>MDTG01384961.1_pt1 | contig 44232 bp, 43 predicted proteins | sample 811421 | NCBI WGS metagenome assembly MDTG01 (sample SAMN05326645, study PRJNA326480) | marine metagenome | isolation source: seawater | place: Pacific Ocean: South East | collected 2011 | reverse complement strand
TATAATGAAAAAATCAAAAAGAATTAAAAAAAGCAATTCTTGGAAAATTAAACAACACAGAGATCAATTTTTTAAAAAATCGAAAACTCAAGGTTATCGATCAAGAGCATCATTTAAATTAATTGAATTAAATGATAAATATAAATTTATAAAGAATAATTCTAAGTTGCTAGATCTTGGTTCATTCCCTGGTGGATGGTCTCAAGTTGCTAGTCAAATTATTAGAGATGGCAAAATTTTCTCAATAGATATAAAAGAAATGAAACCAATAAAAAATGTTAAATTTCTTAAGGCAGATATTTTCAATAAATTGACTAAAGTCGAAATTACAAATTTTTTTAAGTCAGAAGTAGACGTAATTTTGTCTGATATGGCTGCTGATACCACAGGCAACAAATCTTTAGATTCGATCAGAACAAATCAAATATGTTCAGAAGTTATCAATTTTTCAAAAAAAATACTTAAACCCAAGGGTGTATTAGTTTCCAAAATTTTTATGGGTGAAGATTTCATAGAAGTGAAAAATTTAGCTAAAACAGTATTTAAAAAAGTTAATTTTTATAAACCAAATTCTAGCAGAAAAGAGTCAAAGGAGACTTATTTACATTGTGAGATTTTAAACTCTTTATAAATTTAAATAATTGTATATAAGTTTATATGGTTACAATTAAAGAAGCTCTTACCTTTGATGATATTTTACTTCTTCCTAAATATTCAAAAATTTTACCTGTCGATACTGATATAACATTAAAATTAACAAAAAAAATCTCTCTAAAAGTTCCATTCTTATCATCTGCTATGGATACTGTCACGGAGTCAAAAATGGCTATTGCAATTTCAAAAGCTGGAGGAATGGGAATTATTCATAGAAACTTAGACATTAAAACCCAATCTACAGAAGTAAAAAAAGTTAAAAAAAACAATTTATTTGTTGGAGCGGCAATAGGAACTAGTAGAGAAGATCTTGAGAGGGCAAGATCACTGATAGATAATGGAGCTGATTTAATTACAATAGATACAGCTCACGGTCATAGTGAAAAAGTTTTAAATACTTTATCTAAAATAAAAAAAATTATTAACAATGTACCAGTATGTGTTGGGAATATAGCGACAGGTGAAGCTGCTAAAAAGTTATACAACTCTGGAGCTGATGTAATTAAAGTTGGAATAGGACCAGGATCCATATGTACAACTCGTATGGTCGCAGGAGTCGGTGTTCCCCAAATATCAGCAATAATGGAAGTTAAAAAAGTATTAAAAAAAAATAAAATAAAAATCATTTCTGATGGAGGAATTAAATTTTCAGGCGATATTGCAAAAGCATTGGCAGCTGGAGCAGATGCTATAATGATGGGATCAATATTTGCTGGCACTGAGGAAAGTCCAGGAAAAAAATATAAAATAAAAGGAAAAATTTATAAGAATTATCGAGGCATGGGTTCAATAGGTGCAATGTCAGCCGGATCAGCTAATAGATATTTTCAAAAAAATTTTAAAGACAAATCAAAATTTGTTCCAGAAGGGGTAGAAGGAAGGGTTGAATATAAAGGTAAAGTAGCAAAAATAATATATCAACTGCAGGGTGGATTGAAATCTTCAATGGGTTATATTGGAGCTAAAAATTTAGCAGATATAAATAAAAAAGCAACTTTTGTAAAAATAACGAAAGCAGGATTTTATGAAAGTATGGTTCATAGTGTAGAAATGACACAGAAAACAATTAATTATAAATTATGAAAAAAAATATTTTTTATTTTATAATATTCCTTTTAATACCAAGTATATTACTTGCAAAATCAGAATATATTCAAGATGGAATAGATTTGTTCAACAAAAAAAAATTTAAAGAGGCAAAATTCAAATTTGAGCAAGATTTAGTATACAATCCTAAAAGCGAGATTTCTTATTTATATTTGTCAAAAATATTTAATAAACAAGATAAAACAAGCTTGGAGGAACAAAATTTAAATACAGTTATGTTGCTAAATCCTAACAATGAGGAAGCCATCTATCATCTTGCTAAGTTAAAATTAGCTGTTTCTGATTATCAACAAAGTAAAAAACTTAATCAAAAGTTAAAATCTGTTTGTAAAAACTTTTGTATACAAAGCGATAAATTAGAAATTGAAATTGAAAATTTATCTAAAAAATAAATGCAATTTCACGAAGAAAAAGACAAAATATTAATTATAGATTTTGGGTCTCAAGTTACAAAATTAATAGCCAGAAGAATAAGAGAACTTGGTGTATACTCAGAAGTTATCACTCCAGTTGAATTAACTAAATTAAAGAAATTTAAAAATATAAAAGGTCTAATATTTTCAGGTGGACCTTCAACAGTTGTTGGAAAAAAATTTCAAAGTGTTCCTAATGCAATTTTTCAAAAAAAAATACCAATTTTAGGAATTTGTTACGGGTTGCAATTGATTGCAAAGATTTTTGGGGGAAAAATAAAATCTTCAAAAAAAAGAAGAGAATTCGGAAGAGCACAATTGATAAAAAAAAAGAGATCTTTGCTGACTAAAAATTTTCTTAATATCAGAAGATCAGTATGGATGAGTCACGAAGATGCCGTTGTCAAAGCGCCAAAAAATTTTAAAATAATCGCATCAACACAAGAATCAAAATTAACTATTATAGAAAATTCTAAGGATAAGATTTATGGAGTTCAATTTCATCCTGAGGTAACCCACACAGATAATGGAAAACAAATTTTTAAAAATTTTTTATTCCTGATTTGTAAAATAAAAAAAAAATGGAATATATCTTTACAAAAAATAAGACTAATAAATGAGATAAAAAGCACCGTAAAAAAAGACAGGGTAATTTGTGCCTTATCCGGTGGAGTAGATAGCAGTGTAGCAGCACTGTTAATTAACAAAGCTATAAAAAAAAAAATTAATATGTATTATGGTGGATACTGGCTTAATGAGAAAAAATGAATTTAAGTATACTTATAAAATATTTAAAAAGAAATATAATTTAAATGTAAAATTAATTAATGCATCTAAAATTTTTTATAAGAAATTAAAAAAAATTTCAAACCCTGAAAAGAAAAGAAAAATAATAGGAAATTTATTTATAAAAGTATTTGAAAAAGAGGCTAAGAAATATAAAAATATAAAATATTTAGCCCAAGGAACTCTCTATCCAGATATCATTGAGAGCAGATCTTCTACAGGTAGCAAAACATCAAAAATAAAATCACATCATAATGTCGGTGGATTGCCAAAAAAAATGAATTTAAAATTAATTGAACCTTTAAAGGAATTTTTTAAGGATGAAGTAAGGATTTTAGGAAATTCTTTGGGGTTAGTAAAAAATATAAATTATAAACATCCTTTTCCTGGGCCGGGACTTGGTATTAGAATAATAGGAAATATAAATGAAGAAAAAATAAAAATATTGCAAGAAGCAGATTTTATTTTTATCAAAGCACTTAGAGAAGCAGGTCTTTATCATAAAATATGGCAAGCTTATGCCGCTCTATTGCCAATTAAAACAGTTGGAGTTATGGGAGACTCTAGAACTTATGAAAATATATGCTTATTAAGAGCAATTACATCTGAAGATGGTATGACGGCTGATTATTTTAGTTTCCCAAAGTTTTTTTTAGATAGCATATCTAATAAAATTATAAATAATGTTAAAGGAATAAATAGAGTAGTTTATGATATAACCTCTAAACCACCAAGCACAATCGAATTAGAATAACAATGAACAAAAAAATTAAACATATTCTTTCAAAGAAAAATAAAACTAAATTAGTATGTTTAACAGCATATTCAAAATCAATCGCTAAAATACTTGATAATCATTGTGATATTATTTTAGTGGGAGACTCAATGGCAAACGTATTGTATGGGCATAAAAATACACACAAATTAAGTTTAAAAAACATCATTCAGCATTCTATGAGTGTAAAAATGGGTGTCAAAAAATCATTACTAGTAATAGATATGCCTAAGGGAACTTATAAAACTGAAAAGTCAGCATTTAATAATGCAAACTTAATAATTAAAAAAACAAAATGTGATGCTGTAAAAATTGAAAATAATAAGGATAATTTTAAAATAATAGAGTTTTTAGTAAAAAAAAAAATACCCGTAATGGGTCATGTTGGATACACACCACAATATAAAAAAAAATTCAAAATAGAAGGTCAATCAAAAAAGGAAACACTTAAACTTTTTAAAGAAGCTAAACAAATAGAAAAAGCTGGTGCTTTTTGCTTAGTTTTAGAGTGCTTATCACCATATGCAGCTAAAAAAATTACTAATGAAATAAATATACCAACGATAGGCATAGGGTCGTCTCTTCACTGTGACGGTCAAATTTTAGTCACTGATGATATGCTTGGTATAAGTGGTTTTTACCCTAAATTTGTTAAAAAATATGCTAATTTAAATAGAATAATTGAAAAAGCTGTAAAAAAATATAGTAGAGATGTAAAATTAAGTAATTTTCCTTCAACCAGAAACTTTTTAAATGGAATTAAACGAAAAAGAAAAAATAAGCATTAAAGATAGATTAATTAATTTTTTTAATACAAATAAAGTAAAAGTTTATGTATTCCTATTCATATTAGTAATTGCAATAATAATCGTACCTATAATTAAATATAAAATAAATCAACAAAATATTAGTATTGCTGAAAATTATATTCAGGCAGGATTATACTTGTCCTCTGGCGAGAAAAAAAAATCTATAGGTGAATATGAAAAAATTATTTATAGCGGTAATAAATTTTACTCGGTTTTAGCATTAAACAAAATCTTGGAGAAAGACTTAGTTAAGGATGATAAAAAAATTTTTAAATATTTTGCAGAAGTTGAAAAAAACTCTAATACGAGTGAGCAAGCGGATTTAGTAAAATTAAAAAAAGCGCTTTATTTTATTAAGACCGGAAATTCACAAAAAGGAAAAAAATTATTGGAAAATTTAATTAATGATAATTCTCAATTTAAATCTTTAGCTAAAGAAATAATTGCTAAATAAATAATCGAATTATGAAATTCTGTTTAATAATAGTTGTTATAATTTTTTTACAACAATGTTCATTTGACAATAAATCGGGTATTTGGAAAAATGAAGATTTAATAAATACAAATGAAAATAAAATATTTGACGAATTTGAAAAACTTTATGTTTTAGAAGAAGCATTTGATAAAATTATATCTATTGACCCAAAATTTAAATATATACTAACTGAACCTCAAAAAGTAAACTTGTGGCAAGATGTATATTTTAATGATCAAAATAATTCAAAAAATTTTAATTTCAAAGATTTAAATGAATTAGTTTTTAAGGGAAAAAAATTAACTAAATCAAAAATAAATGATCATATTTTATTTGAGGAAAACAATATAATAACGAGTGATAAAAAAGGGAATTTAATTGTTTTTTCTATTAATGAAAAAAAAATAGTTACTAATTTTAATTTTTATAAAAAAAAATATAAAAAAATACAGAAATATTTAGATCTTTTTGTAGAAAAAAATATTATTTATGATTCTGACAATATTGGTTATCTGTATGCATTTGATTATATTAAAAAAAGAGTAGTTTGGGCTAAAAATTATAAAATTCCTTTTAGAGGAAATTTAAAATTAGTAGGTAATAAACTAATAGCTTCAAATCAAAATAACGATCTCTACTTTTTTGATAAAATTAACGGGGAAATTTTGAGATTAATACCTACGGAAGAGACTATTATAAAGAATAATTTTAAAAACAATATCTCTTTAAACAAGGATACTTTATTTTTTCTCAATACTTTTGGCTCTCTATATTCTGTTAATACAAATAACTTTAAGATTAATTGGTTCATTAATATCAATGAATCGATTAATTTAAACTCAGGGAATATATTTGATGGAAGTCAAATTATAAACGAAAACGATAGGATAGTATTGTCATCTAACAATTTCACTTATTTGATAAATTCTCAATTAGGATCAGTTATAAAAAAATTAAACTATTCAACTTCAGTAAAACCTTTAATTATTGATGATTATTTATTTACTATCACCAAACAAGGTTTTTTAATTGTATTAGATGTAAATTCTGGAAAGATTATTTTTTCAAGTGATCTAAATGCAGATATAGCTGAATTCTTAAATATTAAAAAATACAGTATACAAATTAAAAGTATTAACGTTTTAAATAGTAGTATATATATTTTTTTAAAGAATTCTTATTACTTAAAATATAGTTTATTTGGTGAGTTAGAAGACATAAAAAAATTACCTTCTAAAATAAATTCTGAACCAATATTTATAAATGAGTCAATATTATATCTAGATTTTAAAAATAGATTATCTATAGTTAATTAATTGCTTGATTTACCACTCAACAAGGATAATTGCTTAATCTTATTTCCATTTATTGAGTCCTGAGGTTTAATAGGATAATCACCAGTAAAATAATGGTCGCTAAATTGAGGATAATTGGAGTCTCTTTTTTCATTAATTAAAGCTTTATATAGTCCGTCAAGACTTAAAAATTTAAGACTCTTAGCTTTTATATGATGACACATTTCTTTGTTACTTTTTTTATAAGCAAGCAACTCTTCTTTTGTAGGCATATCAACCCCGTAAAAATCTGGATAAACTATTTCAGGACACGCAATTCTTACATGAACTTCTTTTGCACCACTTTCATACAACATTTTTACAATTTTAAAGCATGTTGTTCCTCTTACCAGTGAGTCATCAATAAGTATAATTGATTTTCCTTTAACTATTGTTTTTGTAGAGCTCAATTTAAGTTTTACACCTAAGCTTCTAATATTTTGCGTTGGCTCTATGAAGGTTCTGCCTACATAATGATTTCTTATCAATCCTAATTCAAAATGTTTTTTTGAATATTCAGAATATCCCAAAGCAGCTGGCACGCCAGAGTCAGGAACTGGGACTACTAAATCTGCATCTACATCTGTTTCTTTAGCTAATTCTAAGCCTAAATTTTTTCTGTATTCATAAGCACATTTATTTTCAATTAAACTATCTGGTCTAGCAAAATAAATATATTCAAATACACATGGCCTTGGTTTTTGCTTAGGGAAAGGTTTTATTGACTCTAGCTGATTATTTTTAACAATTATGATCTCACCATTATCAACTTCACGAATAAATTTTGCTCCAACTATATCTAAGGCACAAGTCTCTGAGGCAAAAATATAAGAATTTTTTAGTTTTCCTATTACAAGTGGTCTGATACCAAAAGGATCTCTCACACCAATCATTTTTTTATTTGTCATTATTACTAGGGAATATCCACCTTGTATTTGAAATAAAGTATCAATTAATTTATCTACAAACTTCTCTCTTTTTGATTTGGCTATAAGCTGAACTATTGTTTCTGTATCACTAGTGGTTCTAAAAATTGCCCCATCTTTTACTAATGATTCTCTTAAGTGTATTGCATTAGTCAAATTTCCATTATGAGCAATACTTAGGCCGCCCATATGTAAGTCAGCAAAAAAAGGTTGAATGTTCCTCAGCGATGTTTCTCCTGTTGTGGAGTATCTGTTGTGTCCTATGGCATAATTACCAGGCAGTTTTTTTAGTGTTTCTGAATCTGTAAAATGATCACCCACAAGTCCTTGCCTTTTTTCAGAATGATAATTTTTTCCATCAAAAGAAACTATTCCGCATCCTTCCTGGCCTCTATGCTGTAACGCATGCAAACCTAATGCGACTAACGCGGAAGCGTCATCATGATTAGATATCCCAAAAATTCCACACTCTTCTCTTAACTTATCTAGATTAAATTTTTTCAATTTTTTCTTTCGTATCAATGAGATCCTTACTAGATGGAAATTCATCAATTAGTATTTCACTTCCTTTATTTACTAAATCAAACGAAAAAGCATCATTTGCTGATATACCCCAATTTTGATATGGATAAAACCAATTTAAAATTGTGAATAAACATACTGACACAATATATCCTTTAAAAAAACCAAATAAAAAACCAAAACCTTTATCTATTGAACCAACTCCAGTCCAGGTTACCGCTCTACCTAAAGATTTTCCAATTAATATTGTTGTGAAAAGAGTTAAGATAAATATCGCAACACCAAGTCCAACATTATTTATAAATTCTGATTGAACATATTCACTAACTACTGGTTGCAATTTTGGCACCATGAGAATAGTTATAACAATAGATAAGATCCATTTAGTAAAAGAGATCAAACTAAGAGAGAATCCTTTTAAAAAACATTGAATTACACAGTAAATCAATATTATCAAGAAAAAAACATCAAACAAATTTATCTCATTGAATATTTGATTAAAAAAATTTTCCATTATTAAAAATTATTTTTTTTTTTATCGAACGGTTTTAGGAAAAGAATTAATTTTGGTAGTAGCGTAAGCACTGAAATCATGGCTAGCATCATTGCTATTCCTGTAAATACTCCAAAATATATTGTTGGAATAAAATTAGACAGTACTAATATAGAAAAACCAAATACTATCGTGATTGAGGTATTAAGAATTGCTATACCAACAGTATTGTGACATCTATCTAATGTATCAATATAGTTATTATTTTTTTTGAACTCCTCTTTAAACCTATAAATATAGTGGATACTGTTATCTACTGCTATACCAATAGTGATAGCCGCGATCGTAATTGTCATCATATCTAAAGGAATCTCTAGCAATCCAATTATCCCTAGAATAAAAAAAGCAGCAATAAAATTCGGAACTATTCCTATAAATGAAATGATAATATTTCTAAACAATACTAAAAACATTAAAAAAATTCCAAGTAAAACAATACCTAAAGTTAAGATTTGGGATTTAAATAAACTTTGTAATAAATTATTAAATAGGATAAGTACTCCTGCTAATTTATATTCATTTTTATCTAAACCTAATTTTAAATTAAGATCTGAATTGATTTTATTTATCAAATCATCTCGCCTTAAGTCTTTTAGAGAGTCTTTTATTCTTAAACTTATTCTTGCCTGATCTTTTTCTACAGATATATATGGGGATACGATTTCTTTTTTTATTTCTTCAGGTATTTTACTATACAAAACTGCTATTTCTAAACTTTGTAACTCTTTTTTATTTAAATCCTCTGCAACTCTCAAAATTGATCCAAATGAAAGTACTTTTCCTATTTCTGGAAGAGTCTCTAAATAATCATGTACTTTAATGATCTTGTCCATTTTATCTCTGGTAAACCAATATTTAGCTTTATCCTCATTTGCTTCATTTTCCTCGTCCCATTCATCAAACTCATCATCTTCTTGAGTATTTTTTTGTTTGACCGGAAAATTTAAAATTACATTTAATGGAGTAGTGCCACCTAATTTATCATCAATCTTTTTCATACCTTTATAGATTTCAGTTTCTTTATCAAAATAATTAATAAAACTATTTTCGACTTCCAACTTAAATATACCAACAATGCTAAGAGCAATTATTGATAATGTAATACCAAAAATTAATAGATCATTTTTTTTTGTAAAAGCAGCTAATGTAGAAGTAATTAATGATTTTTCAGTATCTCTTACATTAATTTCATCGCTAGATGATAGTAAATTTATTAATGAAGGGATTATTAAAAAAGTTATAAATAATGAAACAATTAACCCTAAAGTCATCATCCAACCAAAGTCAATAATCGGTTTTATCCCACTGAATACTAATGACAAAAAAGCACAAATTGTTGTCAAAACTGTATATAGAATTGGAAGCATCATTTTTTTACTAGCTTCAAACAAAGCTTCATTTTTTTTTAATTGAGGTGACTCTTTTCTCAATTGTAAAAACCTAACTGTTAAATGAATATTCATGGCCATGTTGAGTATTAGCATTAAAGCTATGAAATTTGATGAAATCACAGTTACCTTCCAACCAATCAAACCTAACAAACCAATCATAACAAGTACTGAAGTTGCACATCCTATTAGCGGCATTACTACCCATTTTATATTTCTAAAAATAAACCACAGCGTGAGTATTATAAAAAAGAAGACACCTATTCCAAAAACCACTATATCACTTTTGATATAACTCATCATATCATCCGCTATCATTGGGATTCCACCAAGTTGAATTTTTGCATTTTCACCGTATTTACTTATTACATCTCTTATTTCAGTAATATTCTGATGATTTCTAATATTGTATAAATTTTTATAATTTTCATATTCTTTTATAAATAATTTATAATTAACCTTTTCTTCTTTTGTTAACCCTGACTCATTTTGTTGATTGATATATTTTTCTTTTATTTTTATATATTCAGCTAATCTTTTGTCTTTTTTTAAATAAACAACAATTCCAGATGTTTTTCCGTCCTCACTGATAACATAATTCTTATAAATCGGGCTATTTATGATTTCATCAAAACCTCTTTTTTTATCGATTTCTGGATAGGCTAATGTTTTATAATTTTTAAGTCTATCCATTAAATTTTCATCAGTACTTTTCAAAAGAGGGACATCAATTACAGTTATTACGCTGTCTACCCAAGTCAATTTTTCGATTTTAGATTTTAATAATTGAAGGTTTAATATCGTCTCCTTTTCAGTAAAACTTGAAACAGGCGTATAAGTCAAAACTAAAAAATCTTTTGTTCCATATGTGGTATTAACTTCTCTTAAAAATTTAAGATCTGGATCTCCCTCAAGCAATAGAGAATCTGATGAAGCGTCTAAATTAAAGTTTTTGGAGTGATATAGTGAAAACAAAATTAAAATTGAAAGAAAAAAGAGAGTAATCTTTGGAAAGTCTATTATTATTTTTTTATAAATATAAGCAAACATGACGACATTTCAGATATATCTTAAATATTTAATAACTAAAGAAAAAATTATGACTAATTTTTACTTAAATCTTTAAATTTAGTATAAATTCCTTCAAACTCTACTTTGACTGTACCAGTAGGACCATGTCTTTGCTTACCCAAAATTATATCTGCTAAACCGTTAACATCATTCATTTTTGATTGCCATTCAGCATGTTCAATAGAACCTAGTTTTGGTTGCTTTCTCTCTAAGTAATAAGCTTCTCTATAAACAAACATAACTACATCTGCGTCTTGTTCAATAGAACCTGACTCTCTTAAATCGGCTAATTGTGGTTGTTTATCATCTCTTTGCTCTACAGCTCTAGATAATTGAGATAGTGCTAAAATCGGTACAGATAATTCTTTAGCTAAAGCTTTTAACCCCTGGGTAATCTCAGAAATTTCTTGAACTCTACCTTCGTTTTTGCTCAAACTTGATCTCATTAATTGTATATAATCAACTACTACTAAACCTAAACCATGCAATCTTTTAATTCTTCTTGCTCTATTACTTAATGCTGCAATTGTAATTGCCGGAGTTTCATCAATAAATAAAGGTAGGTTGTAAATATTTCTTGAAGTTTCTATATATCTGTTAATTTCTTCCTCAGTAACTTTTCCACGTCTAATATCATCCGATCTAATTCTTGCTTGCTCTGATAAAATTCTAGTAGATAACTGTTCAGATGACATTTCTAAAGAAAAAAATGCTACCGAAGATTTTTCCTGACGACTAAGCATATTTTTTGAAGCATGGAATGCAATATTGGTAGCCAGTGCAGTCTTCCCCATTGAAGGTCTACCAGCCAGAATAACCAAATCTGATTTATGTAAACCACCTAATTTTTCGTCTAAATCTGTTAGGCCTGTTGGTATTCCAACAATACCTTGATCGCTTTGCATTGCTAAAGTTGCCATTTTGATAGTTTCATCGAGAGCTTTATTAAATTTCAAATATGACTGAGAAAAAGTTCCTCTTTCTGCCAAATCATAAAGAGACTTTTCTGTTTCCTCTATTATTTTTTCTGCATTCTTCTCTTCAGAACTTGCATTGAATGTATCGTTAGATAATTTATCTGAAACTAATACTAATTCTCTTCTCAAATACATTTCATGTATAATTTTTGCATAATCAATTGCTTGTTTAACAGAACTTGAAAATCTTGTAAGCTTTACCAGATATTCAGTACCACCTACTTCATTAAGCATGTTATCTTTTTCAAAGAAATTTTTTAGGGTTATTGGGTTGGCAATCATTCCTTTATTATTTAAATTTTCAATCACTTCATATATTTTGATATGTGCCGGATCGTAAAATATTGAAGAATTTATGATGGTAGAAATTTCATCAATTATGTCATTATTAACTAATATAGAACCAAGCAAGGCCTGCTCCGCCTCTAAATTTGAAGGCTGTTTATTATTTAAATCTTTTTGAAGGTTTTTAATTTCTTTCACTTAGAGATAATATGTTAAAGAAATTGATCATAAAGCATAAAGTTACACACCTTTTTTTATGCTCTGTGGAAAAGTTATTTTGATTGTATTTTGTCTATTTTGATAGAAATTTTTGCTTTTACTTCAGAGTGGAAATTTATTTCAACCTTAAATAAACCAATTTTATTTAATTCATCCTTTAATATAATTTGAGAAGGGCTTACCTCAACGTTTGAGGTTGTTTTTATAAAATTTGTGATTTCTTTAGGTTTTATAGATCCATACAATTCACCATTTTCTTTACTTTCTTTATTAAAAGTAAAAGTTTTATTATTTATTAATTTAGCAGTTTCTTTAAATTTATTTTTAATTTCAGTATTTTTTTTATTTAACTCATCCTTTTTCTGATTTACAAATTCATTGTTTTCCTTATTAAATCTTAAAGCTTTACCCTGTTTCAGAAGATAGTTTCGTCCGTAACCATTTTTGACAACAACTTTGTCACCAATATTTCCCAAATTTATTATATTTTCTAATAAAATTACTTCCATTTTATAATAATCCTAGTGATTTTGCTCTTTTAATTTCTCTTGTAAGCTTTTTTTGTTTGCTAAATGAGACAGATGTAATTTTTGATGAGACTATCTTACCGTTATCAGTCACATATTTTCTAAGAAGTGTTATGTTTTTATAATCAACTATTGGAGCATTTTTTATAGACAAAGGACATTTTTTAGAGAACTTTCCATCATTTTTTTGAAACAAACTTAATTTTGTTAATGAATTAGTGCTTTTTTTTTGAAATTTTTTATTTCTTCTTTTCATATGTTATTTTTCTTTTTTAAAAAATTCATTTTTTGTATCAAGTTTTTTGTATTTCACTGTCAAATGTCTTAATATTGAACTGTCCAACTTAATTTTTTTTTCTATTTCCTCAACAGTTTTGCTATTTCCTTCAAATTTAAAGTGAATATAAAAAGCTTTTTTATAGTTTTTAATTCTGTTAACTAGATTAAGCAGCCCCCATTCTTCGGTTTTCACTAATTTGCCTGACGAATTATTAATAATTTCAGAGTATTTATCTTTCAGCGTCTTAATTTCTTTCTCTGCCAAATCTTGTTTTGCTACAATTGTATTTTCGTAATATGCCATAATTTAATAAGTTAAATAAGTGTTATAAATTTGTAAAGTTGGGTTATACTATATAAATTATTTATAGCAATACTAATAATTACTTAATAAACTTAGATAATATGAGCGCTTTATTATTCCCTGGTCAAGGATCACAAACTGTCGGCATGGGATTAGAATTTTACGAAAATTTTGATCTAGTTAAAAAAATATTTAACCAAGCAGATGAAAAATTAAATTATTCAATATCAAAAATAATACTCGAGGGTCCTGAAAAAGATTTACAATTAACAAAAAATACTCAGCCAGCAATACTATTAGTGAGTTATTCTATTTTTAAAGTTTTAAAAGAAGAATTTGGTGTTGATTTAAGTTCTATAAAATATTTCGCAGGACATTCTTTAGGAGAGTATAGTGCATTAGTTTGCTCCAATGCATTAAGTTTTGATGATGCTATATATCTATTACACGAGAGAGGTAAAGCGATGCAAAATGCAGTACCAGTTGGAAAAGGAAGTATGATAGCAATTTTGGGTTTAAAGATTGAAGAGATAAATGAGTTGATAAAAACAACTAATGATAAATCTGGGGTATGCGAAATCGCTAACGATAATGCAATCGGCCAAGTAATCGTTAGTGGAGAAAAAAACAATATAGAAATATTACAACAGATTTTAAAAGAAAAAAAAGTAAAGTCAATTCCTCTAAAAGTAAGTGCGCCTTTTCATTGTTCGTTAATGAAACCTGCGGCAGATGAAATGAGAGATAAAATTAATAACACAAAATTTACTGATCCAACAATTAAAATAATTAACAATGTTAGTGCTGAACCAGTCACCGATGCAAATTTGATTAAAAAACTTCTAATAGAACAAATTTTTTCTACCGTAAAATGGCGTGAAAGTATTATGAAAATGTCAGATACGGGAGTAATTAATTTTGTTGAGATAGGACCAGGAAAAGTCTTAAGCGGAATGGTAAAAAGAACATTAAAGCAAGCTAATTGCTTTTCAATAAACTCAATAGCTGATATTAAAAAGCTGGAAAATGAATTTAAAAAATAAGAAAGTATTAATCACAGGAGCTACAGGCGGCATTGGAAATTGCTTAGTTGAGAAATTTCATAACTTAGGCGCTTTAATCGTCGCTAGTGGCACAAATGAAGAAAAGCTTAATGGTCTAAAGAAAAATTTTTCTAATATTATTATCGAAAAATTTAGATTAGATAATCATGATAAAATTAGTGACTTTGTTGACAAAGTTGACAAAAAATTAGAGGGTCTTGACATTTTAGTAAACAACGCAGGTATAACATTAGATAACTTGTCAATTAGATTGACAGAGGAAAATTGGAAAAAAGTAATAGATATAAATTTAACCTCGAGTTTTTTAATGTGCAAATTTGCAATAAAAAAAATGCTTAAAAGGAAATACGGCAAGATAATTAATATTACCTCAATTGTTGGTCATACTGGAAATTTGGGCCAAGCTAATTATGCAGCCTCAAAGGCAGGCATTGTTGCTTTTTCAAAAAGTTTAGCAATAGAATATGCCAAAAAAAATATAAATATAAATTGTGTCTCGCCGGGTTTTATCAAAACTGAGATGACGGAAAAGATAAATGAAGATTTTAAAAAAAATCTAATAAGTAAAATTCCATCTGGAAATCTAGGTAGTGGCACGGATGTTTCAAATTGTGTAGCATTTCTAGCTTCAGATTTGGCGGACTATATTAATGGTGAAACCATACATGTTAATGGTGGAATGTATATGGCTTGACAATTCTAATTAATAATCTAATAAGAAATTAAATATAACTGAAAGGAATTCATGTCAGACGAAGTAAAAAGCAAGATAAAAAAAATTGTTGCAGATCACTTAGGAATAGAAGAGGAGAAAGTTACAGAGGAAGCTAGCTTTATAGATGATTTAGGTGCAGACAGTCTAGATACTGTTGAACTAGTAATGGCCTTCGAAGAGGAATTTGGGTCAGAAATTTCAGATAGCGAAGCTGAAAAGATTCTCACTGTTGGGGACGCGATTAAATTTATTGAGAGTAAAGCTAGTTAAAAAAAATTATCAATGACTCATGATAATGAAAATATCATGGTTATATTATCCTCTCCTTCAGGGGCAGGAAAGACAACAATTACAAAAAAAATTCAACAAAAGTACAAAAACTTTAAAATTTCTGTTTCATTAACAACAAGAGCTCCAAGATCTAATGAAATTGATGGTATTGATTACCATTTTGTTTCTCAAGATAAATTTAAAAAATATATAAATGAAAATAAATTTTATGAGTACGCTAAAATTTTCGAAAATTATTATGGCACCTTAAAAAAAAATGTTGATGACACAATCAAAAGTAATGACATTCTTTTTGATATAGATTGGCAAGGAACAAAACAATTATCAAAGTTTGATAATTTAAAATTAATCAAGATATATTTAATTACTAGTGATAAAGAAGAAATTAAGAAAAGACTTTTAAACAGAAATCAAAATTCAAATGAAGAAGTTCAAAAGAGATTTGATGCTTTCGATGAAGATGTAAAACATTGGATTGATTATGATTATGTTATAATTAATAAAAATCTTGACGTATGTTTTAAACAAATAGAAAATATAATTGAAAATAATAAAAAATTACATTTTCTCATATAACTCTGCAATCTTATAAAAAAATTCAGGACTTACTTCTTCCGGCCTTAAATTTGAATTTAATTGGGGAATTTCTCCAATTTTTTTTTTATTTAAAATTTTTTTTAAACTTTTATTAATCATTTTTCTCTTGTTAGAAAAAAAAATATTTGTAATTTTCTCTAGATTATAAATTTTTTTAATTTTAAAATTTATATTTTTTTTAGGTTTAAAATGAATTACCATTGATTCAACTTTTGGCTTTGGAGTAAAACAATTTGGAGAAACAATAAATCTATTTAATATATCTAATCTAAAATTTGATAATATTGAAATTCTGCCATAAAAAGGTGTCAAAAATTTACCAATTATCTTTTCTCCTAACTCTTTTTGAAACATAAAAATCACATCTTTAAAATTTGGAGGCCATTTTCTAAACCGTAAAATTTTTACAAGTATTTGAGACGAGATATTATATGGTAAATTTCCAATAATAATTGAGTTTTTTGGAACAATTTTTTCTAAATCAAATTGTAAAATATCAGCGCAATATATTTTAATTTTTTTATTTTTTTTATATTTTTTTTCAAGTGACTCAAATAATTTAGCATCTTTCTCAATGAGAATTAATGATTTTAGTTTTTGCTTTAAAAGCTCTTCAGTTAAAGAACCAGTGCCAGGTCCAATTTCTATTATGTTCCTTTTTGTGAATTCAGTAAGATTTAAAATTTTTTTTATAATATTTTTATCTTTTAGGAAGTTTTGACCTAATGATTTTTTTGCGAATCTCATTTATCAAATTCTTCTAAAAAATTAATACACTTTATTAAACTTTGTGGGTTTGCTTTATTTTTTCCTATTAAACCTTTAGCGACACCATGGTCAGGAGATAATCTTAAATATTTTAATCCAAGAGTAAGATTTATGGCATCAAACTTAAATAAAGTTTTAAAAGGAGCTAGAACTTGATCGTGGTACATACCAACAATGACATCATATTTTTTATAATCATTTATAAATATTGTGTCAGCTGAAAAAGGTCCCTTTATGTTTATTTTTTTAGATTTTAATTTTTTAATTACTGGAATTATTATTTTTTTTTCCTCGCTATTATTTCTAAATTCAGCATTATGGGGATTAATTCCTAATACACAGATATTGGGTTTCTTATTAAATCTCTTAAAAAACCAGTCTTTAATAGTAATAATTTTATAAAAAATTAAATTTTTTGTAATTGATTTTGGGACTCGTTTTAAATCTAAATGTGTAGTGATTGGACAGACAGATAATTTTTTATTATATATTAACATTACTTCACGTTTATTTTTTACTTTATTTAAAGTTGCTAAAATTTCTGTTATCCCTACATTTTTTTTATTAAGTAGTTTTTTATCAACTGCACAGTTAATTATTCCACTTACATCTTTTCGTTGAGCTAATTTATGAGCTAAAAAAAAAGATTTTTTGATAAATCTTGATGCAGTATAGCGGTGTAAATTAAATGAATTTTTAAATTTAAAGCCTATATCGATAACTTTTAAACCATCTCCAATTACATTTTCATCAATATTTTTAACTTTAATGAGATTTAAGTGATATTTAAGTTTCTTTAACTGATTTTGAAACAAAGAATAATTTGCTATCAAAAAAATATTTTTTTTAGTTGAGTATTTTAGCTTTTTATAAGTTTTGTATATTATCTCTGAATTAATACTATTTGGATCTCCACTAATTAATATAATTTTTTTTTTTCATTTATACTCAATTAAACTAGTATTTTTTAATTTAGATATATGGCTATTAGAGTACAGATTAAATAATTCATTTTTCTTTTTATTAATAATATTCTCTTTTAACTTAACAATATTAAGGCTTTCTAAATCTGATTTTTTTTTATTATTGAGTTTTAAAAATAAAATTGTATTAGTTTTTCTTATTGGCTTAGTAACTTCTCCTACTTGTATTTTACTTAATTCTGCATAAATTTCCTTGGAAAGCGATTTAGCTGGAATCCAACCTAAATTTCCATTATTCGATGATGTTGATGAGCTACTGAAATCTGCTGCAGTTTTTTCAAAACCAATTTCTCTTATTTTTGAAACTATATTTTCTATCTCTTTTTCTATTTGATCCGTATTTTCAATTAATACTTCTATTTCAGAAATGTTAAATTCCTCTATATTTGATTGATTTTCAATTATATCTTTGATTTCTTTTTCAATTATTTTTTCGTCAATGTTTATTTTTCTAGCGTAGACTCCATAAATAAATGTTTGCCATTTAAATTGAGTTTCAATTTCATCTACCAACAAATCAAAATTAAGATTATTTTCCTTAAATTTCTTTTTTAAATTATTTACGTCATTAGAAGAAATAAGGTTCAAATATTCATTAACTTTATTTCTATCTATCTCTATATTACGTTTATCTAATTCAATTTTTTTTAATTTCTGTTGAATAAGTAAATCAAGAGCTCTTTTTTTGAATTTATCAATATTTTCTTGTGTTAAATTTTGATTTGCAAGAATAAGAATACTTAAAACTTTATTTTTATATTCAAATGTCGTAATAATTTCATTTTCAACTTTTACAAGAATATTACTTTCTATTTTTGCATTAGCTTCACTTAAAAAATTTATTAACAAAAAAATAGAAATTAAGTTTTTAATTGATCTCATTTATTTATTAAAAGTTGGTGTATTTATATTTCCAAATGGCGTGAGTGTTATTTTAAACATTAAAGAGTTTTCTGGTTCAATCTCAGAGTCTGTATAAAACTCTCTTCTATAAACAAGTCCAGCTCTTAAACAGTCGTTAAAATATTCATAACTTAGATTATAAAATTCAGTTGAGTCTGTTGTAAGATCTCTCTTTGTTTCAAAAGATAATATACCATTTTTATTTTGATTATATTCTAATTGAGTTTTAAAATATTCTTGATCTCCAATGTGTTTATCTTCTTGTAAATAACTGAAATCGACTTTCAGAGGATTAAAATTAAGCTCCGTACCAAATTCACTATAATTAAGTTCTTTATAGTTTTGATCTATAGCAAAATTATATTTTAAACTTACGTTTTCTCCAATTTTATAATTTGATGATCCAACTAAATCAGACATCTTCTCATCCAAACTAGTTTTTGATGACATTTTTTTGTTCTCTTTTTCATTAATTACTTGAGCTATTGAAAAGTCAAATTCTTTAATATTTCCTTTAGTTTTGTAATCGAAACCTATAGTACCGCTAGTACCTGTTTCAAAATTATTTTTGTCACTCATTCTATTCAGATTAAAAGCTTCAGTGGGACCAAGTCTTTGACCGTCTGTATCACGTCTCATACTTCCTGGTGAATATCTTAGTAAAAATTTTGGCTTAAGATAATGGTCTATTCCATTACTTATTTTCTTTAAATTTATTTCTGATAAGAATCCAATAGCACCAAAAAATTCAGATGTTGTATCTTTTTTATAAAGATCAACATTTTTCGCCTCATAATTAATATTTTTAAATGTTCCTAAAATATTATTTTTGAAACCAGATGTGGAATTTAAATCTTTTGAAACCCAATTGAAGTCATTAACAAAAAAGTTGGTATATTTATTTGTATCATAATTTCTTACTTTCAAATTGGACTGTAAATCTAAGGTACCTAAGTTACTGCTACTAAATAAATTTTTATCAAAAGTAATTTCTGGAAGTATATACTCATATTTGTCGTTGTAAGTACCACTTAAAGTTTCATAAATACTTGTGTTAATTCCAAAAAACGAGTTATCATTTGTATATGTATAATTTATTGAATTTTCTAAGTTTCCACTATTATAATCGATTAAATTAGAATCGATTTTATATAATTTTAAATATTTGTCGTTAGAGGTATTTTGTGATGTAAACTTTAATTCACCCTCTGCTTCATTAGAAAAATTAAAATTTTTTACAAATTCTGAAAAAAAATGTGATTTTTCACCCGCCTTTTTTTTAGCATTAGTTTTTTTGTATCCTTTTGTATAACCAAAATCTGCTAAAAAACTCGATCTACTAAAAACTTGATGATACTCTCCTAAAAATAGCGGATTTTCTGAGTCGTAAAGAGTATTTGTTAAAGTAAAGTTTTTATCATTTCCCAGTGCCCAAAAATAAGGAATTGTAAAACCAGTTCCAAGGTTTTTAGAATTACTTAAAGTGGGAACTAAAAAACCCGACCTTCTGTCAACTGTTGGATCAGGATGTGATAATTTTGGAATATAAAATATTGGAACATCATAAATTTTAACTACAGCATTATCGTAATATATTGTTTTTTTCTTATTATCATGAAGCATTTTAGATGATTGAATTGACCAAGGTGGACATTTATCATTTTTTCTATATTTACAAATAGTAAAAACACTTTTGTTATAAGAACTTTTTTGATCATTCATTTCCATAGTATTTGCAAAAATACGAGGATTATTTTCTGGATTAAATTTCAAATTTTTGTCATTAATATAAGCTTTAATGTCTGTACCAATTAGCTCCTTTTTTTTAGTATCGATATATAACTGTGAAAATTCATAAGAATTATTAGATTTATCTTTAATTGTAATGTAACCGACCGACTTAAAAATTCCTAAATTTGATTGAAATTCAAAATTTTCTAAAAAAATTTTATTTCCATCTTTATCAGTTAAGACTGATTTTTGTTCAGACTTTATCAGTTTATCTTTTTCGATAATTATATTCTCGCCTTCAATTAAATATTTTTCAGCTGTTAATACCTTAGTAGCACCTAAAGATTTAAATATTTTTTTATTTTCATCGTATTCAGCATAGTCAGTTTCAATAAGGTTATTTTCTTCGTCATAAGCTTCAATATTATTTTTTAATTTAATTAAACCAGTGAGCTTATTATACTCCGCATATTCACTTTTAATGATATATTCATCATCAGTTTGAATAACAACATCATCTCTAAATATTGTGACATTTTTTTTCTTATCTATTGTAATATTTTTAGCCTGAATTAAAACATTCTCTGCGTGAATAGAAGTATTGATTAAAAACAAAAAAATTATACTTAAAAATCTATTTTTCATTAATTTGTAAAATCCCTATGAATGTGAAAAAACTTAAAGCAATAACAGGAGCCCAAACCGCAAGAATTAAAGGGATTCGGTCAGTTTGACCTAATGCTATAGACAAATCTTTTAAATAAAAAGTCAAAATACACGTAAGCAACCCCAAGGTAATCAACTTTAAGTTATTAGATTTTATTAGTCTATTCATTGTAAAAATCGAGGCCAAACCAGTCATTAAAAAAAGATAAAAAGGTAAAGATATTAAAGAATGAAAGCTTTGAATTAAAAAATTTTGATTGTATCCGTTATCTTTGAGATTTTCATAATTAACTAAAAGATCTAAAAAAGACATTGTATTGAAATTTTTGAATAAACTATTAATTTTTTCAAAATCATAAATTGACTTTATTTTAAAATTTTCGAGCTTCTTCTGAACTAGCATTCCCTCACTTGGAGTAAATATATTTACATTTGATAAATTCCACTCAAAACTTTTTATATTTGCTTTTTCTGCTGTTATTTTTTCAATTAAATTGGATTTATTATCCATGTGAAAAATTGTTACGTTTATCAAATCAAAACCATTTGGTTTTGCCGCTGAAATTATTCTTATTTTAGAGTTTAGATTTTCCTTAATCCATAGACCGTTTTTATTAAATGTAACAAGATGATCAATATCTCGAGAATAATTTGATTTAGTCTTTTCATAATATTTAGACATACTTGAAGTAATGGGATTTATGAAAACTAAAATCAAACATCCAAGGATAAATGATAAAAAAGCTAATATGAAAAAAATTTTTAAATTTGAGTAACCAAAAATTTTAAGGGTAAGTAGATCTTTATTATTTCGAATTTTCATCATAAACCACATACTTGAAATAAAAATTATAAAAGGAAGAATTGAAATTATCATACTAGGTATGATGATGCTGGTTAAAATCAATGGTGTAAAAATATTCACATTTAAATTCTTAAAAAATTCAATTTCTTCAAATAGGTTTAATATGACTCCAAAAGAGTAAAAAATTAAAGTAACAAAAAAAAATGTTTTTAAAAAATTTTGAATTAGGTAATTTAAAATAATCTTATTCATATTTTTTTGTTTCCCCAGAAAATAAAAAGTTCAAATAAAAATAAAAAAACGCCAAAAGAGAAAAAGGGGCCATTAAAAATGAAATCAGTATAATATTATTTTTTCCTGTTAATCTGACAGCTAGCTCTGCAAATAATAAAACAGTAAAACTGTAGAAAAATATACTCACTTTATGGAAATATAATTTTTTTGATTTTACTAAAAGAAGTGCACAGATTAACGAGATAACAGGGATATAAAATGGAAGAGCAATCCGACGATTTAAAGTTGATAAAATTTCCTTTTTGAAATCCTTATTACAATAAGAACTGAGGTTATCTTTTTTCAAGAAACAGTTTAAGAGTTTTAATGTTGAAGTTTCCTGAATTTTAGGTTTTTTTATAGTGGTTGTGTTTAAGTCTTTTAAGTCTATATTTAATTGATCGAATTTAATCATTTCATTTTTGGCATTTTTTTTCGATGAAATAATTTGTCCGTTAAATAAAATCATTTTATTTTCATTAATAAACCCATTTTCTGCAATAATTGTAGTCTCTTTAGTATTAGATGAATTAGATGATAAGTTTTTAAGATTATTTCCGGTATCGTGTAAAAAGATATTTCCAACTTCGTTATTAATTTTTTTTTCAACTATAAATGTGAAACCTTTAAAAGAGTCACTAAACTGTTGTTTTTTTATAGTAGGTAAAAAAGAATTTAAATTATCATAAGTCAATAATTGTCTAGATTTATTTAAAGCTAGAGGTGTAAAGAATATTGAAAGTGTAAGATAAAAAAATAAAATTATAATAGAAATAAAAAAGAATAAATTGACAATATGGATCTTTTTTAATCCTGAAGTCCACAAAATTACAAATTCACTTTCTTGTAAATGTTTAATAATAAATAAAGTCAAAGCGAGCAAAAATGAAAGTGGAATAAATTTTGGTGCAATACCAAACAAATTAAGTAGTGAGTAAGTGAAATACGTTGTTACTGGATAACCGTTATCAACTATAAGGTCTAAAAAACTTACAGCTCTAACAGTTAATGCAATCATTGATAAAGCTAATAAAATTACTAAAAAAGTTTTAATAATTTCGAGGAAAAAGTTCTGATAAATTTTGTTTTGAAGCATTTTGGTTTTTTGTATATAATTAATTCATCCATATCATAAATTCAACTAAAGAGTGAACAATGATAAAATTATCGTTGAAATTTGTGATATTTGAACTTATATACCACTCAACTTACATGAAGAGCGTTAAAAATTATGTCTATAAAAATCAGCTATTCCAATAAATCTACAAGAAATATTTCTGGTAATATTGTTTTGTTTGTAGACGAAAAATTCAGCATTTCTGGAATTAAAAAATTTATTTCTAATAAAGATTTTTCTTATATTAAAGACTTGATTAAATCTAATGATTTGAAAAAAAAAATATTAGTCTTTGAAATTAGTTCAAAAAAGAAAATTATTTTAATTTCAATAAAAAAAGAGATCAATAATTCTAATATTGAAAATTTGGGCGCTGAGTTTTTTGGTAGGATAAATTATGGAATTAAAAGTGAGTATTCTATAATCTCTGATAGTGTATTAGGAAAGCATGATAATTTATTAGGCCATTTTCTTCATGGATTAAAATTAAAATCTTATAAATTTAAAAAATATAAATCAAAGAAAGAAAAAAGAATTATTTCTTTGAATGTATTAGGTATTAAAAATAAACCGTCAACTCAAAATCAATTAAAATTCAAAGCTTTAGAGGAAGGAACATTTTATGCTAGAGATTTAGTTTCTGAACCAGGAAATGTTTTACATCCAGATGAGTATGCTAAAAGATTAAATGCACTTAAAAAAGATGGTTTGAAAGTAAATATATATGATAAAAAAAAATTAAAAAAACTTGGTATGAATGCTTTACTCGGTGTAGGTATGGGAAGCATTAGAGGATCATATCTTGTGACTATGGAGTGGAACGGATTAAAGAATAACTCTAAGCCTTTGGCGTTTGTTGGTAAAGGAGTAACTTTTGATACTGGAGGATACTCACTTAAGCCAGCAAGATTTATGGAAGATATGACTTATGACATGGCAGGATCTGCAGCTGTAGTTGGTTTAATGAAAAGTTTAGCAATTAGAAAAGCAAAAATTAATGCAGTTGGTGTCGTTGGTCTTGTAGAAAACATGGTAAGTGGGATAGCTCAAAGACCTGGAGACATTGTTAAGTCTTATAGTGGAAAAACTATAGAAGTTTTAAACACTGATGCTGAAGGTAGATTAGTTTTGGCCGATGCGTTAACTTATACAGAAAAGAAATTTAAACCAAAATTTATTGTAGATTTAGCAACTTTAACTGGTGCCATTATAGTCTGTTTGGGTTCTGAATACGCCGGACTTTTTTCTAATAATGATAAGTTATCAAAAGAAATAATCATTGCAGGTGAAAAAGTAGAAGAAAAGTTATGGAGAATGCCACTACATAAAAATTATGACAAACTAATGAACTCAAAAAATGCAGATGTACAAAATATAAATTATGTTGGAGGGGCAGGCTCTACAACTGCTGCACAATTTTTACAAAGATTTATTGTTAATAAAACACCATGGGCTCATTTGGATATAGCAGGTATGGCATTTTCAAAATACGGAGGTGCTTTAAATTCTGGGGGCGCAACTGGTTTTGGAGTAAGATTATTAAATGAATTAATTGAGAAAAATTATGAGTAATGTCGAACAAACTTTATCTATTATAAAACCAGATGCTGTTGAAAGAAATTTAGTTGAAGAAATTAAAAATATTTTTCTTAAAAATAATTTAATTGTTAAAGAGAGTAAAAAAATCCACATCACTAAAGATGAAGCTGCCGAGTTTTATAAAGTGCATCAATCTAAACCATTTTATAATGATTTGTGTGCATATTTATCTTCAGGGCCAATTGTTGTAATGATTTTAGAGGGAATTGGTGCAGTTTTAGCAAATAGAAAAATAATGGGAGCTACAAATCCTAAAGAGGCTGAAGAGAATACTATAAGAAAATTATACGGTATTTCAATTGATAAAAATTCTGTGCATGGTTCAGACTCAGTTGATAATGCCAAAAAAGAGATAGAATTTTTTTTTGCAAATTAGTTGTTCCTAAAAATTTTAATTATTGCTTCTGGGAATGCTTTATATTCTAATTTTTGTGTTTTATTTTTTAAAACGATCTCATCATCAGAACTATTAATATAAAATTTCTTTTGAACAATTTTACTACCACTATCTAATTTTTTATTAACAAAATGAACAGTGCAGCCAGCTTTTCGCTCTTTATTTTTTAACATTCTTGAAAAGGTATTTAACCCTTTAAATTTAGGAAGTAGCGATGGATGTATATTAATAATTTTGTTGCGGTACTTATTAATTATGACGCTTGATATAATTTTCATGTATCCAGCAAGACATATAAAAGAAATTCTATATTTTTTAAGATAAAATAAAATATTTTTGTCATGATTTTTGTACTTAGTATTAATAAAAACATGAGGTATTTTGTATTTTTTAGCATAATTAATGCCATAAGCTTTTTCATTATTACTTATAACTAAACTTATTTTAATAGGAAAACTATTATCTCTTGTACAAGAAATTAAATTTTTTAAGTTTGATCCTTGACCGGATATAAAAACACAGGTTCTTTTTTTTACCATTGCAAAGTATTAAACAAATTAATTTTTTTTTTATTTTTGGAAATATAACCTATTTCATACGGCATAAAATTTTTTCCAAATAATTTTTTTATTATCGATACATTTTTCTTTGGTACAATTAAACAAAATCCAACACCGCAATTAAAAGTTTTCATCATTTCATTATCAGAAATATTTTTACTTTTTAACCATTTAAAAATTTTTAGTATCTTAATTTTAGAAAGGTCAATATTTAGAGATAAGTGTTCAGGAATAGATCTAAATAAATTTTCAACTAAGCCTCCACCAGTTATGTGTGCTGCAGCATTAATAAGGTTTTTATTTGTTAATTTTAAAATTTCTTGAGTATAAATTTTTGTCGGCTTAAGTATCTCTTTTTTTAAATTTGAAGGTAACTTATTCTTTTTCAATATTGATCTTACTAATGAATACCCATTTGAGTGAATACCATTGGAAGGAATTGCTAAAATAACGTCATTTAATTTTACATTTTTTTTATTAAGAATTTTTTTTTTAGAAACAATACCTACGCTAAAACCTGCTAAATCAAATTTATCTCTGGAATAAATACCCGGCATTTCTGCTGTTTCACCTCCGACTAAATCACAATCAGAAATTTTACATCCAGCAAAAATTCCTTTAATAATTTTTTTTGTTTTATTTAAATTTAATTTACCAACAGCAATATAGTCTAAAAAAAATAATGGTTTTGCACCCTGAACAATTAAATCATTTACACACATTGCTACTAGATCAATGCCAATCGTATCAAATTTTTTAAATTTATTAGCTAAGTCAATCTTTGTTCCTACACCATCTGTACATGAAACTATTACAGGATCTTTAATTTTTATATTACTAATATCAAACAATGACCCAAAACCACCTATCACATCTTTATTAGTTGACCTTTTCGTTTTTTTGACATCTTTTTTTGATAACTTTGATATATGTTTTACTAATTTATTAGCTAATGAAATATTAACACCACTTTTTTTATAACTATTTTTACTTTTTTTCATTTATATATTGATAATTAATTTTATGAAATTTTATAAACAAATAATTTTACTTATTTTAGTTATTTTTTTTAAAACTGAAACTCTTTTATCTGAAAGTAACTTATTTAATGTTAATAATATTGAACTAAAAAAAAAAAATAAAATTACGAATGAAGCCCTTGCAGATAAAGCTATAAAGAAAGGGTTTGAGGAGCTAATTGATAAAATTTTATTGAAAAAAGATAGTGAGAGACTCTCAGATTTGAGTTTTCCATCAATAAAAGAATTGGTCACTTATTACCGAATTACAAATGTTTCTAGTGAAGAAAAAAATGATGAATTAGTAAATTTTAGTGTCACATTTGATAAAGATAAAATACATAATTTATTTTACAAGAGAGGAATATCTTACTCTGAGATTTTGGATAAAGAATTATATATTTTACCTTTATTTATAAAAAATAACGATATTTTTGTTTTTACTAACAATTTTTTTTATGAAAATTGGAATAACATTGACGAGAAGTTTGACTTAATTGAATTTATACTTCCGTTAGAGAATATTGAAACAATAAAAAGTATAAATGAAAAAAAAAATAATTTAATTAGTTTAAATTTAAATGAATTATTTAAAGAGTATTTAAAAAAGAATATAGCTTTAATTTTAATAGAGGAGAAAAGTAATAAGATTAAAACTGTTTACATAAAAGCTAAAATTCAAAGTAAAAATGTTTCTAAAAATTTAAATTTTAAAAATGAAAATTTTGATAACAGTAAATTTAATGGAAAAATTATTTTAGAATTAAAAAAAGAATTAATAAATTTGGTCAAATCCTCAAATCTAATTGATATAAGGACACCTTCTTTTCTAAATGTAAAGCTTGATTTGAATAAAAAAATTAATCTGGTTAATTTAAAGTCAAAAATTAAAAAAATTGAGTCGATAGAAAATATATTTGTTCAAGAATTTAACAAGGACACAATGAGTTTAAGGATTAAATATCTAGGTAAACTCGAAAAAATGATCGAACAACTTAAAAATGAGAAAATTAATTTAAAATTAATCAATGACCAATGGATAATAAAAACATTATAAAATGAATCAGCTAATATTCAAATTTCCATTTGCAAAAAAATATTATGAACAAGATTTTTTTGTTTCTAAAAATAATTTTTCTGCCTATAAATTAATTGAAGAATGGCCAAATTGGCCCGGTAAATGGTTAAATATTTTTGGTGCTTCAGGATCAGGAAAAACACATTTAGCAAAAATTCTAGAAAAAAAAATTAACAAAATTAAGCTGGTTGATGCAATAAATCTAAATGATCAAGTCGTTCAAGATCTAAATAATTTTGATTGTTTGATTATAGACAATTTTGATAATAATATTAATGAAAAGTTATTTTATTCAATTTTAAACCAATCAAAGCAATTAGAAAATTATATATTAATTAATTCAGAGACTTCTGTTAAGAATATTAAATTTAATTTGAAAGATCTTATGTCTAGATTAAATAGTTTTTTATTTATTGGTATAGAATTACCAACTGATGATTTACTTAAAGTAATAATATCAAAAACTTTATCTGATAAACAAATAAGCCTTAATCCTAAAATTTCAGATTACATTATTAACAACGTAGATAGATCTTATGAAAAAATGTTTAAATTTCTAAGAGATGTAGATGAATTGTCTTTATCTACTGGAAAATCGATTAATATTAATCTAATAAAAAAAGTATTAGGTCGATGAATAAATATAGAACACATAATTGCTCTGAATTAAGTGAAAAGGATATAGATAAAGATGTTTATATATCTGGTTGGCTTCATAGAAAAAGAGATCATGGCAATTTATTATTTATTGATTTAAGAGATCATTATGGGATGACGCAGTGTGTCATAGAAAATAACAACAGTTTTTTCCCTATCTTGGAAAAATCAAGGCCAGAGACAGTTCTTCAGATCAGCGGAAAAGTATTAAAGAGGTCACAAGGAACTGAAAACTTAGATTTAAAAACTGGTAAAATTGAAATTGCGATAAAATCTTTAAAAATTCTATCTAATGCAAAAGAATTACCAATGCCTGTTTTTGGAGAGCAAGATTATCCTGAGGATATTAGATTAAAGTATAGGTTTCTGGATTTAAGAAGAGAAGAAATGCATAAAAATATGATTTTAAGGTCTAATGTAATTTCTTTTATAAGATCAGAAATGTTAAAATTAGGTTTTTTAGAATATCAAACTCCAATCCTCACATCCTCAAGCCCTGAAGGCGCTAGAGATTTTTTAGTTCCTAGTAGATTAAATCCAGGAAAATTTTATGCTTTACCTCAAGCACCTCAACAATTTAAACAATTAATAATGGTTTCAGGATTTGATAAATATTTTCAAATTGCTCCATGCTTTAGAGACGAGGATGCTAGAGCCGATAGAAGCCCTGGAGAATTTTACCAATTAGATTTAGAAATGTCTTTTGTTGAGCAAGAAGATATTTTTAATGTCGTGGAAAAATTAATGATAAATTTATTTAAAAATTTTTCTAAAGAAAAAAAAATAAATGAAAAATTTCCAAGAATTCCCTACTTAGAGTCCTTGGAGAAATATGGAACAGATAAACCAGATTTAAGAAACCCTCTAATCATTCAAAACATTACAGAAATATTTAAACGAGAAGACGTAAAGTTTGATTTATTCAAAAAATTAGTAAAAACAGGGTCAGTTGTAAGAGCTATAGTAACAAAAAATACAAAAGACAAACCTAGAAGTTTTTTTGATAGTATTGATAAATGGGCTAAAGAAGAAGGAGCATCTGGTTTAGCCTACTTTACTTTAGAAAAAGATAAACAAATTACGGGTAAAGGACCTGTTGGAAAATTTTTTAGCGAAGCATCATTAAAAGAACTAATGAAAAATTGTAAGGCTGAAATAGGTGATAGTATATTTCTAGCATGCGGAAAGAGTAGAGAAATTGATAAAATTCTCTCTTTAGCGAGAGAGAAAATTGCTAAAGATTTAAAAATAATCAAAAATGATCAATTTGTGTTTTGCTGGATAGTTGATTATCCGATGTACGAATTAGATGAAAATTCAAAAAAAATAATATTCAGTCACAATCCTTTTTCAATGCCACAAGGAGATATCAAAAATTTAAATTTTGATAAACCTTTAGAAATAAAGGCTTATCAATATGATATTGTTTGCAATGGTATAGAGCTTTCTTCTGGAGCAATTAGAAATCATCTACCAGAGCTCATGTATAAACTCTTTTCAATAGCTGGATACAGCAAAAAAGATGTAGATGAAAAGTTTAGCGGGATGATTAATGCATTTAATTATGGAGCACCACCACATGGCGGAATTGCTCCTGGAATAGATAGAATTGTAATGTTACTAGCAGGAAGTGAGAACATAAGAGAAGTTACACTATTTCCAATGAATCAAAATGCACAAGATTTAATGATGCAAGCTCCCTCTGATGTAACTGAGGCTCAATTAAAAGAGCTTGGTATTAAAAAAATTATAAAAAAAGATTAATTTTTTGTTTTAAGGTTTATTCTAACGTCACTCAAATCAACTAATTTTTCCTCGTAATTGCTTCTTACAAACCCTTTAGAAGTTATATTTTTAACAATTTTTAAAAATTTATCATCTTCATTACCTGTTTCTATAATTTTTGAGCTTGCAATAGATGGAGTATGAGCAAGTTCTTCTTTGCCCAAATAAGAAATTGCTAACTCTCGAAAAACATAATCGAGAATTGAAGAAGCACTCAAAATTCGATCATTACCTATCACATTTCCAGAAGGTTCAAACTTAGTATCTATAAAAGCATCTACATATTCTTCAAGAGGAACACCATACTGTAAACCTAGAGATATCGCTATTGCGAAATTATTCATCATAGCTTTTACAAGTTCTCCCTCCTTATTAGTATCAATAAATATTTCTCCAATTTTTCCATCATCATATTCTCCAGTATGAAGATAAACTTTATGATCTCCGATTTGAGCTTTTTGAATATATCCTTTTCTTCTATCGGGCATTCTAAATCTAGCATTGTTTTTAATTTTAAAATCAAATGAGTTTTCTTTAATTCCTTTACTAGTATTTTTTACCTGATTTGTGATTTCATTTGGTATAGGCTGCTTTAATTTTTTGTTTATGGGTCTATCTTCTTTTTTTTCACCTAATTTTTTAGTTTTACGGTTATTAAGTTTTACATCGATAACTTCCACATCGCCGTCAGTTCTTTGATCAATTTTTTGCAACTCAGTATCATCTAAGTTATTTAAGGTGTGAACAGTCTTAAAAGTACAAGTATAATAAGTTTCAACGATATATTTTTTCATAAAATTTATGGAATCTCTTTATTTAGATATATATTAATTGTATAAAGTGTCTATATCTTAATAATACAATTAAGAATTGTGTGGATTTAAATATTTCAAATATGAGTTTAAAAATAATTTTTACATGGTGGAATAAACAAACTTTTGGAACTTTTTTAAAAACTTTATTTTTAGGTAAATATGTTGGTTCTGATGAATACGGCAATAAATATTATCAAAGTAAAAAAAATGATCGATGGGTTGTTTATAAAAATAATATTGAGGCCACCAAGATTACCTCAGATTGGTATTTATGGATGCATCATACGGTTGATAAGGTGCCAGAAAGTAAAGATACTAAATTTCCATGGCAAAAAAATCATTTAGAAAACCAAACCGGAACTAAAAATAGCTATAAACCTATTAAAATCAGAAAAGATAATACAAAAAAAAAGTATGAAACTTGGAAGTAAATTTTTTATTTTAACAATTTCTTTATTATATCTTAATTACTCTTACTCAGAAGAAAAAATAACAACCACACCATTAATTAACATTGATAAAATCAAGCCAAGCTTTGAAGAATTAATAGATGACAATGAGAATATTTCTACTAGTCAAAATCTTAAAGAAAAAAAAAATAAAGATAACTTAAAATCTTCCCAAGCTATCTTAATTGGTCTTGATAAAATAACAGCAAAATCATCAAAACTTGTTGTAAAATTAAATCAAAGTAAAAAATTTGGACCTTTAGAAATTAAAATACTAAAATGTGGTAAGGTAAAGGTAGATAATAAAGTAGATAGTGTTGCATATATGCAAGTTAAAGATTTAAGTAAAAGCGATAATGAAAAAGTGTTTATATTTAATGGATGGACTTTTGCATCTGACCCCAGCTTAACTCCGTTTGATCATGCTATATATGATTTAAGATTAGTTAATTGTAATATGGTTTAAAAAAACTTCTCTTTACCTAACCAGTTGGTATCAAAATCAGAATTAATAAATTTTTTATGATTTAATATTTTTTTATGAAGATCAATAGTTGTGGTAATTCCCTCAAGAACAAATTCATCTAATGATCTCAAAGTTCTCTGAATGGCCTCAGTTCGATTTCTACCTTTACAAATAACTTTAGCGATTAGACTGTCATAATAAGGGGTAATTTTACATCCTTGAAATATTGAGCCATCAACTCTAGTTCTGAAGCCCGAAGGTTGATGACATACGCTGATTGTTCCAGGACTAGGTTGAAAATCTAATGCTGGGTTTTCAGCATTTATTCTACATTCAATAGTATGCCCTCTTGGATTAATATCACTTTGTTTTAAAGCAGTATCACCAGTGTAAGCTATCCATAGCTGCTCTTTTACTATATCGATACCAGTTTGAACTTCCGTTACAGGATGTTCAACTTGAACTCGCGTATTCATTTCTAAGAAATAAAACTTTCCATTTTCATAAATGAATTCAACAGTGCCAGCCCCCTCATAATTTATCTGCTCAACCATTTTAACTGTTTTTTCAAAAAGATCCTTTCTGATTTCGTCAGTCAAAACAGGACTAGGGGTTTCCTCAATTAATTTTTGATGTCTTCTTTGAACAGAACAGTCTCGTTCAGCTAAATGTACTGTTTTATTTTTACCAGACATAATTTGAACTTCGATATGTCTTGGATTTTTAAAATATTTTTCAATATACAATTCATCATTATTAAAAAATTTTTTAGCTTCAGATTTTGCAACAAGAAATAAATTTTCTAATTTACTTTCATCTTCTACTACTTTCATGCCTTTTCCACCACCACCACCAGCTGCTTTTATTAAAACTGGATAACCAATATTTTTACATATTGATTTAGCTTCTGCAAAAGACTTTACGCCCCCTTCAGATCCTTCAATTACAGGTAAACCAAATTTTTTTGCTATTCTTTTTGCTTCAATCTTATCTCCCATTTTTGAAATTATCTCTGCGCTGGGTCCTATAAATTTTATACCGTGCTTATTTACAATTTCAGAAAATTTTGCATTCTCAGACAAAAAACCGTAACCGGGATGGATTGCCTCTGCACCAGTTAAATCTACCGCTGACATTATAGATGAAATGTTTAAATAACTGTTTTGTGGTTGATGTGATCCTATGCAAACACTTTCATCTGCTAGTCTAACGTGCATTGACTCTGCATCTACATCAGAGTGAACAGCAACAGTTTTTATTCCCCATTCTTTACAAGCTCTAATAACTCTTACTGCTATTTCCCCTCTATTAGCGATTAATACTTTTTTGAACATTTTTTGCTTACTTAAGAATGATTAAAGTTTGTCCAAACTCGACAGGTTGTCCGTCCTCTACTAAAATTTTTTTTACTTCACCATCAGAAGTTGAGGGTACATGATTCATTGTTTTCATGGCTTCAACTATCATTACTGTTTGACCTTTCTTAATTTTATCTCCAACTTCAACAAATTTTTTTGCTCCTGGTTCTGCAGCTAAGTAAGCCGTTCCTATGATTGGAGACTTAATTCTTATGCCATCACTTTCATCAGAAGATTTTAGCACAGCTTTATTTGGAGGGACTACAGCACTTGTTTTAATTTGTTCTACTCCTTTAGATGCCTTTGAAACTTTTATCTTTGTTTGCCCTTCCTGATATTCTAGCTCTGTTAAGTCAAACTCTTTAAGATTTTCTACCAATTCTTTGATTAACTTTTTATCAATTTTCATTTTTCTAAAAATTTTTTCATTGCATTTAGTGACATTTCATATCCATTAGCTCCAAAACCACAGATGACCCCTTTAGCAACTTTACTAATTAGAGATTTGTGTCTAAATTCTTCTCTATTATAAATATTGCTAATATGCAATTCTATAATTGGGATTTTTAATATTTTCAAAGCATCGTGAATAGCTACTGAGGTGTGAGTATACCCACCAGCATTAATAATTAAACCATCTTGATTATTTCTAGATGTTTGTATTTTTTCAACCAACTCTCCTTCGATATTTGACTGAAACATTGAAAGTTTAATATCATTTTTACTTGCATATTCATTACAATTTTTCTCAATATCTTCTAAAGTAAAATTGCCATATTGTTTTTTTTCTCTTTCACCTAAAAGGTTGAGGTTTGGCCCATTAAGAATTATAATTTTCATAATTTCTTGATACTGAATAACTTAATTATGGCAAAAATACAATTAAATGGAAAAAAAGTAGTTATAAAATCTAATTACTCAATATTAGATGTTCTAAAAAAATATAAGTTATCCAATAAAAAAGTTGCTATTGAGCACAATGGAAAAATAATCTCGAAAGCTAACTATAACAAAAAATTCTTAAAAGATAATGATAAACTAGAGGTAGTAACTTTCATCGGAGGTGGTTAAATTGAAAAAAGATATTTTCAAAGTTGCAGGAAAGTTGATCAAATCCAGGCTAATAGTAGGAACTGGAAAATATAAAAATTTTCAGGAAACCGCCAAAGCTGTAAAAGCTTCAGGAGCTGACATGGTTACTGTTGCAGTTAGAAGAATTAATATTTTAGATAAAAAAAAACCGATTTTAACTGATTACTTAAATCCTAAAAAAATAATTTATTTACCTAACACAGCAGGTTGCTATAGTTCAGATGAAGCTTTAAGGACTTTAAGGTTAGCAAGAGAGATGGGCGGGTGGAAATTAGTAAAATTAGAAGTTTTAGGGGACAAAAAAACTCTTTATCCTAATATGATTGAGACTATTAAATCCACAAAAATACTTGCTAATGAAGGTTTTAAAGTTATGGTTTATTGCACAGATGATCCTTTGTTAGCAAAAAAATTAGAGGATAATGGTGCTTCAGCTATTATGCCTTTAGCATCTCCTATTGGATCGGGCTTAGGCATACAAAGTTCGGCAAACATTTCAATTATAATAAAACAATCAAAAGTACCAGTGATAGTTGATGCAGGTATAGGAACTGCATCAGATGCTACCATAGCAATGGAATTAGGTTGTGATGGTGTTCTAATTAATAGCGCGATCGCAAATTCAAAAAAACCAATTTTGATGGCAAAAGCTTTCAAAGACGCAGTTATTTCTGGAAGGAACTCATACTTGGCTGGACGAATGAAAAAAAATTATTTTGCAATCCCAAGTTCTCCTACAAAAGGTCTAATTTAATTTTTTCTTTTTTCTTCTTACCCAAAGAGTTCTTATTTTCTTTTTTGTTTTAGTCTTTTTAACTCTTTCTTTACTTTTGGGAGGATCTTTTTCTTTATTTTTTTTATTTTTTAATACATTTTTTTTAATTTTTTTCACTTCAATAATTGAATTTATATTTTCAATTGAATTCACAAGTTTTTTTGATTTATTTAATAAATCTATTTTATACTCGGGTATAATAAATTTATCATTTGACATTATCTTTACTTCAAAAGTATATTTTTTCTGAAAATACTTTAATTCATCCAATAAATTTTTTTCTATAAAGATTTTTACTTTTTCTGGAACATAAGTATTAATAATTTTTATTTTATCTGTAAAAGCTAAGTGTTGAATTTTTTTTAAAATTTTCTGAGAAAAAGAAGAAAGGGATAATTGTGTTTCCCATTTAATTGAACCTTCTCGTAATCTTTGTCTTGTCATTTCCAGAAGTCCAAAATTACTAATTCTTCCAATTTGAATTCTAGCTCTATCTTTTCTTATACTTTCCCTCATTTTTTTTTCGACAGTTCTTCTATTATAAAAATTCATCATATCGATAAAATCTATAACAATTAAACCCGACAAGTCTCTTAATTTTATTTGGTGAGCTATTTCAACAGCAGCCTCTAAATTTGTATTTAAAGCGGTTTTTTCAATATTTATTTGCTTTGTTGACTGACCAGAATTTATGTCAATTGAAACAAGTGCTTCAGTAGGATTAATAACCAGATAACCTCCTGACTTAAGTTTTACCGTTGGTTCATAAATATTATTTAGTTCTTTTTCTATATTCGCATCATGAAATAAAGGTATTTTGCCTCGGTATTTTTTTATATTTCTCACACTTTTAGGCATTAACTCTTTCATAAATTTTTTTGCTTTTTGATAAGCTTCGTTACCTTCAACATAAACATTTTTAGTATCATTATCGTAAGTATCTCTTAAAGTTCTTTTAATAATGTCACCTTCTTCGTAAACTAAAGATGGTGCATTTGAGTCTAAAGCTTTATCTTTGATTTCTTCCCAAGTTTTTAATGTGTTTTGAAAATCTTTTTCAATTTCATTTTTAGTTTTATTGGCACCCGCTGTTCTTACAATTACTCCCATGCTTTTAGGTATTTCTATCTCGTTAAGTATATTTCTTATTTTTTGACGATCTGTAGAGTTAAAAATTTTTCTTGATATTCCACCTCCTTTTGGTGTGTTAGGCATAAGCACCATATATTTCCCGGCTAAAGATATAAATGTGGTAAGCGCAGCACCTTTCTGACCTCGCTCCTCTTTGATTACCTGAATTAAAATTACTTGGCCTGGTTTAATCACCTCTTGTATTTTGTATCTTTTAATACCGAACGATGATTTGACCTTCTCTCTATATTCTCTTTTACTGTTATCTTTTTCAATCTGATTATCATTTTCGATATTTTTTTCCTCTTTTTCAGATTGACTGTCTGTTTGTAAATTATCTGGGTTCACATCAATAGTCTTATCTTTTAATTCTTCTCTTATTTTTTCTTCAGCCTCTTTAATTTTTTCTTTATCTTCTGAGGGTAGCTGGTAGTAGTCTGACTGAATATCATTAAACGCTAGGAAACCATGTCTTTCTCGTCCAAAATTGACAAAAGCAGCTTGCAATGATGGTTCGACTCTACTAATTGTTGCTAGATATATATTGTTCTTAAAGTTTAAATTGTTTTTATCTTCAAATTCATACTCTTCAATTGAAGTGTCTGATTTAAGAACAATACGAGTTTCATTTGGATGCGAGGCATCAATATATAAGTTTTTTTCCATTTTTTAAGAATTCCTTTTAAAATTTTGTAATTAGATATTTTTAAATTTGTCATATCTCTTATTTTATACAATTTTGTGCATAAATAAACGATTTAAATTATTCTATGCCCTAAGATAGTCAGAATTGTTATTATTAATTAAACAATGTTTAAATTTCTCAACTTTTCACTAAAATTTGTAATAGCATTTTGTGCTGTTTTCTTACTTTTTACTTTTTCAACACTATGGTATTTCTCTGCTGGATTACCGGATTACAAAAAATTATCTAATTATCAACCTCCAATCTCAAGCAGAGTCTATTCTGAAAACAATAAATTAATAGCAGAATATGCTATTGAAAAGAGATTGTTTATTCCTTACGAGTCTATTCCCGATAAAGTTGTAAATTCATTTCTTTCTGCTGAAGACAAGAATTTTTTTAGTCATCCAGGAATTGACGCTAAAGGTATCTTAAGAGCAGTTTTTAAAAATATAAAAAATATTTCACAAAATAAAAGACTAGAAGGCGCTTCAACAATCACACAACAAGTGGCAAAAAACTTTTTGCTTACTAACGAGGTTTCAATAAAAAGAAAAATAAAAGAGGCAATTTTAGCTTTTCGAATAGAAAGAGCATATACAAAAGAAAGAATTTTAGAGCTTTATCTTAATCAAATTTATTTAGGTCAGGGAACTTATGGAATAGCAGCAGCTAGTTTAGAATTTTTTGACAAATCGATCAAAGAGCTTAATTATTCCGAGGCAGCATTGTTGGCTGCATTACCTAAAGCTCCAAGTAAATATAACCCTTATAGGTATCCTGAAGTAGCAAAATTTAGAAGAAATTTAGTTTTAGAGAACCTGGCCGAAAATAAATTCATTTCAAAGCAAGAATTGAGTAATTTAAAAGAGAAAAAATTAAAGCTTAAAAAAAGAAAGATTGAAATTGTAAACGAAGCAAATTCTTATACTGAAGAGGTAAGGAGAACAGTAAAAAATATTTATGGTTTTGAAAAATTGTATTCTCAAGGTTTAAGTATAAGCACGCCTTTAAAAATTGATTATCAAATAAAAGCCTTGAAATCTTTAAGAAAGGGTATTGAAGACTATGATCGTAGAAGAGGGTGGAGAGGGCCAATTACAAATAAAATCAAAAATAAAAATTGGGTGAAAAAAATTTCTCAATTTAAATTAGACCCAACTTTAGATTGGTATTTTGCAGAGATTACTTCTGTAGAGAACAATAAGATAAAATTTCAAATAATTGACAAAAAAAAAGAAAAAAATGAAAAGACCTTACTTTTTACTAATTTAAAGTGGTCTATACCCAAAAAAAAATTAATTAAAGATATCCATGAGGTTGGAGATATTATTTTTGTAAAAAAAGAAAATAATTATTGGAATTTGAAACAATATCCAAAAGTTAATGGAGGTATCGTAGTTTTGGATCCGTATTCAGGCCAGGTATATGCATTAGTTGGGGGTTTTAATTTTAAAAAAAGTGAGTTTAATAGAGTTACTCAAGCAAAAAGACAACCTGGATCTGCTTTCAAGCCTATTGTCTATGCAGCTGCATTAGAAAAAGGTTTCGCACCAAATACAATAATCCTTGATGCTCCTTTTGTTGAAAGTCAGGGGGTAGGACTTAAAAATTGGAAACCTGAAAATTATGGAAAAAAGTTTTATGGTCCCTCAACATTTAGAAAAGGTATTGAATATTCCAGAAATTTGATGACCGTAAGAATCGCTAAAGTTTTAGGTCTAGATGAAATCTTAAATTTATCTAAAAAATTAAATATTTATGATGAAATTCCAGAATTACTGTCAGTCTCCTTAGGTGCGGCTGAAACTACATTAATGAATTTGACTGCTGCATACGCCCCATTTGTGAACGGGGGTAAAAAAATTGATCCAAAATTAATTTCCAGAATACAAGACAGAAGAGGAAAAACAATTTTTCAAGAAAAAAGTAGAAAATGTATAGGTTGTGATAAATTCATAAATGAGAATGTTGAATTTCCTAAAATAGAAAATAATACAGCAAGGGTCATGAGTGAGGAAACTGCTTACCAAATGACTTCAATTTTACAAGGAGCCGTCCAAAGAGGAACTGCTAAAAAATTAAAATCTTTAAATGTGCCTCTTGCGGGTAAAACTGGCACAACAAATGATAATTACGATGCGTGGTTTATAGGTTTTTCTTCAAACTTAGTTATTGGAGTTTATATTGGTTACGATAATCCAAAAACACTTGGTCGATATGAGACTGGATCAAAAGCAGCGCTTCCAATATTTAAAGATTTTATAGAAAATGCTCTTTACAAAGAAGACTTTAGCGATTTTGAAATTCCAGAAAATATTTTTTTAACAGCATTAAATTACGATACGGGGGCAAAATCAGCTCAGGGAGACAAAAGTTCCATCATCGAGGCATTAAAATTAAGAGATATTAACAATTTAAATAATAATAATTATATCTCAACTAATGGTCGTGATAATGTAGTCAAATTTAGACAATTCTACTAATGGAAAATATAGAAACAAAATTTTTAATAACAGAAAAATCTCTAAATAATATTAGGGGGTATCTTTGATAAAGAGAAAGTTCAAATTAAAATAAAAGAGCTTGAAAAAATCACATTAAAAGACAACTTCTGGAAAGATAAAAATTTAGTAAAAAAAACAGTTAAACAAAAAAAAATTTTAGAAGATATTTTTAATTCGTATAATAAGTCTTTAAAAGATCTTAATAACCTAAAAGATCTTTACAATTTAGCCTCACAAGAAAATGATGAAGGAACAATCAAAGATTGTGAAAAAAAAATTGATCAAATTTTGCAAGAAACTAAAAAAGGAGAAATAAATTGTTTTCTCTCTGGCGAAAATGACGATTATAATATCTATCTTGAAATACATGCTGGAGCAGGTGGCACTGAGAGCCAAGATTGGGCAGATATGCTCAGAAGAATGTATATGAAGTGGTTTGATAAAAAAAATTATAATTATCAGATTATTAGTGAACACAAAGGAGAAGAAGCAGGAATAAAATCTTCTATTATTAAAGTAGAGGGTGATTATTTATATGGTTTAATGAAATCTGAGTCTGGAGTTCATAGGCTTGTCCGTATCTCACCCTTTGATAGTGGAGCTAGAAGACACACAAGTTTTGCAAGTGTTTGGGTATACCCTGCGATAGAAGACGATATAAATATCCAAATTAATGAAAAAGATTTGAGAATTGATACTTATAGATCTAGCGGAGCAGGTGGACAACACGTTAATACTACAGATAGTGCAGTAAGAATTACTCACATACCTACAAAAATAGTAGTTCAATGTCAAAATGAAAGGTCACAACACAAAAATAAAGAAACCTGTTTCAAAATGCTTAGAGCAAGACTGTATGAGCATGAGATGCAGAAAAAAGAGGAAGAAAATCAAAAAGAATTAAATACTAAAACAGATATAGGCTGGGGTCATCAAATTAGATCTTATGTATTACAACCCTATCAATTAGTTAAAGATTTAAGAAATAAAATTGAAAGCACAAATCCCGCAAGTGTTCTTAATGGAAATATCGATGAATTTATTGAGGAAGGAATTAAATCAAAGTAATGAAAAAATTTACACTTAATTTAGTTATCACACTGTTTTTTTTATTAATAATTCTAATCGGAATATTATCAACTATTGGAATTGAGACAAATAAATTTAATACATTAATATCTAATAAAATATCTCAAACACAAAACTTTAAAACAAATTTAGAAACAATAAAATTTAAAATAAACCTTAAAGAATTAAGTCTATTTTTAGAAACGCAAAATCCTAAAATTAATTATAAAAACCTATCAATACCTGTTCAAAATATAAAAGTTTATATTAATTTTTTATCTCTGTTAAAGTCTGATCTTAAAATAAAAAAAATTAAAATTATTTCGGAAGAGTTAGATATTTCCCAAATTAGCAAGTTATCGGAAATGATTAAACCCTCAAATTTCAAAAGATTGATAAATAATAAAATAAAAGAAGGGAAATTAATTTCAGAAACTGAAATTTTTTTATCAGATCAAGGAAAGTTTGAAAATTTTATTGCTAAAGGAACTGTTAGAGGATTAAAAGCAAAATTTAGCGATTTGAATTTATCCGATGTGGACATGAGTTTTTTTGCAGATAAAAATGATATTTTAATTAAAAATATATTTGGAAATTTAGAAGATATAAAAATTTCAGATGGTGATATAAAATTGAATTTAGAAAATGGCATTAAAATAAATTCAAATTTTAACTCTAAATTAAATTATAATAATGGTCTTTACAAGAAATATACTAGATTTTTAAATAAATATAAATTTACCGATAATATAAAAACTTTAAAAGTAGATATTAACAATAATCTATATATTGATTTAGATAACACCTATAAGGTTAGAAATTATAAATATGATATTTCAGGAAAATTAGAAAAAAGTAAATTTGAATTATTAAAACCAATTAAAAACGATTTTTTAAATAAACCAGTAAAAAAAATTTATTTAACAAATTTTAAACTTTCGACGAGATTTACCCCAAAAAAAATTAGTATTAAAGGAGAGGGAAAATATTCATTTGATGAAAAAGATTATCTAAAAATAAATATAGAAAACATCCACAATAATGATCAAACAAACCTGATAATTGATTTTGATTTTAAAGATGATTTTAAATTAGATTTAATTAATTATAAGAAACCTGCAAATTCTATAGCTAACATATCTTTAGTTTTAGAAAAGCATAAAGACGAGATTCTTTTTAAAGATATAAATATTCAAGAAGAAGAAAATTTTATAAAAATAAATAATTTTAAATTTAGCGGGAATAAATTCGAATCCTTTAAAAAAATAGAGGTCAAAACTCATAATAATGATTTTTATATTAAAAATGGCAAGAAAATTTTAGTCAAAGGAGATAAATTTGATGCAACTAATTTAGCAAAATTTTTTAGAGTCTCAGGTAAGGAAAGTCAATTCCAAAAAATAAGTAATGAAATTGAGATTGATTTTCAAAATATTAAGGTTCCAATGTCAGAACAGCTTATGAATTTTAAATTAATCGGTGAAATCAATAAAGGGCAGTTTGTAAAAATTTCCTCAAAAGGCGATTTTGGTGGAAACAATTTTTTAGATATATCTATGAAAATGAGTAAAAAATCTCAAAAAAGATATTTGGAAATTTACTCTGATTTAACTAGACCATTGTTAACTGATTATAGTTTTTTTAACGGCCTTTCAGGTGGAAAATTGCTCTTTACCTCTATAATCGATGGTTCAACATCTGACTCCAAATTAAAAATTGAGAACTTTAGAGTAATAAGTGCACCTGGTGTAATTAAACTCCTATCATTAGCTGATCTAAGAGGTTTAGCTGATTTGGCAGCGGGCGAGGGTTTAACCTTTGACGTATTAGAAATTAGTATGAAAAAAAATAAAAATTTTTTAAAGTTAAATGAAATATTAGCTTTAGGACCTAGCATGTCTGTTATAATGGAAGGCTATCAAGACGAAAATGGTTTAACTAGTTTAAGAGGAACTTTGGTTCCAGCAAAAACTTTAAACAAAATGATTTCAAAAATACCTGTTATTGGCAATATCGTTATACCGAAAGAAGTTGGAGAGGGTTTGTTTGGTGTAAGTTTTAAAATGAAAGGACCGAAGGGTAAAATTAAAACAACTATTAATCCTATTAGAACTTTAACACCAAGATTTATACAAAAAATTATTGATAAAAGAAAAGAAACTAAATAATTTTTATTAGGTAGTGTTTTTTCTTTCCGTAAGAAAGCTTTAAGATATTATTTTTGAAATCTTTAGTTTGAATTATTTTTTTCTCATCCTCTATTAAATTATCATTAATCTTAAAACCTTTATTTGTTATTGCTCTTCTCGCCTCGCTTTTTGATGACAAAATATTATTATCAGCAATTAGATCTAAAATATTTAATCCTTTTCTTATTAAATTTGATTTTATCTCGATCTCTGGTAGATCAGATCCTAAACCTCGACCTTCAAATGTGTCTTTTGCAGTTTGTTCAGCTTTTTTCGAAGCTTCATTACCATGAAGTATCTTAGTTGCTTCATTAGCCAATAAAACTTTAAGATTGTTAATATTTTTTTCTTTTTTTAAAACATTTTCTATTTCCTTCGGTTCAATTTCTGTAAAAAAATTTAAAAACCTTTTTACATCTCTGTCATCCGTATTCCTCCAAAATTGCCAATAATCATAGGGTGATAATTGGTCCTTATTTAACCATATAGCTCCATTTTCAGTTTTTCCCATTTTAGCACCTGAGGCCAATGTAATCAGTGGCGAAGTTAAACCATAAGCTTCTTTTTTAAGAACTCTTCTAATTAAATCCACACCACTAACAATATTACCCCACTGATCTGATCCTCCAATTTGAAGGATACAATTATTATTTTTAAACAATTGATAAAAGTCATATGCTTGTAAAATCATATAGTTAAACTCCATATAGCTAAGTGACTGTTCTCTTTCTAATCTGAGTTTTACACTATCAAACGTAAGCATTTTATTTAATGTAAAGTGACTCCCTATTTCTCTCAAAAATTTTATATAATTTAATTTTGTTAACCAATCGGCATTATCAACAAATATAGGTTTGGTTTTTTTATTTGAGTTATCTAAAATTTTGTTAAAAACTTTTTTAATACTTTTAATATTATCTTTAATTTCATTTTGCTTTAATATTTTTCTAGTGGAGTCCTTACCTGAAGGATCACCAATCAGGGTAGTACCACCTCCTAAAAGGACGATTGGCCTATGACCATATTTTTGCATTAGTTTTAAAATCATTATCTGTAACAAACTACCAACATGAAGGCTTGGAGCTGTGCAATCAAAACCGATGTAGCCAGATATTGAACCTTTATTGCAAATACTACTGAGTTTATCAAAATCAGTGCATTGATTTAGATAACCCCTATCTTGTATTTCTTGTAAAAACGTATTTTTCATAGTGATATTTACTTAAGTAACTATTATACAAAAATTGTTATAAATAAATAAAAATATGCAAAAAAATTGGATCTC
>MDTG01439009.1_pt1 | contig 44256 bp, 42 predicted proteins | sample 811421 | NCBI WGS metagenome assembly MDTG01 (sample SAMN05326645, study PRJNA326480) | marine metagenome | isolation source: seawater | place: Pacific Ocean: South East | collected 2011 | reverse complement strand
TTTTAAATTTTATCGAATCACGACCAGGTTTTTTGGAAACACATTTTGGGCAAGGGAAGTCTAGTTCCAGCCCAAATCTGATCGATGCTACTGGAAAGATTGCCGCGAATGCGCGTGAAGAAGCGCGCCGACTATCGCAGGCAAATCAGTCTCTGTTGGATGCCGCGGCAACAAATATACTGCATTGGCAGGCTTTGCATCACGCCACTTTAGGCTTTCTTGCTTGTAATGATTTAACCAGCTTTGCGCAGATGCTAGATGAAGAATTACCGGTGATTTTTGGGCTTGCCGGCGCACGCTTACTGATGCCAGCGCAAAGCGCTATCCCGCAAGCGGAAGAATTAGGATTTCTGGTATTGCCGGAAACTGAGATAGGCCAGTTGCTTGTGGCGGGCTCAATTTATCTAGGCCCAGCAAAAGGCAGTGGATTATTTTCAACCCCTGTTGCCAGTATGGCCGCGATTGCCCTGCCAGACCAATTGCCGCCGCCAATTGCTGGCTCCGCACTGGTACTAGCTGGACGGGATGAAGCCAGCTTTACACCCGAACAGGGCCAAACATTGCTGACCAATTTAGCCGAGATTGCTGGGGTATGTTTACTTGCCAGATTAGAGACCGGATGAAAACTAGCAAAAGCGCCACATTAGAAACAAAATGGCTGTCAAACTGGTTTGACTGGCTTCGCTCCGAGCGCGGATATGGGGTAAATACGCTCGCTGCTTATCAGCGGGACTTGGACATATTTTGCCTTTTTCTAGAGAATGAGCGAGTGTCAGCGCCTCTCCTTACCCGTCAGGATTTTCGTGCCTTTCTAGCTTGGGAGCAGGCCAAAGGGCTGGCACGAACAACCTTAGCACGGCGGGTTTCGTCAATTAGAAGCTTTTACCGGTTTTGTGATAGGCGCGGCTATTTCAGCCTTGCCGATTTGAGCTGGATGAAAGCGCCAAAGACGCCCCGCGCCCTGCCAAAATCTGTGTCCACAACCGATATGGAAATGGTGTTAAAGACGGTTAAACCCGACAGCTCCCCAAGCTGGCAACAACAACGGGATTACGCGCTGCTAATGCTATTATATGGATGTGGTTTGCGAATATCTGAGGCGCTGAGTTTGCGGGCTAATCAGCTACCCCTAACGGACTGGCTGCAAATCACCGGTAAGGGTGGGAAGATTCGGGATATTCCTATACTTCAGGCCGTGCGCGAAGCCATCCAGGAAGCCGCAGATAGCTGTCCGTTTCAGCCGCATGGGGAAGATGCCTTTTTTCGTTCTGCCCGCAATGCGCCCCTAAATGCTAGAGCGGTTCAAAGATTGGTAGAGCGCTTGCGTCTGGAGCTTGGTCTGCCTTCACATACCACACCACATGCTCTACGTCATGCCTTTGCCACACATTTGCTAGCTGGGGGCGGAGATTTACGCGCTATCCAACAACTACTAGGCCATGCCAGCTTATCCACAACCCAACTTTATACAAATGTAGATGAGAAAAGGCTGGTTGACCTGCATAGAGAAATACATCCTCGCAGTGGTATTAACCGCTAGTTTGTCTCATTCACGCATTAATCGCACATCCACCTTATAGATCAAAAACTACCTAGATATGGATAGCCCGGCCATCCACTGCAAGGGCAGCTTCTTTAACCGCTTCGCTCATAGTCGGATGACCATGGCAGGTTCGCGCAATATCTTCTGCACTAGCCCCGAAGGCCATAGCGGAAGCAATTTCATGAATTAATGTACCTGCCTCATGGGCAATAATGTGACAACCCAAAACCCGATCTGTTTCTGCATCTGCCAAAATTTTCACAAAACCATCTGTATGCCCTGTGGCCTTAGCGCGGCTATTGGCCAAAAACGGAAACACGCCTTTATTATAAACAGTACCCTTTTCTTTTAGAACTTCTTCAGAGGCGCCGATGGTGGCGATTTCAGGCGCGGTATAAACGATGCCAGGCACCAAGTCATAATCCACATGCCCAAACTGGCCAGCCATAATTTCAACAGCGGCAACCCCATCCTCTTCTGCCTTATGAGCTAACATTGGCCCCGGAATAACGTCGCCTACAGCAAATATGCCTTCAATATTTGTCTCGAAATCTTCATCTACCTTTATCTGGCCCCGCTCTGTTAGCGCAACACCTAACGCCTCTAGCCCCAATCCATCTGTATTAGGGCGCCGTCCAACCGCAACAAGCGCAATATCACATTTTAAGGTTTTCTCTTCATCTGTCTTAGCATCAGCAACCGTCAGCGTAACGCCTGATTTACCTGCCTTGGCAGATTTAACCGCTGTGCCAAGGTGAAATTTAAGCCCCTGTTTAGTCATCATAGCTTTGAATTTATTGGCAACATCCAAATCCATACCTGGCAAAATACGCGGTAAATATTCCACTACCTCAACCTTCGCCCCTAGACGTGCCCAAACGGTTCCCATTTCAAGACCAATATAGCCAGCACCAATCACAACCAGTGATTTTGGTACTTTTGAAAGCGCTAACGCCCCTGTAGAAGAGACAATCTGATGCTCATCTATTTCTATATTTGGCAGCGAAGCGGGCTCTGAGCCAGTGGCAACCAAAATTTTATCTGCCTTATAGATTTTCTTATCTTTGCCTGTGGCAACCTCAACAATCCCGTCTCCCTTCAGCATCGCGCTTCCGGTTAGGCGCGTGATTTTATTTTTCTTAAATAAATGGTCAATGCCGCCAGTTAGGCCAGAGACAATCTTGTCCTTGGAGGCCATCATCGAAGACAGATCAAGCTTTACCGTACCAACCGAAACGCCTAGATCGCCAAGCTTGCCAGAAGCCGCATCCTCATATTTCTCAGACGCATTCAGAAGGGCCTTTGATGGAATACATCCAACATTTAAACAGGTCCCACCAAGCGTATCGCGCTTATCCACACAAGCGACATTCATCCCCAACTGGGCTGCACGAATAGACGCCACATAGCCAGCTGGCCCGCCACCAATGACAATCAAATCAAAAGATGCTTCAAACAATTTCACTCTCCTTTGCGACGACTATTCTTAAAACTATGCAGATATTTAATTAGACGCCAAGCAACAGGCGACGGGGATCTTCGATAGAATCTTTCACCCGTACTAGGAAAGATACGGCCTCCCGACCATCAATGATCCGATGATCATAAGATAGCGCGAGATACATCATTGGGCGCACCTCAACCTTTTCCCCTATCGCGATAGGCCGCTTCTGAATCTTATGCATTCCTAGAATACCACTTTGTGGCGGGTTCAAAATAGGCGTTGACATTAATGAGCCATAAACCCCACCATTTGAAATCGTAAAGCTGCCACCAGCCATATCCGCTGGGGTTAATTTGCCATCACGAGCTCGGAGACCGTAATCTGTTACCTGTTTTTCAATATCGGCTAGCGATAAATCTTGCGCGTCATGCACAACCGGCACAACCAACCCTTGCGGCGTGCCAACCGCTACACCAATATTATAAAAATTCTTATAGATTATATCATCCCCATGAATTTCAGCGTTGACGGCTGGAAATTCCTGAAGGCCGCGGATAACGGCACGTACAAAAAAGCCCATAAAGCCGAGGCGGGCGCCATGTTGCTTTTCAAAATCATCTTTATATCCCGAGCGGAGTGCCATCACTGCGCTCATATCCACCTCATTAAAGGTCGTTAGCATCGCGGCGGTGTTCTGTGCTTCTTTCAGACGACCGGCGATCATTCGGCGCAAACGAGACATCGGCACACGCTCTTCGCGTGCATCACTTGCACGTGGGCCAGTTTTGGCGGGGGCGGGGGCAGATGAAGCTATTGTCATTTTTGCAGAACCGCTTGCTATAGCTTTTTGCACATCTGCTTTGGTCAGGCGGCCATCTTTACCTGTACCGAAAATCGCATTTGGATTTAAATCATTTTCCTCGACAAGCCTACGAACAGCCGGCGATAAAACTGTAGCCGCACCAGAGGGCACCGAAACGGCAGCAACTGGGGCAGGTGTTGGCGCCACGGTTGTTGGCGCAACTGCCGCTGGCTTTGATGCCGGAGATGAAGCTGGTGTTGCTGCCGGCGTTGAAGTAGCCGCTGCCCCTTCTTCGACCATGCCTAGCAACGCATCTACTTCCACTGTGGCGCCCTCGCTGGCAACAATGTCAGACAGCACACCATTTACAGGTGACGGCACTTCAAGAGTGACCTTGTCAGTTTCCAACTCAACAATCGGCTCATCCACGGCAACCGACTCACCAGCGCCCTTCATCCATTTAGCTACCGTTGCCTCGACAACTGATTCGCCCAGAACTGGTACTTTAATTTCAACAGCCATATTATTTCATCCCCGCTTAAATCTTCTGATTTTAACAATGTTATATCTAATGTTTAATTCCCAACGCATCCGCTACAAGCGCTTCCTGTTCCAATTTGTGACGTGCCGCGGAACCAGTTGCTGGCGAAGCAGCTTCCTTTCTGCCAGCATAGATGATATCTTGAGTTTTCATACCAATGTCTTTTATGACATTTTCCAAATGCTCCCGTGCAAAGGTCCATCCACCCATATTTTTTGGTTCTTCTTGGCACCAAACCAACTCAGCTTTTGGAGTTTCAGATAAAAGTTCTATTAATGCCTTTTGGGGAAATGGATACAACTGCTCAATTCTTAATATTCTTACATTTTTTATTTTTTCTTTATCCCTAGCCTCCGCCAAGTCATAGAAGACTTTGCCTGAGCATAAAATTACGCGGGAAATAGAATTTGGGTTAAGTTCCTCATGACTTTCATATAGTACTCGGTGGAAAGAGCTTCCATTTGTGAACTCCTCAATATCAGAGACACATTTTTTATGTCGGAGAAGGGATTTAGGGGTCATTACAACTAATGGTTTTCTAAAGTCTCTCTTCAATTGCCGCCGCAACATATGAAAATAATTTGCCGGAGTAGATGGATAGCAAACTTGCATATTATCTTCGGCACATAACTGCAAGTACCTCTCTAATCTTGCTGATGAATGCTCGGGGCCTTGACCTTCATAACCATGCGGTAGAAGCAAAACCAAACCATTCATGCGCAACCACTTTGCCTCGCCTGAGCTTATAAACTGATCAATAACTACCTGAGCCCCATTAGCGAAGTCACCAAACTGGGCTTCCCACATAACCAAAGCATTAGGCTCCGCCATTGCATAGCCATATTCAAAACCCATTACCGAAGCCTCAGAAAGAGGTGAATCTATAACCTCAAAGCGCGCTTGTTCGGGATCTAAATTAGAGAGTGGTATGTAGCGTTCTTCTGTGTTTTGGTCTACGAATACAGAATGTCGCTGACTAAAAGTCCCGCGTCCACTATCCTGCCCTGACAGTCGAACTGGATAACCCTCAAGAAGCAAAGAGCCAAACGCAAAATGTTCTGCAGTCGCCCAATCAATCCCCTTGCCAGCTTCAATTGCATTTTTACGGGCACCTATGACACGCTTCAGTTTTGAATGTGCAGTGAAATTATCCGGGATTGTTGTTATTACTTTTCCAACACTTTCCAATACATCGTGAGAGCAAGATGTTCTTCCTCTTCTTGCATCACCATGAGCTTTTCCTAAACCAGTCCACTTCCCTTCTAGCCAGTCAGCCTTGTTTTGCTTGAAAGTAGTACCTGCTTCAAACTCTTCATCTAAAAAAGTATTGTTGTTATCAACAATTTCCTTTGCTCTATCTGAGGTTAATATTCCTTCACTAATGAGCTGATTAGCATAAATTTCTCGCGTGCAAGGATGGTCTTTTATTTTTTTATACATTAAGGGCTGCGTGAAAGATGGTTCATCACCCTCATTATGACCAAAGCGTCGATAACAAAAGATATCCAAAATAACATCTGTGTTGAAAGCTTGGTTGAATTCAGTTGCAATTCTAGCAGAATGCACAACAGCTTCTGGGTCATCACCATTAACATGAAGTATTGGCGCCATAACCATTTTAGCAACATCAGTTGGATAGGGAGATGAACGCGAATAAGCTGGACTTGTCGTAAATCCAATCTGATTATTTACAATAATATGAATGGTTCCCCCGGAGCGATAGCCACGTAGCTTCGAAAAATCAAAAGTTTCCGCGACCACACCCTGGCCAGCAAAGGCAGCATCGCCATGCAGAAGAATACCAAGAACTTTGTTTCGGTCTTTATCTTCGATTTGATCTTGTTTCGCCCTGACCCTCCCGACAACCACGGGGTCAACAATTTCCAAATGAGAAGGATTTGGCGCCAAAGATAGGTGAATTTCATTATCATCAAAGCAACGGTCCGAAGACACGCCCATATGATATTTTACATCACCAGACCCACCTGCTTCTTCTGGATTGGCTGGGTTTCCTAAAAATTCTGAAATAATTGCTCTGAAAGGCTTATCCATAACATTATTTAAAATATTAAGTCTTCCTCTGTGGGGCATTCCAACCACAACCTCTTTTATTCCAAGCTGGCCACCACGCTTCAAAATTTGTTCCATTGCGGGAATCAACGCTTCACCCCCATCTAGACCAAATCTTTTCGTGCCAACATACTTTTTGTGAAGAAAGCGTTCAAAGCCATCTGCAGATACTAACTTTTCATAAATTGCAATTTTACCACGTTTAGTAAATTCGGTACGATTGCCAATCGCTTCAATACGCTCCTGAATCCACGCTTTTTGATTTGGATCCTGAATATGCATAAATTCCACTCCAATAGTTGAGCAATAGGTGCGCCGCAACACATCTAGAATTTCATTCAAGGTTGCGGTTTCCAAGCCCAGCACATGGTTTATGAAAATCGGACGGTCAAAATCTTCTGAACTAAATCCATAGGTAGCGGGGTCCAGCTCTGGATGAATTTCTTTTTCCTGAAGATCAAGTGGGTCAAGCTGGGCTAGCAAGTGCCCCCGGATACGATAGGCGCGCACGAGCATGATGGCACGCAAACTATCCAAGGTGGCAGAACGAAGATCGCCAGCCATCAGGTCACGATTGCCAGTGATCCCTTTGGCAACAGCTTTTATTGAAGCCTCAGGATCATGCGCACCGACTACCTGTGTTGGATTATTGCCCCAATCTGGCTGATATTCCGGCTCGCTAGCCAGTGCCCCAATAGATTGAAACCAGTCTGCCCACTCTGGGTCAACATTGCCTGGATTTGCTGACCATGCTTTATGCATCTCAGCGATAAAAACAGCATTAGATCCTGACAGAAAACTTGAATCCATTCCTAAACTCCACCCCGATTATAGACCCACTCTAAAAAAACATACCTCATCTATTGTGCGAGTATCACCTTATTTAACCTTAGAGAGCAAGAAAGGCCTAAAATAAAGACTTGCAATGCTTTCTCGCTCCCTTTTCAATCCTGTTAAAATGCTCCTATGGCTTGCTGCAACGCTTCACCAAGCTGCGATGGCGAACGCGCCATGACAAAACCGGCTTTTTCCATAGCGGCGACTTTATCTACAGCTGCGCCGCTACCCCCTGCAACAATCGCCCCAGCGTGGCCCATCCGGCGTCCAGGTGGTGCTGTCTGCCCTGCAATAAAGCCAGCAATAGGCTTTTTGTTTGGATAGGATGCGTAAAATTCTGCGGCCTCTTCTTCTGCAGAACCGCCGATTTCACCTATCATAACGATAGATTCCGTGCTGTCATCAGATAAGAACATATCCAAACAATCAATAAAGTTTGTGCCGTTTACAGGATCACCGCCTATACCGATACAGGTAGATTGACCAAGTCCAATTGCAGAAGTTTGCGCCACCGCCTCGTAAGTCAAAGTGCCAGAGCGGGAAACAATGCCTACACTACCCGTTTTATGAATATGACCTGGCATGATTCCAATTTTACACCCTCCGGGCGTAATAATGCCGGGACAGTTAGGGCCAATTAGACGGCTAACAGAACCCTCTAATACGCGCTTTACCTCGACCATATCGCGTACCGGAATCCCCTCGGTAATACAAACAATAAGAGGCATTTCTGCTTCAATAGCTTCAAGAATAGAATCAGCAGCAAATGGCGGCGGCACATAAATAACAGAGGCATTCGCGCCAGTTTGAGCACGGGCATCTGAAACCGTATTAAATACTGGCAAATCAAGATGGGTCAGCCCACCCTTACCCGGGGTTACCCCGCCAACCATTTGGGTGCCATAATCAATAGCTTGCTGGCTGTGAAACGTACCTTGCGCACCAGTAAAACCCTGACAAATAACCTTTGTGTTTTCATCAACAAAAACAGCCATTATCTTTATTCCCCCTTCACCGCAGCGACAATTTTCTTTGCAGCGTCACCTAAATTATCTGCAGCGATAATATCCAGACCAGATGCGGCCATTATCTCTTTACCCTTTTCAACATTTGTGCCCTCAAGGCGCACTACTAGCGGCTTGGTTAGACCCAATGTTCTGGCCGCTTCAACCACCCCTTCGGCGACAACATCACAGCGCATAATCCCACCAAAAATATTGACTAAAATACCATCAACGTTGTCATCAGATAGAATTATTTTAAAGGCTTCTGTCACACGCTCAGTGGTTGCACTACCACCAACATCTAGGAAATTGGCTGGCTCACCGCCCTCTAGCTTGATAATATCCATTGTTGCCATAGCGAGGCCCGCGCCATTCACCATACAGCCAATGGTGCCATCAAGCTTGATATAGTTTAAGTCAAATTCAGAGGCTTTGACCTCACTTGGGTCCTCTTCACTTAAATCGCGCAACGCAAGCACATTTTTTTGGCGGAACAGAGCGTTATCGTCAAAAGCCATCTTTGCATCCAGTGCTAAAAGATCGCCATTACCGGTAACTACTAGCGGATTAATTTCAACAAGAGAGGCATCACACTCAATAAAGGCTTTATAGATACATCCCAGAAAGCCCCCCGCCTGTTTAGCTGTGATCCCCTCCAGCTTCAGGGCATTGGCGATGCACCGCACATGATGCGGCTTCAACCCTGTTGCCGGGTCAATGGTTACGGTAATGATACGCTCTGGTGTTTCTGCCGCCACCGCCTCTATATCCATGCCGCCCTCAGTTGAAGCTATGATGGTTACACGGCTAGATACACGGTCTACCAGCATGGACAGATAGAGCTCGCGTCCGATATCACACCCTTGTTCAATATACAGACGCTGAACCTCTTTACCTGCTGGGCCCGTTTGATGGGTTACCAGCACTGAGCCAAGCAGTCTTTCTGCTTCATTCCGCACTTCATCGATGCTCTTAACAACTTTTACACCGCCAGCTTTGCCGCGCCCACCTGCATGAATTTGAGCTTTTACAACCGTTACAGACCCATTTAATTTTTTTGCTGCCGAGACCGCCTCCTCAACACTAAAGGCTGGAAACCCTTCTGGGACATTGACCCCATAATCGCGCAAAAGAGATTTAGCTTGATGTTCATGAATATTCATAAATTTACCCCCTAAACTAAGAAACCTAGCTTTTTTATAATCTTTATCAGGCTTGCGTTCTTACGATAAAGCAAGATACGAAAAACGGGTCTAATCGACCCGTTTAACTATTTCATTTAATGCTCTCACAGCCGCTATGGAATTATCAAACATCCTTTTTTCTTCCGCATTCATTGCGATCTCGACAATACGCTCCACACCGCCGCTACCAATAATTACCGGAACGCCAACATATAGCCCATCAAGACCATAGGCGTTTTTCACAAAAGCTGCACACGGCAGTAGCCGCTTTTTATCCTTAAGATAGGCGTCTGCCATTTGAATAGCTGAAGAAGCCGGCGCATAAAAAGCAGATCCGGTTTTCAGCAAGCCTACAATCTCAGCCCCGCCATCACGCGTGCGCTGAACAATGGCATCAATCTTTTCCTGCGTAGACCAACCCATTTTAATCATATCAGGAACGGGAATACCGGCAACCGTAGAGTATCGCACTAGCGGTACCATTGTATCGCCGTGCCCGCCCAATACAAAGGCGCTAACATCCTCCACCGAAACCTGAAATTCTTCAGCCAGAAAATAGCGGAAACGTGCGCTATCCAAAACCCCTGCCATGCCCACAACATGACTAGCTGGTAGCCCAGAAGCTCGTTGCAAAACGCCAACCATAGCATCGAGCGGGTTGGTGATACAAATTACAAATGCATTTGGGCAGTTTACCTTAATGCCTTCGCCAACTTGTTTCATTACTTTGGTGTTGATACCGACCAAATCATCGCGGCTCATCCCGGGCTTCCGCGGCACGCCAGCGGTCACAATAACAACATCCGCACCTGCAAGATCGGCGTAATCATTCGCACCTACTACATTTGCATCAAACCCTTCGATAGCACTCGCTTGGGCGATATCCAACGCTTTGCCTTGAGGGATTCCCTCAGCAATATCAAATAGGACAACATCACCAAATTCTTTCAAACCAGCGAGAAGCGCTAGAGTACCGCCAATATTTCCCGCACCGATTAGCGCAATTTTGTCCCGTGCCATCGAAAAGTTCCTTCATCTTCGGTTTAAATTATTTTGAGGCACGGCTAATTTTTTACCAAAAAACTTACCATTTCCCACTTTTGGGTTTAGCGAATTTACCCTTTATTAGCAAGAGTAACATCAGGTGATTTTTACCAATTTATGCCCAGAAAAGAAAAAACCTTACTTCTAATTTCTGCTAGCGCTAACAAGTCTCGGCACGCATCCCTCTCAGTTGTGCCATTTCTTTCAAACGCGAGCGGGTGCGCGCAAACTCAAACGCCCATTGGACGCCTGTATAGATTTGGTCTTGCGGTGCGGCTGCGCTGGTAATGATAAAACGGCCGCGATCATATAAAGCATCTACGAGCCACATAAAACGCCGCGCTTCATTTTGTTCCGGATCACCCAACACAGGAATATCACGCAACATCATGCCTGCAAAGCGGTCAGCTAGCACAAGATAGTCACGTGCACCAAGTGTTGTGCGGCAAATTTCGTCAAAATGTACATCTAGCAGATCACCAGCAACATTTTTGAAAGTTAGGTTACGACCGGCTACAATAATCACCTCCTCAAGAAGAGGTGCATCCCCCGAAAGACGGCTAAACAGGCTATCTAATTGCACCTCTAATGCGTTTTTATCTTTCTGGCTAATATTTTCTGCTAATACATGCCAACTTGAGACAGTTTGCAACACTCGGCTACGCCAATCGACCCCTTCGCCAATATGGTGAACATCCATCTGCTGTTTTAAACTAGTAATAAAGGGCAGAAATCTGTCACGGTGCAGACCATTCAAGTAGAGATCCTCGGGCACCCTGTTGGAAGTGGTGACAAGGATCATGCCGCGAGACCACAGGCCATCAAAAAGCCGCTTGATAATCATCGCATCGGCAATATCGCGCACTTCCATCTCGTCAAAACAGATAATATGGCCAGGGACTAGTAGCATATCTGCTGCCGCATCTATCGGATCATTCGCACCCTTGCAGCGCGCACTTTGGATAGCATCCTGAGCGGCAACCATGAAATCGTGAAAATGAAAGCGCTGTAGATTTTCCACCGGAATAGACTTTGCAAATAAATCCATCAACATGGTTTTACCGCGGCCTACCCCACCATACAGATAGATGCCTTTTGGGGTGGGTAACTTGCCGGATTTCTTGACGCCAAATAGCCGGCTAACAAAGCCATTACTTTCTGTAGTCGGCGGAGCGCGTTTGAGAAGAATTCCAGACTTTTGGAGGGCGGTGTAAAGCCCATCTAAACACTGCACAGCCCCGTCTTGTCCCGCATCAGAAGAAAGCTTCTCATTAGCAAGAAGCGTCTGATAATGCTCATCTGGCGAGAGTAACACGCTGGCAATTCCTGTGATAAATCAAATAGGTGGCACTAGCCTTGTCTTTGTACCATCAGTTTTTTAATCTCACCAATCGCCTTGCCCGGATTCAGTCCCTTTGGACAAGTCTTCGCGCAATTCATAATCGTATGACAGCGATATAGACGGAACGGATCTTCAAGTGCATCCAACCGCTCGCCGGTGAATTCATCACGGCTATCTGCTATCCAACGATAAGCTTGTAACAGCACAGCCGGCCCCAAGTAACGATCGCCATTCCACCAGTAAGATGGACAAGAGGTGGTACAGCTAAAGCATAAAACGCATTCCCACAACCCATCTAGCTCATCTCGCTCCGCAGGGGACTGTTTGCGCTCCCGACCCTTTGGATCAGGGGTTTCCGTTTTCAGCCACGGCTCAACCGACGTAAGCTGAGCATAAGCATGGGTAAGGTCAGGCACTAAATCTTTCACTACCGGCATATGCGGTAGGGGATAAATATTCACATCCCCTTTGACCTCATCAATAGCCTTCAAACAGGCCAGCGTATTCCCGCCGTCCACATTCATCGAGCAGGATCCGCAAATCCCCTCACGGCAGGAACGCCGGAACGTTAACCCTGAATCCACCTCATTTTTAATCTTTATGAGCGCATCAAGTACCATAGGCCCGCAATCATCAAGATCCACTTCGTAGCTATCGATGCGCGGATTTTCATCATCCTCTGGGGACCAACGATAAATATTAAAGGTCTTGGTGCGGCTAGCTGTATCTGACGCCGCATGATAGCTACCTTTTGCAACCTTTGAATTTTCTGGCAAACTAAACTGTGCCATATTCCATCACTCCCTCCGGCTCCCAACCCTGCTTGACGCTAACTAGTACACACGCGCTACTGGCGGCACCGGCTGAACCTCATTGGTCAGCGTGTTCATAGTCACATCGCGGTAACTTAACTCTGAACGATTATTTTCGTCTAGCCACATCACTGTATGCTTCATCCAATTCTCATCATCACGCTCCGGATAATCTTCATGTGCATGAGCACCGCGAGATTCGGTGCGTTGACGCGCTGATCGCACTGTAACCAGTGCTTGGCTCATCAGATTTTCTAATTCCAGCGCTTCAATAAGGTCTGTGTTCCAAACCAGCGAGCGATCTTGAATTCCAAGCTCGCCCATGTTACCGGCGATCTCATCCATAGATTTCACGCCTTCATCCAAGCTAGAACCAGACCGGAAAACAGCAGCGTATTTTTGCATCGCCTTCTGCATATCCAGACGCAAAGCACCAACCTTTCCCTTACCTTTTGCATGACGCATTCTGTCCAAACGCTTAAGCGCTTTATCGGTGGATTCTTGACTTGGTGGAGCTTGGGTCGCGCCAGGGGTTAGCACCTCGGAGGCGCGTTGTGCTGCGGCCCGCCCAAATACAACAATGTCCAAAAGTGAGTTTGTGCCAAGACGGTTTGCCCCATGAACGGAAACACATGCCGCCTCACCAATCGCCATTAGACCGTGTGCAACCTGATTAGGATTATCCTTGGTTGGCGCCAGAACTTCCCCATGATAGTTGGTTGGAATACCGCCCATATTATAGTGCACAGTTGGCAATACAGGTATAGGCTCACGGGTGATATCTACGCCACAGAAAATCCGTGCTGTCTCGGTAATGCCCGGCAAGCGTTCATGCAAGGTATAAGCGTCAATATGTTCGAGATGCAAAAGGATATGATCTTTGTTCGCACCAACACCGCGCCCTTCATTAATTTCCATCGTCATTGCCCGGCTAACCACATCACGGCTCGCCAAATCCTTTGCGGTTGGCGCATAGCGTTCCATAAAACGCTCCCCTTCAGAATTAGTCAGATACCCGCCTTCACCACGCGCACCCTCGGTTATCAGAACACCTGCGCCATACACGCCCGTTGGGTGAAATTGCACAAATTCCATATCTTGCAACGGCAGACCTGCACGCAAAGCCATCGCATTGCCATCGCCTGTACAGGTATGGGCCGACGTGCAAGAGAAATAAACTCGCCCGTAACCACCGGTTGCCAGCACAGTGCGCTGACCAAGAAAACGGTGCAAAGAGCCATCTTCCATTGATAGTGCCAGAATACCTTGGCAGGCATTGTTATCATCCATGATCAGGTCAATAGCGTAATACTCGACGAAAAACTCAGCCTTATGACGCAAGCATTGTTGATACAATGTGTGCAAAATCGCATGGCCGGTTCGGTCTGCTGCGGCACAAGCACGGCGCGCGATGTTTTTACCGTAATCAAGCGTATGGCCACCAAAGGGACGTTGATAGATATTGCCATCCTCGGTCCGTGAGAACGGAACGCCATAATGCTCCAACTCAATGACAGACGGAATAGCATTGCGACACATATATTCAATAGCATCCTGATCGCCCAGCCAATCAGAGCCCTTGACCGTGTCATACATATGGAATTTCCAGTTGTCGCCTTCACCCATATTGTTTAGCGCAGCCCCAATACCGCCCTGTGCGGCAACGGTGTGGGAGCGGGTTGGAAATACTTTGGTAATACAAGCTGTACGCAAACCAGATGTAGCCATACCAAGCGTTGCTCGCAAGCCAGCCCCGCCAGCCCCAACAACAATCACATCATAATTATGGTCTGTAATTTCATACGCGCTCATCTTTAAATCTCCACATCAGCTCACCCCGATAGCTATTTCAACCATAACTTCCGGCAAATGCTGTGCTATTTTTGCATATACCAGCATCCTGATATTTATGTTAATCCCTATTGTTTACCAGAGGTAGCCTAACAGTTTTTTACAATGCGATTTTCAATAAGCTAAGCATGCTTATCGCTCCTAGTAACATTAGCACCATCCGAAAGGCGATAATCATTGTCAGTCGGATACCCTCATGCGATACGTAATCTTCTAAAACGACTTGTAATCCCAAAGCACTATGCCAAAATCCAACCCCTATAAATAAAATCAGAATAGCGGCGTTAATGGGATGCGAAAGTAAGCTTATGGCAACATCGAAGTCTGCACCAGCCAGCATTACAACAAGCACGCACATCCATGCTACCAGACCTACCATGGCAATGGCTGTTAGGCGTTGATGCCACCAGTGGGAAAGACCTGATTTTGCCGTACCTAGCCCACGTGCCTGTGCGAGCGGTGTTTTCATGCTATTGGACTTTAACATCTCAAACGCCCCTTTCTCACGCTATGCTATAAACAAGGCCCCAAAGGCCTGCAGTTAGAAGCGCGGCCAGCACCAAAATAGCTTGGCCTGATTTATATATAGCCGGAATGGTCAACCCGATTACCGCATCCCAGAATAAATGGCGCACCCCATTACACGCATGGTAGAACAGCGCCACACTGTAACCAAATAATACCAACTGGCCCAGCGGGTGCTGAATGATAGTTGTTGCAACCGCAAAGCTCTCAGGGCCACTTGCCAACGCTGTCAGGTATAGAGTGAGCAGGAACGTGCCAGAGGACAGAATAATCCCAGTAATACGGTGGCTGATAGACATAAGGGCCGGCAATGGCAGACGATAAACCTGCAAATGCGGCGATAATGGGCGCTGACGTGCCATAGGGATACCCCCCCTAAAATATGTGTTTTAATCGAAAAAGCGCGGCAATTGAACACGTTTCCCTCGCAATTCCTATAACTATAGCGAAAGGTGGATACGTAATCAATTTGTCAGCGGGCGATTTTTAACCCTTTGGAATAAAATGTGGAATAAAACACTGTACATTTGCAGATGCAACAGTATATCTGGCGGTATGATGGGAAAAAACGCAAAAATTACAGCTCTGAGAACCTTTCAGCCCGATATTCTAGCGATACAATCTGCGGTGATGATAGGGGCGGTGGGCAATGATGCAGCTATGCCGGTTTACAACCATTTCAGGCACAAAGTTGCCCGCCTAGACACTGTTAGGCTCACGGCACATCCGGGTTTTGGTGACGGTTTTGCAGATATTACAGGTGCGAAAGTGCTATCTGCCCTCTTAACTGACTTTGCTAAATTGCAAAAAGATGCCATGCCAAAGGCCGTGCAAACTGGATATTTTGGCTCGGCAGATCAAATCTTTCCAGTCGCTGATTTTATTAAATCCAGCCAGAAAACGGATGATATTTTCTATCTGCTGGACCCGGTTTTAGGGGATGCTGGCAAGATATATGTAGACCAGGCTATCGCAGATGCTATGCAAGAAGAATTGGTGCCTCTTGCCGATATGATAACCCCAAACGCTTTTGAACTTGGCCTGCTTGTGAGCAAGCCTATTCATAGCCTTGAAATTGCTGAACAAGCAGGGCATGAAATACTTGGTAAGGTGCGCCGTCTACGCGCTGTTTTCGCAACAGGCATAAATGCCAGTCTCCCTGCTGGTGAGAGCAGAATTGCGGATATACTAATTACCCGTGAGGCATCGATCCCGTTTATTTATAAAAGCAAAACGCAGGGTGTATCTGGAAGCGGTGATGTGTTGAGCGCAATGTTTCTCGCTGGTTATTTACGCGGCGGTAATCTTGTAAAAGCCTGTCAAGGAGCGAGCAATATTGTCAACCAAATGATTAGAAAAACCGCTACGCCGCTCGGTCTTGATGTAGCAGAATTGCTTTGGCGGCTAATGCCAAACGATAAGGTAGAATAAAGGTATCTTGCCATCTGCTTTATGTCTTGATAAACGTCGCGTTTTTGGTCCTAACGTCCGCTTAGCCCACGCGCGGCTACCAATTCAGCAATTTGAACTGAATTTAAAGCTGCACCTTTGCGTAAATTATCGGATACGCACCAGAAAACCAACCCATTCTCTACAGATGGATCTTGCCGAATACGGCTTACATAGACCGCGTCCTCCCCTGCGCATTCAATCGGCGTTACATACCCTTCATCTGCGCGGTGGTCGATCACTACCACCCCATCTGCCTCACGTAGAAGCTGACGCGATTCTGCTTCACTAATCGGCTTTTCGGTTTCAATAAAAACCGCCTCACTATGACCGATAAACACAGGGACGCGCACACAAGTTGCAACAAGCTCTATTGCGGGATCCAAAATCTTTTTGGTTTCCGTTACCATCTTCCATTCTTCTTTGGTGGCACCATCATCCATAAACATATCAATATGCGGAATGGCATTGAACGCAATTTGCTTGGTGAATTTTTCTGGACGCACCTCATCATTCACAAAGATGCCCTTGGTCTGATTAAATAGCTCATCCATTGCAGGACGCCCAGCCCCAGACACCGCCTGATAAGTCGATACCACTACGCGTTTAACCTTAAATTTGTCGTGCAATGGCTTTAAAGCAACAACCAGCTGGGCTGTTGAGCAATTTGGGTTAGCTATAATATTACGCCCGCCTTTGGCTAGCAGAAAGCCATCTACAGCATCTGCATTAACCTCTGGCACAATAAGCGGAACATCCTCGTCCATGCGGAAAGCGGAAGAATTATCTATAACAATACATCCGGCGTCGCCAGCAATAGAACCAAATTTTTTAGAGATATCCCCGCCAGCCGAAAACAGGGCAATATCGGTTTGAGTGAAATCAAAGCTGTCTAGCGATTCAATTTTAAGCGTTACATCCTCACCATACGAGATTTCTTTGCCTGAAGAGTTTGACGAAGCAAGCGCGTGAACCTTGTCTGCAGGGAATTTCCGTTCTGCAAGAGTTTGCAGCATTTCACGCCCAACCGCACCTGTTGCGCCAACTACAGCAACACCATATCCCATTTTCAAGTTTCCTTTTTTATAGCTTAAACCTGCTTGTTAAAATTATTTATCGGGAGCGTCTGTTCATGGCATCAATGACAGCTGCTGTCATACCATCTGTGCCAACCTGCTCACAGCCCGGTGCCATGATGTCGCCTGTCCGTTTTCCAGAAGCAAGCGTATCTGCAACTGCCACTTCAACCAGATCTGCTTCCTCACCCTGCCCAAATGAATAGCGTAGCATCATCGCAAAACTCAAAAATTGTGCCAATGGATTTGCTAAATTCTGACCTGCAATATCTGGGGCAGAGCCATGTACCGGCTCATACATCGCCTTTGGCAGACCAGTATAAGGGTCTAGCGCCCCAAGCGAAGCTGAAGGTAACATACCGAGCGATCCGGTCAGCATCGCCGCACAATCAGAGAGCAGATCGCCAAATAGATTATCTGTTACAATCACATCAAACTGGCGCGGATTACGCACCAGTTGCATTGCGCAATTATCTGCATACATATGCGAGAGCGTTACGTCGCCGCCTTCTGCTTTATGCAATACAGTCATTACTTCACGCCAAAGCACACCAGACATCATCACATTCGATTTTTCAACCGAGGTGACGCGGCCATCACGCTTACGCGCTAAATCAAAAGCAACACGGCCAATACGCTCGATTTCAGATGTTGAATAAGCATTTGTATCATAGCCTTTTTTCTGACCATCTGGCAGCTCGTCAATACCGCGTGGCTCGGCAAAATATGAACCGCCACATAATTCACGCAATATCATAATGTTCAAGCCAGAAACAACTTCCGGCTTTAAGGTAGAAGCCTCTGCTAGCGCGTCAAACACGATGGCTGGACGCAAATTTGCGAATAAATCCATCTCTTTGCGCAAGGCCAATAAACCACGCTCAGGCTTTAGGCTAAAGTCCAGGTCATCATATTGTGGCCCCCCAACAGCGCCAAAAAGCACCGCATCAGCAGCGATTGCATCCGCCAATGTTTCATCGCGCAAAGGCACACCATAAGCATCATAAGCCGCCCCACCAACATGGTCTTGGGCAACATCAAAAGTCAGAGATTTGTGTTTCGCTAGCCATTCCATCACGGCCATATTGGCAACCATCACTTCAACACCAATACCATCGCCTGGAAGCACCATTACTTTACGATTGGAGGCCATATTTGTGTCTCCTTAAATTTCACTTATCACGTTATTATTATTTTTGGCCTTGATGATAAGGCTATTTTCTAAGGCTCAAAAATCTATTACTCAAGTTCATATTTAGAAGCGCGCTCAGATTAAAGCCAAGGACGGTCGGCATCACGGCGCGCCTCGAAACTAAAAATCTCACCCCCTTTTTCAAGAGTAAGCCCAATATCATCTAACCCCTCTAGCAAACATTTTTTGCGAAACGGCTCCACATCAAAATTGATCTTCGCACCGTTTGGGCGTGAAATAGTTTGATTGACCAAATCGACACTCAATTCAGGATTTTCCGCATCCGCCGCATCCGCCATAAGGGCATCTCGCTGGTCGGCAGTTACCTTGATAGGCAGAATGCCATTCTTGAAGCAGTTATTGAAAAAGATGTCAGCAAAACTGGTAGAAATTACACAACGAATACCGTAATCCAACAACGCCCATGGAGCATGCTCACGGCTAGACCCGCACCCGAAGTTATCGCCAGCGACAATAATTTTGGACTCTTTATATGCTGGCTTGTTTAGCACAAATTCTGGCCGGTCATTACCTTCATTATCAAAACGCATTTCATGAAACAAATGAGCACCAAGACCTGAACGCTTAATGGTTTTCAAAAATTGCTTTGGAATGATCATATCAGTATCAATATTTAAAATATTCATGGGCGCGGCAATTCCAGATAACTTATCAAATTTTTGCATTATCTTACTCTCCGTTAACTGGTTTAAGCTCTAAAGCGAACGAACATCGCTCAGACGACCACTTATCGCCGCCGCCACAGCCATTTGAGGACTTACCAAATGGGTGCGGCCGCCGCGCCCCTGCCGACCTTCAAAATTCCGGTTAGAGGTAGAGGCACAACGCTCACCAGGGGATAATTTATCTGCGTTCATTGCCAAGCACATGGAACAGCCGGGCTCACGCCATTCAAAACCAGATGCGATAAAGACTTTATCTAAGCCTTCTTCCTCAGCTTGCTGTTTTACCAGACCCGAGCCGGGGACAACCATCGCCCGAACCCCGTCTCTGACCTGCTGACCATCCGCGATAGAGGCTGCCGCACGCAAATCTTCGATACGGCTATTAGTGCAAGAACCAATGAAAACGGCATCAATTTTAATATCGGTTAGCTGCATACCGGCTTCAAGCCCCATATATTCAATTGCACGTTCTACTTTTGCACGCTTAGCTGCATCACCTACCTTTCTTGGATCAGGCACAGAGGCAGTAATCGGAAGCGCATCCTCTGGGCTCGTCCCCCATGTTACAGTTGGCACGATATCGGCCGCTCTCAGCGTAATTTCGGTATCATATTTTGCATCCGGATCAGAGGGCAGCGATTTCCACCATGCTACGGCTTTTTCCCATAAACTGCCAGACGGTGCCATTGGACGGTTTTTCAAATAAGCAAAGGTTTTATCGTCAGGGGCTATCATACCTGCGCGGGCGCCAGCTTCAATCGCCATATTACAAACGGTCATGCGGCCTTCCATCGATAAGTTGGTAATCGCTTCCCCAGAAAATTCGATCACATGGCCCGTGCCTCCTGCAGTGCCAATGCTACCAATAATCGCTAATATAATGTCTTTTGCGGTTACATGCTCTGGCGCTTCGCCTTCAACAGTAATTCGCATATTTTTGGCTGGTTTCTGAATCAATGTCTGGCTTGCCAAAACATGCTCAACCTCAGAGGTGCCAATACCAAAGGCAAGCGCCCCAAAAGCGCCGTGCGTTGCGGTATGCGAATCGCCACATACAATAGTCATCCCGGGCTGGGTAAAACCTTGTTCAGGGCCTATGACATGCACAATTCCTTGGCGGATATCATCCATGCCAAAATAAGGAACACCAAACTCAGCAGCATTAGACTCTAGCGCTTCTACCTGAGTACGGCTTTCCGCATCTTCAATACCAACACTGCGATCGGTGGTAGGCACATTATGGTCAGCAACAGCAAGGGTGCGCTCTGGGCTACGGACCTTGCGTCCAGCATTACGCAACCCTTCAAACGCTTGTGGGCTGGTTACTTCATGCACCAAGTGCCTATCGATATATATAAGGCATGTGCCATCATCCTGCTGATGAACAAGATGTGCGTCCCAGATTTTATCAAACAGTGTCTTTGGTCCTGACATTTCAGACCTCCCCTAAAATGACATGATTGCCAAAATTATACAAAATTATGATAGATCTAACCTGTCTGTTAGGTAAACAAAACAGATAAAAAAATTTATGCTGGGCTATTTCGCGGCTGTACGGGTGTTTTTTTCAGCAATACGCGCAGCTTTACCGGTACGACCACGCAAATAATAAAGCTTAGCGCGGCGAACAGCCCCACGGCGCATGACTTCTATAGACTGGATTTTTGGTGAATGTAGGGGAAATACCCGTTCAACGCCCTCACCATAGGAAATTTTACGTACCGTAAAAGAAGAGTTAACGCCTCGGTTAGAGCGCGCAATACACACCCCTTCGAAAGCCTGAACACGCTCGCGTGAGCCTTCGACAACCTTAACACTAATTTTCACGGTGTCACCTGGACCGAATTCTGGAAGGGAACGCTGGACTGATATAGCTTCCATTTGCGACTTTTCAATTTTATCCAGGATGTTCATCTTGCATCTCCATAAATCTGAGCGCCACTAAAACAATAAAATGGCGCAAATGTCAATCTTTATCAACTTTTTTACGGTGTTTTTTAGCCATATGGGTTGCTAACAAATCAGGCCGCCTGTTGGCGGTGATCTCTATTGCATTTTCATGGCGCCATTTGGCGATATTCTGATGATGGCCAGAGAGTAAAACTTCTGGCGGCTCCAACCCCTGCCAGTCTCGTGGTTGGGTATAATGATGATGCTCCAAAAGGCCGCCCTCAAAGCTATCTTCAAAATGGCTTACTTCCTTGCCCATCACCCCCGGCAACAACCTGACCACCGCATCCAAAATCACCATAGCCGCCAGCTCACCGCCAGAAAGTACGTAATCACCAATGCTTATTTCGGTTAGCTGATAATAATCTATTACCCGCTGGTCCAACCCTTCATAGCGCCCACAAACAATCATCACCCCTTCTTGCTGGCTAAGCGCGCGCGCCATCTGCTGATCTAGTAATTTACCTCTTGGGCTTGGATAAAGTAGCGTCAAATTTCCCTTCGGAGGCTGGTTTTTGATAACATGCTCAATCGCTCGACCCACCACATCTGGGCGCATCACCATACCATGCCCCCCGCCAAAAGGTGGGGCATCAACATTGGCATGCTTGCCGTTAGCAAAGCTTCGGATATCGTGGCACTCCAGGGACCAAATGCCCTTTTTTAAACCCTGTCCAGCTAGAGAATGACCAAGCGGACCTGGAAACATCTCTGGAAACAAGGTTAGCAAATGCGCAACCCACAATGCCTTTTCAGATGCAGTGTAAGCAGACCTCATTTTTGCGGCTCCTTAATGCCCTTTTCTGTTTTGTTCGCATCCTGCACATCAAGAATGATTTGCCGCGCCTTTATATCCACTTGCTTTAAAAAGGGCGGATAATAGGGCAACATTTCCGTTCTATTATGTTCAGCGAGTTGAATTTCTACAATTTCACCCGCGCCAAAATCATGTAAGCCAACAACCACGCCAAGCAGTGTTCCGTCTGAGTTGCAAACCTGCATTCCCAGCAAATCCACCTGATAAATCTGGCCCTCATCTAACTCTGGCAATTTATCTCGTTCCAGATAAAGTGCGCTACCCGTCAAAGCTTCTGCTCCATCTCGATTAGAAACAGAAGCAGCTGAACAAATGGCAAGCCCCTTGTTAAAACTTTTTATTTGAAGGGTGAGTGCTGTGCCATCTTCAAGGCTAAGTGGGCCGTAGGCGGTTAAATCTTGTGCGCGCTCACAAAAGATTTTTACCTTCATCTGGCCGCGAACACCATGTGCAGCAACTATATTGCCCATGATGACCATTTTTTGTGTATCTGGTTGCATTAGACAAGCTCACCACAGGAAAGTTATAGCTGAGAGTAAAAAATACTTCCTGCCTTAAAGGTGTTTCTATATCAAGCCTAGGCAGTCTTATCCTCTTCTACAGTCAATTCCTCTTCCGGAGCTTCTTCAGCTGGGGCTTCTAATTCTGCAGTTACTTCTTCAGCTGGGGCTTCCTCCTCAGGAGCTTCAGCAGCGACGACGGCAGCTTCAGCTTCACGCTCCGCACGCTTCTTACCTGGCGCAGATTTCTTTGGCTGGTCCCGCATTTCAACAGGGGCTGTCAACGATATAGCAGAAAGCAGTTTTTGAACGCGTTCGGTTGGCTTCGCGCCCAACCCCATCCAATGCTTTACCCGCTCTGCATCAACAACGAGCCGCTGTTCATTATCTTTTGCTACCATCGGGTTATAATGGCCAATACGTTCAACATAACGCCCATCGCGCGGGGCGGCAGCTTCTGCAACAACGATGCGATAGAATGGACGCTTTTTTGAACCGCCTCTTGATAATCTGATTTTCAGTGCCATAAAACTCTTCCTTCCGATTTCATCTAGCTAAAGTAAGTAAGATATTTCAGTTTATTTCTTGCGTAGGGGGCCACCTAGACCAGGCAAGCCACCCCCTTTACCAAACGGATTAAACCCGCCACTGCCCGGCATACCTGATTTTTGCAACTGCTCCTGAAGCTGGCTTACCTGTTCAGCGGAAGACATGCCGCCTCCCAACGGATTGCCGCCCATACCACCGCCGCCAAGCATTGCTTTCATCGCTGCGGCGCCAGATTTTGTGCCCATTTTTTTCATCATTCTGGCCATATCCTGATATTGTTTGACCAACTTATTAACATCCTGAACAGATGTACCTGAACCTGCTGCAATCCGTTTGCGCCGAGACGCATTTAACAGCCCCACCTGAACCCGCTCTTTTTTTGTCATAGACTGAATAATAGCTTCTTGTCGCTTAACCATCGCATCGTCCACACCAGCTGCCGCAATTTGCTTTTGTAACTTACCAAGTCCGGGCAACATGCCTAGCAACCCACCAAGACCACCCATTTTTTGCAATTGGCGGATTTGAGTCAGAAAATCATTCATGTCAAATTTGCCGGAGGCCATACGCTCTGCCATACGAATGGCTTCTTCTTCTTCAATAGCTTCGGCAGCTTTTTCAACAAGTGCGACCACATCTCCCATATCTAGGATGCGACCCGCCATACGCTCCGGGTCAAAAGCTTCAAGCGCGTCAAGTTTTTCACCGACACCTACAAGCTTTATCGGACAGCCTGTGGTTTGAGCCATTGATAGGGCTGCACCCCCTCTGGCATCACCATCAAGGCGGGTCAACACAATACCAGTTACGCCAACCGCATTATTAAACGCATCTGCGGTCGTCACAGCATCTTGGCCGGTCAGGCTATCCGCTACTAATAAAATCTCATCTGGTGTTGCAGCGACTTTGATATCGCGCAATTCAGCCATCATCGCTTCATCTACAGTCAAACGGCCTGCTGTATCTAGTATCAAAACATCAAAGCCTTGCAAACTCGCCGCTTGCATTGCCCGCTTCGTCAGTTGAGTTGGGGTTTCTGTATCTGATTCTGGCAGAATGCCTGCCTCTGCTTGCTCCGCTAGCGCACGCAACTGCTCACGGGCAGCAGGACGGCTAAGATCGAGACTGGCCAACATCACTTTTTTCTTGTGCTTTTGTTGTAAGTGAAGAGCCAATTTACCAGCTGTAGTGGTTTTACCTGACCCTTGCAGACCTGCCATCAAAATTACCACAGGCGGCGTAACATCTAATTTGATCGGGCTGGCCTCACCACCAAGCATTTCCTTGAGCCCGTCATGGACAATTTTGATAACTTGCTGGTCTGGACGCACTGATTTCAAAACAGTTGCGCCAACCGCCTTATCCCGAATAGACGCGATAAAACCTTTCACCACAGGTAAGGCAACATCCGCTTCTAATAAAGCTAGCCGAACCTCGCGCATAGCTTTGTCTACATCGCTTTCAGAGAGCGCACCACGCTTTCCAAGAGTAGAGAAAACCGATTGCAGTTTATCTTTTAGATTATCAAACATCTATATCTTTACTACCTGATAGCGTATCCAAAAATGTGTTTCCATCTAGCAACCCTCTATCTCATCCCTTAATAGGCTCGCATACGCGCTTGCTATAAGGATTTAAAAAACCACATAGCAACGAGCGCCTGTGCTCGAAAACTTCAAGGACAGGCGGGACCCGTAAAGGTCAGGCATTATAGAGATATGCCGGATTAATCGAGATGTTCTAAGCAGAATTTCAGCAAATGTCAATATAACGGCACTTTTCACATTCTGGATGCCATGCCATAGTCAGGGCACTAGTCAGATATTTATGAATATAACTTAACAGCCCGTATACAATTACGATAGGTGAACGTTTGATATGTCTGTTTTTTTTATAGCAAGCAAACTTTTTACCATATTTTTCAATCCTTTCTGGCAACTTATATTATTAATCTGTGTAGCTATGCTTGCCCAGCTTTTTAGAGCCTATGCTCTATCCACCCTATTATTAGGTTTAGGGTGTATATTAGGCCTCCTATATAGCTTTTTGCCATTTAGCGAAAGCGTGCTTAGGCCGCTAGAGAATTACGCAACGCCGCCTAGTCAGTATGCCCTCGCCGAAGCGAGGGGTATAATTGTTCTTGGTGGATTTACGGGGAATAGTAAAGTGTCTGCCAGCCGGAAAGCGGCGCAATTAAATGGCAGTGCGGAACGCTTTGTCACCGCAGTCAGCTTGCATCAACAATTTCCAGATAAACCTGTTTGGTTTTCTGGCTTTTCAGGCCAGTTAGTTCAAAAGGGATGGTCAGAAGATATAACCATTGCACGTCTGCTGGCAGATTTGCAACTTGAATCAGCGCCATTTTATTTTGAGAGAAAGAGCCGTAACACTGCACAGAATGCAAAATACACCTTTGAGCGCATTCAGCCAAACGCACTCGATAAGTGGATATTAGTGACCTCAGCTAGCCATATGAAACGCGCCCATCATACCTTTCAAAAAGCAGGCTGGCAGAATTTGATTTTATTACCCGTCGATTATCAAACCCTGCAGACAGGTAGTCAAATTAAGCTTTCGCCATACCGCGGCTTTAATAACATGCAGGTCTTCTTCCATGAATTTTTTGGATTGTTGGCCTATAGGCTGACAGGCCGAATATGACCAATTCCAGATTTATTTGGGCGGCTTATCTTTAGGTGAGCTATTCAGGTTTCAATCCCACAAGCGCGCGCGCAAAATCACGGGCGGCGAAGTCTTGTAAATCCTCTGTTGCTTCACCAACTCCAATCATATGGACGGGCAGGCCAAATTCGCGGGCCAACGCGACAACAATGCCGCCCTTAGCTGTTCCGTCTAATTTAGTGATAACCATTCCAGTTAGATCAGCTGTTTGCTGAAAAGCCTTTATTTGCGCAATCGCATTTTGTCCGACTGTCCCATCCAATACAATCAGACTATCCTGCGGAGCATTTGGAATTTGTTTTTTGATCACGCGGATGATTTTAGCAAGCTCTTCCATCAATTCTACACGATTTTGCAAGCGCCCCGCTGTATCGATAATCAGGACATCGGCCTTATCTGCATGTGCTTCATCAATGGCTCGGAATGCCAGTGCCGCGGCATCGCCGCCCCGTTCACCAGAAATAACTCTAGTATCTGTGCGCACACCCCATCCGCTTAGCTGTTCAATAGCTGCTGCCCGAAACGTATCTGCCGCGGCCATAATCACATGGCGTCCTTGTGCTTGAAAGCGGGAAGCAAGCTTGCCAGCAGTCGTAGTTTTGCCTGACCCATTAACTCCAACCAACAAAATTACATGCAAATCATTCTTATCTTCAGTCTGTTTACATGTAAGCGGCTTTTCAACGGGGAGCAAAATATCGGTTAACTGCTCAGCTAATGCTTCGCGCAAAATATCTGGTGTCACCTCGCCTTTCCACTTACGTGCTCGTAAGTCCCCGGCAATTTCGGAAGCTACAGACACCCCTAAATCTGCAAGGATGAGTGCTTCCTCAATTTCTTCAATAGAGGCAGCATCAATTTTATCCTTACCTAATAAACGCGATATACCTGACAGACTGGAACTCACCTTATCTGATGATTTCTTCAAGCCAGAAGTGAGCTTTTTTAACCAACTCATCTAGTAATCCTCTTATGCAGAACGCGCCAATAACGGGCTTACCTGTAGCTGATCTCCAGATACTGATTGCAGGGATACAGGGATCATCTGACCTGGCTGATAGCGGTTTTTATCCCTGAGGGCTTGGCCATCCTCCAAAAAGAGGACTGCTTTTTCAAAGCCAGATAAATGTCCTTTACCACCTGCCTCTAACAGCAGCATATCACTCCCACCAATGCGTGTTTCAAGATGGTTTTGAAGCTGGCACGCGCCAAGTGCACGTAATTCTGCGACCCGTGTTTTGATGATATGCTTATCTATTTGCGGCATCTGTGCGGCAGGTGTGCCTTCACGAGGGGAGTAGCCAAAAATATGCAAATGTACTAGACCCGCCTCTTTAATCAGCTGGTAGCTGGCTTGATGGGCAACCTCTGTTTCGGTTGGGAAACCGGCAATAATATCTGCGCCAAACACCACATCACTGCGACGGCGGCGGGCTTCCTCACAAAACCGCAAAACATCCCGTGCCAGATGGCGCCGCTTCATGCGTTTTAGAATCATATCATCGCCATGCTGAACCGATAGATGCAAATGCGGCATAAGTCGAGCCTCACTCGCCAACACTTCCATCAGCGCGTGATCTGGCTCTGCCGGGTCTAGGGAAGAAAGTCGCAACCGGGGCAATTCCGGCACAGCACACAAGATTTCTTGTACCAACTTACCAAGGCGTGGACGGCCCTCAAGATCCTGTCCCCAGCTGGTGATGTCCACCCCTGAAAGCACCACCTCTTTAGTGCCAGAAGCAACCATATCTCGAACGTTTTCTAAAACATCATTAACCGCAGATGAACGGGACAGGCCCCGCCCATAAGGAATAATACAAAAAGTACAACGATGATCACATCCCTGCTGCACTTGTAGAAAACCTCTTGTGTGATCATCAAAACTTCCTGTCAAATGACTAGCTACTTCGCGGACCTGCATGATATCGCTGACCTGTTTTGCGGGTAGCCTGCCTTGTGCCAGATCGTGCCAGCTCTTGGCCTGCAATTTATCTTCATTACCAAGCAGAATATCTGCTTCAGGCATCGCCGCCCAGTTGTCTGGATTTATTTGTGCAGCACATCCAGTCACCACAATTTTAACGTCTGGCTTTTCACGGCGCAATTTACGAATTGCCTGACGGGCTTGGCGCTCTGCCTCTTTAGTTACCGCACATGTATTAACAATGACCACATCATTGAGACCTGCAGCTTCGGCATGTCCACGCATCACTTCAGATTCCCAGATATTTAAACGGCAACCAAAAGTCTGCAATTCAGGGCGATTTTGCGTGCTCATTTTAACGCACCTTGTTCCAACTTAGACGATAAGCTAGCAAAAAAGGCCGCTGGAACAAGTCCGCTCGCCACCTGAGAGACAGGCCCCGTCATAACAACTTGACCCCCTGATGGCTTATCGGCATCTTGCCAGTCTATTTCAAGCGTGCCGCCATTAAGGTGGACCGTAACTTGATGCTCAGTAAGGCCACGGAGCACGCTTGCGGCAACTGAAGCGCAAGCGCCGGACCCGCAAGCCATTGTTATGCCAACACCGCGCTCCCACACCCTTACACGAATTTCGCGCCGGCTCAGAACCTGCACAAATTCGATATTAGCGCGATCTGCAAAAATTGGGTGCGTTTCTGCCTCAGCGCCCCATTTTTTAACATCAATAGCTTCTGCATCTTCGACAAAAAATACAGCGTGCGGATTACCAACTGAAACTACCGTCGCTGGACCCAATCCGCTCAGGCCCAAATCAAGAGCTGCTGTATCTGCCGTGCGGCTTAACGGAATATCCTGCCAGCCTGTATGTACTGGACCCATCTGCACAGATATATCCCCGCCATCCCTATCCCGCCACGCGAGCAAATCACCTCCGATGGTGCGAATAACAACCTGATTTACCGCGCCTTCAGCCATAATTAGACTGGCGACACAGCGGGTTCCATTTCCGCACGCCCTAGCGATACTGCCATCAGCGTTATACATATCCAATACAACATCTGTGCCCTCGATAGGCGGCATCAGCACCATTAACTGGTCGCAGCCTATCCCTTTATTCCTGTCAGCAAGAGCTTGCATTTGCGCAGCATTAGGCAGAGCACTTCCATCGCGCCCATCTAGAACAATGAAATCATTGCCAAGCCCGTGCATTTTCAAAAAGGGAAGGTCTGCAATTCTACTCATTAAGTTGCACCTTTCGCGCAATTAACATCTTTGGTCCGTCTGCACGCTCACTCTACCGGTTTTATGCCGATTAATCTATATTCTGGAAATACTCATATTCTGGTTAAATTAATTTTTAAGATGCCAAATCTATGACTAAGGGCACATGGTCGGAGGGTTTTTCTGCACCTCTTATGGCCGTATCAATATATATATTGGCGATCTTATCCTTATTATCGGCGCTTACCCAGATATGATCTAGACGCCGGCCACGATTGCTAGCCTGCCAGTCACGCGCACGATATGACCACCAGCTATAGAGAATTTCTTCCTCTCCATAATGATGTCGCACCGCATCAACCCAGCCGCCCTTATCTATGAGATTTACAAGCATTTCGCGCTCTATGTAGGTATGGCTAACCACATTTTTTAGCTGACGCGTTGACCACACATCAGCGGCTAATGGTGCGATATTTAGATCCCCAACCAGGACAGAAGAGTCTGGCGGCCGCGAACTGAAAAAGCTTTTCATCTCTGAAACAAAATCCAATTTATGCCCAAATTTCGGATTAATGTCGCGGTCAGGCTCATCACCACCTGCTGGCACATAAAAATTATGGATGGTTTGGCCTTCGATAGTGGCGCTGATATGACGGCAATCCGCCCGGCCTGTCCAAAGATGATAACCGCTATCTGTTATCGGTAGGCGCGAGATTATTGCAACCCCGTTATAAGATTTCTCGCCGCGCATCACGACGTGTGGCCACTCAGCCTCAGCAAACGCCTCAACTGGAAAAAATTGGTCCTCGGTCTTGGTTTCTTGCAGACAAAGCACGTCTGGCTGATTTTCCTTCAACCAGTTGGTAACTAGTTGAATTCGCAATCTAACTGAGTTGATATTCCATGTTGCTATTTTCATCGTTTTTTCTTCGTTCCAACCTTGTCCTAATTAAACTGCCAATTTTACTCTTTCGAGGTGCTCAGAATATTCCTCTTTTAGTTGCTCTGCTCTTTCAATCTTCACATATCCCAACCAATGAAATTATGGCTCGACCCAATCTTCACTCACCTAGCAACATTCACCGTATCAGCGTGAGTTTTTTTCGCAGTAATATAGATAAACGGGAATTCAGTTCCCAGGAATATTTATCTACAGAGATCATCAACTATAAAATAAGAAAGTGGGCGCGGATTAAAAACTCTACTTTTGTCTAGCAACGTAAGCAGCAACAGGCATTTTATTTCTGAGGATTAAGTCACTTGTTAAATTAGAAAAAGTGAGTTTGATTTTTTTTCTTCGTTTTAACGCTTGCCTTCGGTATACCTCAAAGGGTTCACCATCAACCCAAAGATTATAACTGGTAACAAAAACCTCTTCACGTTCATCGTTATTTAACGCAATCTCAAATTTTATATCATTATGGGATAGGGTTTGCATATTTTCTTGCATCAATGAGTTTACCCTTTGAAGGAAACCTTGAGAAATGACAGGCTTTAAAGCTCTAACTTCGTAAATTTTTCCCTCAATCTCTAGGTCATCAAGTATGTCCCTAAAGATAATTAAGTCTCGTTTCGAATTTTTAGATGACATTTCAGCATCTATGGAAACGGCTATAAGTGAATTCATTCCCTCTTCCTCACAACCTGTGATTTTAGCATTGGAGTGAGGCTCAAACAGAGACAGAATTTTGCCTTCGTATTCAGCCTGGCTGCTACATGAAGGAATTTCCACTCTCATTGCAGCTGGAGTGTTAACGTTTTCATCCAAATATGCATCCGAAACATATGCTTCAACCAAAAATTCTGATCTACAGCCAGCCAAGATTGCAAGCAGGATTATCATGCTGGTGAAGCATTTAATAGAACTCACAATTACGATTATTCCTATGTTTTGATAGACTTGAACGGATAATTACAACTAGCACCACTATCGTTGGGTGTTGTATTTAAAATCAAACGCTCCTCAGTTTTTTCGACAATGGTGAACTGAATTTCTTCTTCCTGTTTTTCAAGGTTGATAGGAAAGCTAAATTTATTACTTTCAATTTTTGACTTCTCGGAAAGCCCCATCCAGTCGACTTCTGTTTCAGTTAATTTAATGCTGAGATAGGGGTCATCTTCTGACAATTCACCAAAGATTTCAAAAATCGCTAAGCCTACTTCATCATCACTTTTTCCTGATTCCACTAAGTCCTTAGCTTTATTTATAAACTTTTCATTGAATAGAAGGCTAGTCATCCCACAAGACATTATATCCATTTCGCCATTTGACACCACATATTTTTCTGGGTCTTTTCCGTACTCTTCTTTGTCAAAAGTAAATGTGGCACTATCCTCTGGGCCACAACTTGAGAGGATTGTCAAAATAAGACCCATTGTTAAAAAGCTGGTTTTCATGAGAGTTTTCCTATCGAGTTTTTCTGCTAGTCTGAATTTAGGGGTTTAACCTCGGTTTTGTATTTTATATCATTCGATTGTTAGAAAAGTTTTGACGAAAGTCAAATCGAGCTATCTTTTAATATTGGTAGGCTTTCCAAATTTAGAAAAATAGACGAAGCTAAAATGACCAGAACGCACCCACCCTCTCTAAGTCAATTTCCCTTTCACTTTGAAGCCCAAACAAGATGGGATGATAATGATATTTACGGACATTTAAACAATACTGTTCACTACCGCCTATTCGATACAGCCGTAAATAGCTTTCTTGTTCAGAATAATATTTTAGATTTTCGCAATAGTGACAAAGTTTATCTGGTGATTGAAACAAGCTGTACCTATTACAATGAATTGGCCTATCCAGATGCTCTTATCGTTGGGGTTGGCGTTACCTATCTTGGCAATAGCTCCGTGCGCTATCACACCGCTTTGTTTAAAAAAAATACCCATAGCGCTGCCGCTGCCGGTCATTTTGTACATGTAAATGTTGATAAAAAAACCCGCCAACCTCTGCCCATAGAAAGAGCTAGCCGCGAAATTTTTGAAAAAATTAAGCTGGACCAAAGTAAGGTAGACTAGCTAAAGAGTTTAATTGTCTGTGTTTTGATCATAGCTAGGCACACGAAACAATCGATTAGGCAAAGCCTGCCCATAAACAGGGTTTTGCAGAGTAACGCTTGTTTTGACCCCGAAAGTGTCGGTGATTTGCCAGCGCCGCAATTGCCAGCTATCTGTATCAAACTCTAAGTCAAGGTGACCTGCCGCATCGCCATCTTGTTTAACGATAGAAATAACTGCAATACCATGTTGCTCTGCTGCGCTCGTTTTGAAATCTCCCGATCGAAAAGACACCTTTTGGCTTAAAAGTAGAGATAAAGGAGTTTGACTTAGCGGTATCGCTTGCACAGTTTTTGCAACCTTATCATCAACATAAAGCCAAACCCGGCTAGTCACCAACGCCAAAGTTTCTGGCTTTTTATATTCGAGGCGCAATTGTGAAGGCCGGCGGAAATACAATATTCCTTCGCCAACACTCCCATCTGAAGAAATTTGCAAAAAATTTGCTTTTAGCGTTTTTATCTCTCGAATAGACTGCTCGGCACGTTGAATCAGCTTGGCCTCAGTATATGAGCTTGTTTGGGCGAGTGCTGGCTCCGATAACCCTGAATAAACGAGCAACAGCCAGCTTGTAGACCAGACTGTAATATAAAGAGCTTTACATCTCGTCATTAGAGATAAGTACATCGCGCTTTCCTACATGATTGGCTGATGAAATGATACCAGCTGATTCCATTTCCTCAATTAGGGTGGCAGCCCGATTATATCCAATTTTCAAATGCCGTTGGACAAAACTCGTAGAGGCTTTTTGCTCCCGAACAACCAATGCCACAGCCTGGTCATACAGACTGTTATCGCCAGAGGATAAGCCGGCACCATTTTCACCTGCAAGAGCAAGGTCTGCCGACTCTGTTTCTTCAGTAACGCTCTCATTATATTCCGGCTCGCCCTGCTGGCGAAGGAAATTTGCCACTTCTTCAACCTCGTGGTCATCCACAAACGGGCCATGTACGCGCACAATACGTCCGCCCCCTTCCATAAACAGCATATCGCCGCGCCCCAATAGCTGTTCAGCGCCTTGCTCGCCCAAAATGGTGCGGCTATCGATTCGGGAAGTTACCTGAAATGAAATGCGGGTTGGAAAATTCGCTTTTATTGTACCGGTGATGACATCAACTGAGGGTCTTTGCGTCGCCATGATAACATGTATACCAGCCGCACGCGCCATCTGCGCTAGGCGTTGCACAGCAGCTTCGATTTCCTTGCCAGCTACCATCATTAGGTCAGCAACCTCATCGATAAGCACAACAATATAAGGCAATGGGGCTAAGTCTAATATCTCTTCTTCAAAAACTGGCTTCCCCGTTTCCGCATCAAACCCTGTTTGCACGCGCCTTGTCAGCATCTCACCCTTATCACGCGCTTCGGCAAGCCTTGCGTTATAGCCATCAATATTGCGTACACCCATCTTTGCCATATTGCGATAGCGATTTTCCATCTCGCGAACCGCCCATTTCAAAGCCATTACTGCCTTTGAAGGGTCGGTTACCACGGGGGTCAGCAAATGGGGTATTCCATCATAAACCGATAATTCCAGCATTTTTGGATCGATCATGATTAATCGGCATTCTTCTGGGCGATAACGATATAAAAGGGATAATATCATCCCGTTAATACCAACCGATTTACCCGAACCGGTAGTACCTGCGACTAGCAAATGTGGCATCTTCGCTAAATCAGCTATAATCGGAGCGCCGGCAATATCTTTACCTAAAGCAAGTGGCAGTTTACCACTTTGTTCCAACCAGTCTGGATGGTCAAAAATATGCCGCAACAAAACAATTTCACGAACATCATTTGGCAACTCAATCCCGATAACATTCTGGCCTGGCACAACCGCAACCCGCACAGCAAGGGCGGACATATACCGCGCAATATCATCTGATAGCGCGATGACCCTCTGGGATTTAGTACCAGGAGCAGGGTTCAATCCATAGCGCGTGACAACGGGCCCGTAGCGCACCTCATCAATTTCCCCTTGAATACGAAAGTCTTCTAGCACCTGTTTAAGGCGTGCTGCATTTTCACCCAAAGCCTGGTCATCTGGGCCAGAGCTAGCCTTCGGGGGAGTTTTAAGTAGCTTCAGCGGCGGCAGTTTAAACCGGCCATCCCCTTCAAAATCAAAGGTGGCTTGCTGGCGGGAACGTTCGGCCGTTTTGCCCGCTGGCGCGACGGTCATTGCTTCTGAGGTTTCATCTGCTAGCGCGTTATCTAAAATGACCGGCTCTTTCCGTGTAGCTGGGGCTTTTCGCTTTTTCTTTGTTAGCTTTTTTTCTGAACTAGGGGCGTTTTGCAGGTCAGGAGCCTGCTTTCTTGGCAGGGCAGATAAGATAGAGCGCACATACAGGACACTGGCAATAACACTTGCCATCTGCCGATAGCTGATAGCAGAAGACCAGATATAAATTAGTAATCCGGTGAGCGTAAAAATACTCCCAAGAGCGGCTCGCGGTGACAGCCAGCTTGGCCAGATGATTTTACCTATGGCCGGCATACTGGTTTCGAAGATCAGTCTGCCTGCTATGCCTCCATCTGCGCTTGCCTCTACCGGGGCTAACAGGCCATGCGCGCCCGCACTCAGTAAAAACAAAGAAACCAGCAATCCCAGCAAACGCAAACGCCAGCGCTTCAAACGCTTCTGTGCGGTAATGCGCACGCCCCAAATCAGTAATATCAAAGATAAGAGACCCGCTACTAAACCAAAGCTATCATATAAAAAACTTGCTAATTCTGCTCCTATTGGACCTAAAAAATTATGTACTTCCTGACCCGAAGCTGTATTAAATGAGGGGTCTTGACTATTTGCAGAAAGTAGAATGACAGCCAGAGCTAGCCCAGATAAAAACACAGCCACACCGGCGATTTCAAACAGCCGTCGCCATAAAAACAACCGCAAGCGATCTGACATTAATGGCAGTTTGTTTTCTAATTCATTCATCTGTTACTTTGCACATCTTATATTAAATTTGGGAATTAGATAGAAATCTGGCAATCCGTCTTGCCACCTCGCTTATTGTTTCATGGTCGTGCACAATAGCAAGACGCACATATCCCGCCCCCGGATTCATCTGCTCACTGGTAGTTGCCATTAAAGAACCTGGTATAACGCTGATACCGGCCTGCTGATAAAGCTGTTGGGTCATAACTTTATCATCACCACCGAGAGCATCTGGAACAGCAAGCCATAGAAAAAAACCGCCATCTGGAATACTTACATCCAGCTCCTGGCAGAGCAGATCAAAGGAGTTATCATAATGTGCACGTATTTGCTGATTATGTGCCTCATCACGGTAGAGCGCGCCAGCGGCGTGAAGCAGAGGGGTTGGGATTAACGCACCACCATTTGCCACAAGTTGTTTGTAGGCGGCAATCACACGACTGTCACCGCATAAAAACCCTGCCCTAAGTCCCGCTGCACTGGAGCGTTTAGATAGCGAGTTTAAGACAATTAAATTGGCAAATATATCATTATCAGATGGGTTGCTTTCTGCCATGTTAGCCGCAACTTCCAACGCACTCAGCGGTTTCTGGCGGCGCCATATATCAATATAACATTCGTCCATCACCACCAGAAAATTATGAGCACGCGCTAGGGAGATAGCCTTTTCGATATAGCCCTGGCTAGCTATCACCCCATGAGGATTGGTAGGGTTACATAAATACAAAATGCTGGTCCGTGCCAATATAGCCGCATCGATAGTGTCTAGATCTACAAGAAAACCAGTATTGGCTGTGGCATTCAGATAGATTATTTCTCCCCCAGACGCCAGCGCACCTGCTCGCCATGCATGATAGAAGGGATTACTGATCAATGCGGCGCTATTTTCTTTTGCGCCCCTTACACAATAGCCCAAAAGATGAAGTGGCTCTCTGGTACCTGGGACTGGAACAATATGGTCTGCAAAAGCAAAACTATTTGCCACAGAAGGAAAGCGGTTTTCAAAGTACAGTGAGAGATCTTCTAGAAATTGCTCACTGGCAAACACCTTTGGATAGGCTTGCCAATTTCCGGATTCCTCTATAAGCACTTTTGCCAGCCATTTTGGGGGCGGGATTTGCGGCTCGCCAATTGTTAAATTTAATGGCGATAAATTTGTTTTAATGCTCAGCGGGTCTAATATCTTTCTAACCTGCACAAACATGTTATCATTGAAGATTGAAAAATCGGGATTAAGCATAAATATTAGAATCCGAATATAAATAACTAACCAGATGAACCAGCGGGTAGAAATCACCACGTGAAATCCTGACCACACTCTAGACCAAGCAAAGAGCTGGAGCAACATTTCAGCGAACCGAAAACACCGGCATAAAACCAGATTATAGACAAAACTGATTTATCTAAAGATTAATAAGGGCAAGGTGCATGTTAACGAAAGCAGTGTTTTTTGATAGAGACGATACCCTCATACAGGATACCGGCTACATGTACAAAATTTCCGATTTCAAATGGATGGATGGCGCGCTTCCTGCCCTGTCATTATTGCGGGATGCCCATATACCTATTTTTGTTGCCACTAATCAGGGCGGTATTGGCAAAGGATTATTCACGCTTGAACAAATGCAGAATTTCCATAATCACCTTAGGGCAGAGGCGCTGAGAGCAGGGATTCCCATTACCGATATCGCTTTTTGCCCCCATCATCCAGATGCTGTGATACCCGAATTTGCACCTCCCTGTAGCTGCCGCAAGCCTCAGCCTGGTATGTTACAAACGCTTGCCGCAAAATGGCAGATAGATCTTAAAGCTTCGGTGATGATAGGGGACAGAAATACTGATTTAGAAGCTGGCACACGCGCAGGATGCACTTCCCTGCAACTTACCTCTGAGACAGATTTACCTAGCTTGGTATCAGAAGCGATAAAGATAATTAATACTGAAAAATAACGGAAAATTAGACCTGAAAGTAGTGTCCCGATAGATGAAAAAAGAGCCTGAGAAAAAATGTGATATAGCGCTGGTTGGCGGCGGGCTAACCACCTTTATGATGGCCACTGTTCTGCGCCATTCAGGATATAATTTTGTCTGGTTTTCAGGCCCTAAAAACAAACACTCTAAAGCCATAGATACCCGCACTACCACTTTGCATCATGCTGGCATGATAATGTTGAAAACATTAGGAGTATGGGATGCGCTCGCAGCTGATGCATGGCCATTAACCGATATTTATGTAAAAATTGCCGAAAAGCGGGACGCAAAAATTGGGGCTTTCAAGATAAAAGAAGCCAACTCCTGGCCGTTGCATTTCAGCGCAGATAATAAGGCGATGGGATATGTGGTCGATAATCAGGACCTTAAAAATGCATTGGCGCCCTTCGCAAAACAAGCCAAACGATACTCGCGCACCATTACGAACTTTACCCCTGCCAGCCCAAACAGATTAACAGATGATACTGGAAAAAGCTGGGAATGCGATTTGGTTATCGCCTGTGATGGCCCCACTAGCTCGCTTCGCAAACAAGCGGGTTTAAATGCAAAAATACAGGCGCGTGGGCAAACAGCCATCGTGACCAACATCCAAACTAGCCGTGCGATAAATCATACTGCATGGCAAATCTTTTGCCCCCTTGGCCCCCTCGCGTTGATGGCAACAGGCACGCATCAAGCCTCTGTTGTCTGGACAGTTTCAGATATCAGGGCGGCTGAAATTGCTCACCTGGATGCAGCGTCATTTAGCCGAGAGTTGCAAGCTAGTTTCGGCAACAGTCTTGGCGATTTGAATGTTTTCTCAGAACGGTTGGTTTGGCCTTTATGTCCTATATTTGTGCCAAAATACATCACCGAAGGATTTGTGCTGGCAGGAGATGCCGCACACACACTACATCCGCTAGCAGGCATGGGTTATAATCTAGCACTTGGGGATGCCGCTATTTTGCTAGATTGTTTGCAGAATGCGTGTGCGCGGGGCCTACCAGCTGGCCATATATCCATAACAAATGCCTATCAGCGGCGACGCGCAGCAGAAGTCTTCACGCTTTCCGGCGTTACGCAAACCCTCGACAGAATGCTTTCCCGCGAAGCAGGACTGCTAACAACGCTGAGCGCAGCTGGAATGGCGGCGTTAGGCAAAACAGCCTTACGTCAACAAATCAGCAAAATCGCCATGGGAGGCACCCTATCAAAAGCACCGCTTTTTTCTGGTAAATTAAATGCACAGGAAGGACACTAACGTCGCGATATCTATTCTGGCGCACCCTCGGCGACACGATGGCGATAGGCTGTCATCAGATTTTCAGCATTATTGCCAAAATCATGAAGCAAAGCCCAGCTAAAAATTCCTGTATCGTGGCCATCGCTGAAAACCAGCCGCACCGCATAATTACCAACCGGAATCATTTCAGCTATGGTGATATTTTCTTTATTTCGAGGTGTCTTTTTCTGGGCAGCCGCATGGCCTTGTACCTCAGCAGAAGGAGATTCGACGCGCAAAAGCTCAGCAGAAAGGCTAAACTCGTCCCCATTATCAAAACGAATAGCAAGTTTGTCTCTTGCTTCTGAGCAACGCACTTCTATCGGCCAAATTTTAAGTGAATTTTGTTCTGCCATTTGAAGTTCCTGTCTTTTTTATGTAGCGCAAGGGATAAAGACATTCCGCTAGGATGCGGGGCTAGGTGGCGGCGGTTTATTAGAAAATTTAATGCGCTCGCTTTCCTCTAAAGGCGTTGCTGCCTCCTCTAACATAATCGGTACCTGCCCTTTTATCGGATAACAAAGCCCTGCTTGCAGACTGATAAGACGCATAGCCTTAGCATCATAAATTAAACTAGCGCGGGTCAGCGGACATACCAGCAAGCTCAGTAGTCTACCAGAGACAGAAGCGGTTTCACTAATGTTTCGCCGTGCTTTCATCATCATCAGAATGACTGGCCATTTCCAAAATAGCAATCAGCAATTTCACCCGTTGCTTCAAATCTGGGCATTCCAGCAAAGCTTGCTTTTCAGGCACGTCAAATGGGCAAATCATGGATAAGGTGGTTACCAGTCTTTCATCCTCGCAATTGCCAATGTGCTCCCAATCGGCTGAATAGCCCTTTAGCTCAAAATAATAGCGTAAATTTTCTATCAGAAGAGCGCGATCTATTTGGCTTTCATCTGGTATAAGGTCATTTTTGAAATCTATCCACGACACATTCGCCATCTTATAGCCATCTTCAACCTCATGGACCTCCAGTAGACGATAGCGCAAAGTGCCAGACAGTGTGATCAGCAACCTGCCATCATCTGCCTCGCCATAGCTACTGATGCGCCCAGCACAGCCAATTTCATATAGATTATCCTCTTCATCTGCACGCGGTTGCACCATCCCTATAAGTCTATGGGGCTCCGTCAAACAATCACGTACCATCGCCAGATAGCGTGGCTCAAAAATATTTAAGGGCAGTTTGCCGCCTGGGAGCAATAACGCACTTGGCAAAGGGAAAATGGGTATCTGTCTGGGCAGTTCTGAAAATTCAGGCTCAAAGGGTCCTCTTGTTGTCGCCATCGCTAGGCGTCTCCCCGGAAAAACTTCCTGCCATCTATATCTATTTAATGATACACAGGCCAGAAACATTAAGCTGTTAAAATTTCCAAGCAACGGCAATCCTGCCGAAACTCATTGCTTAACGATATAAGCCAGTTTCTAAAAAAACAAAGAGGCCTTTTAGGAAAACAAATAGGTGGATAATTTTCGGCGTGCAGCAATGACCCCAGCATCCATTGGGCCAAGCGCGGAGAAAATCTCAAAAAGCTGTGTACGCGCGGCGCCTTCCTGCCATTCCTTATCATTCTTTATTGATTGCAAAAGCACCTCCATCGCCGCCGCAGTTTCTCCGCTAGCATAAAGCGCAAGGGCCAAATCCTGATGGGCTTGCAGGTCATCTGGGTGTGCCTCAATGGCCGCGCGAAGAACCGCAACTTCTCCGGTGCTTTCACCAGATTTTTCAGCCAATTCTATGGCTGAAATCGCTTCTTGCATCTCCGGTCGTGCGCGTCTGTCTTCATCCAGACTATCGATGATTTCACGCGCGCTTTCCAATTCTCCTTTTACTGCCAGCGCGCGCGCGATACCAGAAAGCGCATCTAGCGAATCTGGTTGCATGGCGAGTGCCTGCTGGAATTCGGTAAGTGCAACATCACCCTGCCGTGCAGATAATGCCTCGCGCCCAGCTTCGATAAATGGGACGATATCTGCAACCCCTGGGGCCTGTGCTACAAGCTTTTCAACAAATTGACGTACTGCTGATTCGGGCTGAGCACCAGTAAATCCGTCAACAGGCCTTCCGCCCACTAAGCCGAATATCGCTGGTACAGATTGCACGCGCATTTGTTGGGCTAAAGGCTCATTCTCATCTATATTTACGCGCGCCACCCGAACATTTGCAAAAGAAGCTGCGACTCTCTCGAGAACAGGCCCGAGATGTTTACAGGGGCCGCACCAAGGCGCCCAAAATTGTAATATGACAACTTTTTGATTACTGGCCTCCACCACCTCAGTCATAAAGCTATCCATAGTGACATCGATAACATCGCCTGTATTTTGCTCAGCAATAATTGGTTCCATTTATTTTCAAACTTTCTGTATCTGTTGTACTAAAGCGTGGATTACTATCACTTTTATTGGCATTATGGTTTATTCGCTGAAATCAATCCAGTAATAATCTGCGCCCAAAGCTATTAAAAAAGCTTCTAAATTCGCCGGAGACATTCCAAGAGTCCGATCATTTACTAGCGGATGCATATATATCAACTTTTTTTCGTGCAAGCTGGCATCGATAAATAACTGCACCTCTTTATGCACCCCGTTTATCATGGATAGGGGCGTGACGGCTCCAGGACGCACACCCAAGTTTTTCAGCAACCTGTCTTCTGAACCAAAAGATAGTCGACTCGCCCCAATTTTCTCAGCCACAAATTTTAAATCCAATACCGCATCTTCCTGCAATACAACCAGATAATTTTGTTTCTTTTTATCACGTAGATACAAATTCTTAATATGACCGCCGCCTTCTGCTTCTGATAAAAACCCATCTCTGACCAGTTTCGAATCGGCAACGGTACGCAAGGGAATATGGTCAACGCGCTCGTAGCTTAGCTTGGCCTCATCCAGATGGGCAAGAAGTTGATCTGAGGAAACAGGCAAGCTGTCTTGATAGGCTGACGAGGCGTCCATTTTTCTGCCCCTCCTTTTTAAAAACACCTGGTAATGACTAGGCGAATCACCAGGTAAATTTTAGATATAGTTAGCGCGGTTAAATCTACAAGCACACATTATGTTTAAGGATAGAATAAACCTGAAATGGGGTGCTTAAAAATAATGCTCAAGTAGCCTCAATGAAATGTAACAGAATGCAACTATTGACCCTGATGTTTTGCACGATTAATCAAAGGAAATTATAGGGCTTTTAGACTTGTTGGAAACAAAGCAGATATGCCGTTAGCTAGAGATATTCGCGTTAGTGTGATAGGGTGTGGAATGTGGGGGCGTAACATAGCCCGAAATTGTGCCAGTTTAAATCTTTTATACAGTGTTGTTGATAGCAAGAGTGATCGAGCAGCTGAATTTGCCGCCGATTTTTCTTGTACCGCCCAGGATTTTGAGACAGTTTGCAGAGATAAGGCTGTTGACGGCATAATGATATCTGCTTCCGCTGCCGCTCATGAAAGCTTAGCTATAGCATCATTGCAAGCTGGCAAAAATGTGTTCATTGAGAAACCAATGGCACTATCTCTTGCATCAGCCCAAAAAATCAATGAAACCGCGAAAATAAGTGGTCGCAAGGTTATGATAGGCCATTTAATTCGATATCATCCTGTATTTCAGGAATTGTTAAGACAAGTTGAAAATGGAGCTATTGGAAAGGTACGCCATATTCAAGCTAATCGCCTTGCTATGGGGCGTATCCGCAATACCGAATCCGCACTGTTCGATTTATGCCCACACGACCTATCTCTAATTCTTGCGCTAACTGGCTGTCTACCAAAAACTGTTAGCTGTCATGGTGCTGCCCATATCACCCCAGGAATTGTTGATATGCTGTCAACTGGGCTTGGTTTTACTAATGGCATTACCGCTGGCATGAATACAAGCTGGCTAAGCCCTATTAAAGAACATCGACTAACCGTTACCGGCCAATCTGGCTCATTGGTGTTTGATGATACCAAGCCTTGGTCAAAAAAATTGACCTTATTTTCTGATCATATCACGCAAGCCGGTAGCCTGTTTGTGGTTGAGCGTGCGAGCCCAAACTATCTGCCAGTCCCCGAAGATGAACCCCTGAAACAAGAAGTTCGCGCCTTTGCTGAACTATGTGAGACAGATATGCCCGCTCTAACAAATGGTGATGAAGGCGTTGCAGTGCAAAGCGTTCTGGAAGACATGTTGAACGCTTTTGAGATAACCAATATTTCTCCTTGAGACTAAATGAAGAAGAGTGGAGACCCCTTAAATGAGTATTGCCTTTATAGACCTTGCTGCTCAACAAGCCCGTCTACGTACCCAAATTGATACTCGCATCCAAAAGGTCTTGGATAGAGGGGACTATATTATGGGGCGCGAGGTGGGTGAGTTGGAAACAGCCCTATCAGAACGGTTAGGCGGAACAGAAGTGATAAGCTGCTCATCTGGAACAGATGCGCTTATTCTTGGTTTGTTAGGTCTGAAAGTTAAGCCGGGTGATGGTATTATTGTGCCAAGTTTTACCTTTGCTGCCAGTGCCGAATCTATCGCTGTGTTGGGAGCATCACCTGTCTTTGCAGAAGTGGAGGAAGCTAGTTTTAATCTTGACCCTACCTTACTAGAAGACGCGCTTAAGGCTGGCAAAAAGGCAGGGCTCAATATGGTTGGCGTTATGGCAATTGGTCTGTTCGGTCAGCCTGCAAAACTACCATCTATAGTAGCGTTTGCGGCACAAAATGGCTTATGGTTGCTCGATGATGCGGCACAAAGCTTCGGAGCAAGCTGGGCAGGCAAACCAGTAGGCCAGTATGGGGAAGTAACAGCGACCAGCTTTTTTCCAGCTAAGCCTTTGGGATGTTATGGTGATGGCGGGGCTGTCTTTACCAAAGATAAGAAAATAGCCGAAATTGCTCGTTCCTGCCGCGTCCATGGGCAAGGGAATGATAAGTATGAAAACGTAAATATAGGAATGACAGCCAGACTAGACACCATGCAAGCGGCTATATTGCTCGCCAAGTTAGAAATTTTTGATGATGAACTGGCCAAGCGCCAGGAGGTTGCTGATCGTTATCATAAATTACTAGACGATGTGGCGCAGGCACCACAATTAGCGCCAGATGCAACCTCTAGCTGGGCACAATATGTTATTCGTCTGCCCCGAGAAACGAACAGAGAGGCGATACAAGCCGCGATGCGGGAACAGGGCGTGCCAACCGCGATTTATTATCCCCGTCCTATGCATACACAGCCTGTTTATAAGCGCTATCCTGTCACTCTTTCAGGGTTGTCCCTAACCGAAAAATTGGCTAGTGACGTTCTGGCATTGCCGATGCATCCGTATTTGGAAAAACAAACACAAATTGATGTTGTCACAGCCCTCCAAAACGCTCTAGAAACCTGAAAAACAATTCATCTTAAACCGCTCATTAATAGAAAAATAACAAACTAATCCCTTTAATAGTTTTTTCGCACTTTTTTCTTGAAAGCGTTTTTACTCATCTATATAACGGTCCAACGATGCGGGTGTAGCTCAGGGGTAGAGCACAACCTTGCCAAGGTTGGGGTCGAGGGTTCGAATCCCTTCACCCGCTCCAAAATGTTATGTTAGGTAATAGTATTAAAATATTATTAATTATAATCTTTGTTATTTCTATTGTTAATAAAATTTTCTCAAATGAATTTATAAGTATAAAAAACGTAACAACTATTGCCAATCTTAGGGCTGGTCCTGGAGCATGGTATCCAATAAAGTGGATAATTAAAACTCCAAATTTACCATTAAAGCTAATTGAAGAAGAAGAAAAATTTAGTAAGGTAGAACTTCATGATGGAACTGTAGGATGGTTTTCAAAAACTCTCATATCTAGAAAAAAAAACTTAATTGTAATTAAAGACGCAAAGTTGTTTAATAAAAACGGCATAGTTTTAGCTAAAATACTTAAGGACTTTATTATAAAAAAACATGACTGTGATATTAAAAACGTTGAACTTTGCAAA
>MDTG01034773.1_pt1 | contig 44261 bp, 45 predicted proteins | sample 811421 | NCBI WGS metagenome assembly MDTG01 (sample SAMN05326645, study PRJNA326480) | marine metagenome | isolation source: seawater | place: Pacific Ocean: South East | collected 2011 | reverse complement strand
TACATCTGCCATAATAAGTCTCCATATTGAATTAAGAATGGAAATAAAACATTTTATGGACTATATGACAATAAAAAACTTACATAACATGCATAAACCAAAATTCTGGGAAAAAGCTAAACAAGATCTTAAAAAAAACGATAAAAGATTAGGAAAAATTATTGAAAATTATCCAAAAGATTTTCTTTTCTCAAAGTCTGATCCTTTTTATACGATTTCAAGGTCTATAGTAGGTCAACAAATTTCAGTAAAAGCTGCTCAAGCTGTATGGGATAAACTTGAAAAAAAAATAGGAAAAATTACAGCTCAAAAAATTAATAAACTTCACTTTATGACACTAAAATCATGTGGCTTATCGCGTCAAAAAGTTAATTATCTGAAATCTCTATCAAATGCATTCCTAAGGAAAGATATTAATCCCAGTAACTGGATAAATTTATCAGATGAAAAGATAATAAGTGAGCTTGTTAGAGTAAAAGGCATTGGGAGATGGACCGCTGAGATGTTTCTCATATTTAATCTCTGTAGACCTGATATTTTCCCCGCTGACGATTTAGGTCTTATAAAAGGTATTTGTAACTGCTATAATCTAAATTATCCTATATCCAAGGAACATGCTATAAAATTATCTGAAAAGTGGAAACCTTGGCGTTCTGTTGCGACATGGTACTTTTGGAGGAGCTTAGATCCTATACCTGTTGAATACTAAAATGAAAAAAATTAATTTAACATACGCTTCCAAAGTAGAACACAATTTTGCTCAAAGACTGATCATTAAATCAATCGAAAGAATTACTGGGAAAAAAAAATTAGAAACACTCTATAGTCAATATCAAAAAAAGAATAATGATCCAAGAATGTTTTGGTCAGATATTTTAGATGTGATGGATATTAAGTTTGTAAATAAGTCTAAAAATAAAATTTTAATACCTTCTAAGGGTTCTTTAATTATTATAGCTAACCATCCATTTGGAATTATAGATGGACTGATATTGTGTTCTATTGTTTCAAAGGTGAGGGGTGATTTCAAAATTATGACCCACGAAACTCTCAAGTTTCTTCCACAGCTTGAGGAATATATTTTACCAATAGATTTTAGTGGAACCGAAAAACTAACAGTGAAATTTAATATTGAAACTGCATTAAAAGCAAAAAAGCATGTAGATGATGAAGGTGTGCTTATTATTTTTCCTGCTGGAGGTGTTTCGGTTGCAAAAAATTTAAAATCTGATGCAGAAGATGAAAATTGGAAAACTTTTCCTGCTAAATTAATACATCAGACAAAGTCAGGTGTTTTGCCTATATATTTCGATGGAAAAAATGGACTTTTATTTCATCTATTTGCATCAAAAATAAAAAGTAGCACTCTAAAATATTCTTCATATATACATGAAACAAAAAAGAAAATAGGTCAGAATATTTCTTTATATGCAGGAAAAATAATTCAATATGAAAGTATTAAACATTTAAAAAATAGAAGAGAACTTACCGATTATTTAAAAAAAATTACATACAACATAAAAAATGAGTAAAAAATATCTTGTATACTCTTTTTATCGATTTATCGAATTAAAGGACATTGTTAAAATAAAAAAGAAACTTGAGTTATTTTTATCAAAAAAGTTAGTCAGAGGAACTGTTTTATTGGCAAATGAGGGAATAAATGGTTCTTTGGCTGCTTCTAAAACAGATCTTGAAGATATAATTTGTTTTATTAAAAAAGACCTTCTAAATATAAGGAAATTAAATATTAAAGAAAACGAAACAGATTTTTTGCCTTTTAATAAAATAAAGGTAAGATTAAAAAAAGAAATAGTTTCATTAGGTAAAGGGGAAATCGATTTAAAAAAAAATAAAGGAAAATACTTAAATCCCTATCAATGGAATAAATTATTAAAAGATAAAAACATAAAACTAATTGATGTAAGAAATCAATTTGAAATTGAAATTGGTAAATTTAAGTCTGCTATAAATCCAAATACTAAATCATTCAGAGAGTTTCCAGAAAATTTTAATAAGCTTAGACTTGATAAAAATTCAAAAATTGCAATGTATTGCACTGGTGGTATTAGGTGTGAAAAAGCATCAGCCTATTTAAAGTCAAACGGATACAAAGAAGTATATCAACTTGATGGTGGAGTTCTTAATTATCTAGAAAAATTTGGCAATAAAAGAGGTGAGTTATCATGGATTGGGGAGTTGTTTGTTTTTGATAACAGGGTAACAGTTAATTCAAAGTTAGCTAAAGGAAATTACTTGCAATGTTACGGATGTCGTAGGCCCATCACGAAAAAAGATACAAAATCACAGTTTTACAAAAAAGGTGTAAGTTGTAGTTATTGCTATAGTGAAAGATCATATATTCAAAAAAGAAGGTCTAGTGTAAGACAAGCTCAAATTGATAAGTCAGAAAACAAAATGGAAAATCATCCATTTAAGAAAATATTATTAAGATAACAGGATTATCTTTTGCTTATAATTTTTTTTATATGATTGAGATATTTTTTCCATTCATCCGAAGATATAATATAACCAATACAATTCTTTGATCCACACTTACAAATGTGGTCTCTATAATCATCTTTATCAAAACTGTAGCCATAATCATATGATAGCTCTTCATCTTTTTTTATTTTTTTTATAGACGAAATCCATATTTCGCCATTTACAATATCAACTTCACAATTAGGATTGCAAGAATGGTTTATATATCTAGCCTTATTGTATTTAGGTGAACCGTCTATATCAAATTTGTTATTTAATTCAAAAATATATACTGATCCCGTTTTTTTTGAGTCTAGATATTTTTTAATTCTCTTTTCAGACCTTTTATTGCCTTCTGCTCTAGAGACTTTTTCTCCAATATATTGAATAATTTTTTTATTTTTAGGAATATTTTTGCTCGCAAAAACTCCGTGACCGTGAACTTTTGATATTTTTACTTTCCACATGAATAAATCCTAAATCAGTGAGTTTTTGTTAAAATAATTTAGAGTATCTGATACCATTGTATCAAGGCTTTCTCTTGCATGCCAACCTAATTCTTTTCTGGCTTTTGAAGGATCGCACCAGTATTTGTCTAAATCTCCCTTTCTCCTCTGAAGTATTTGAATTGGAATTTTTTTATTTATTTGTTTTTCGAACATTTCTATTATTTTAAGATTACTGTATCCATTTCCTGATCCAAGATTCCATATATGGAGACCATTATTTCCTTCTATAAAGTTCATTGCTTTTATCTGCCCATCTATTAAATCATTGATATGAAAATAATCCCTTATGCAAGTTCCATCCGGTGTTTGATAATCATTGCCATATATGCTTAAAACATTTTGCTTTCCAGATATCACTTTCAAAATATTTGGTATTAAATTATTACTATTATTGTGAAAATTGTCACCAAGTAATCCAGATTGATGAGCCCCTATTGGATTAAAATATCTTAAAATAGCGACTCTAAAATCATTCAATTTATTCATCACGTCACTTAATGTTCTTTCGATTACCAATTTACTTATGCCATATGGTGCATCTGGATAATTAACTGCGCTATTCTCAGTCCACGGTAAATTCTGATCTTTATCATATACTGTAGCAGTTGATGAAAAAACAATTTTTCTTACATTTGACGCTATCATTGCATCAATTAAATGTATTGATCCTAAAATATTATTTTCATAGTATTTGTTTGGTTTCATTATGCTTTCTGAAACAGATTTAAAACCAGCTAGATGCATTACAAGATCAATTTTGTTTTCAGAAAAAATTTTTGTTAATAAATTTTTTTCCTGTATTTGACCATTATAATATTTAAGAATATTTTTTTTTGAAATTGATTCAATATATGATTTGATTTTGATTGAGCTATTTGATAAATCGTCAATTACAACAACTTCATGATTTAAATTTAGCAACTTTAATACTGTATGTGAGCCAATGTACCCCAAGCCCCCTGTTACTAGAATTTTCATTTAATAATAAATAGATAAAAAATAATTGAGCTTTAAATATTTAGGTCTGATTAAACTTTCTATAAGCATCTGTTATGATTACATATGTTATAATAACAAAAAAACCTAATAAAAGTGACAGAATGACTATTAATCTTTTATCTAGAGAAATTATATCATATGTGATCAAACTTAAATCATACTGAACGGGCTCAAATTCAATAGTATCTAATCTCAAGTTGGAAATTATTTTACTATTTTCTTCTTTAGATCGCAATTCTTGTATCTCAAGTTTTTTCTTCTTCTGCAGCAAATCTGGAAGTCCTTCGATAAAATCTTCTACATTTAATCTATTGCTTAGAAGCTCTATTTCTTTTTCAATAGCAATATAACCTCTATTATAATAAGGCAACTCTCCTAGAATAATTCCATTAGTATTTTCTGCATTAGTATCAATTTGAGAAATATAATCAAATTGATTTTGTGATATAGATAATTCCCGAGCTATCTCTGCTTGTTCTTTTAGAAATTCAATTTGATTATTGAGAGAAATTTCATAATGAAAAATTTTCAAATCTATCTCATCTTCAGTTTTTCTATATTCTTGTTGGATTGCAAAGATCTCAGCATCAAATAAGTTTTGTATTTCTCTTTTTAACTTTTCAGCTTGTGAAGCTTTAATTTCTTCTAAAGTAGCGCTAATAATATTTTCAGATTGTTGGGTATCATCAGTAATATAAGTTAGAAAAGTTTTTTGAAATTTTTTACCCTCTTCAATTTCAATATCAAAATTAAAGGCATAAGACTTTATAAAATCATTATATTGGTACTGATTATCAAATTCTTTTTCATCAAATAAGATTTCTTTAGATATATTTGTTTTCAAAATTTCGTAATCCTGGAAAATATTAAGAAATTCATTCATCAGTTTTTCGTCAGTTATTTCTATTCCTACAGCCTCTTTTCTATTCAAGTACTTAAATTTTGCTAAAAATTCTTGAGATGTAGGTTTTAATTCAAGATTACCTTGAAAAATAACAGTTCGGAGAAACTGAACGTATATAACGGAAGTGAGAAAAAAAATAAATGAAACTGATATAATTAAAATTCTTTTTTTCCAAAGAATATTAAATAAATTAAAAATGTTAAATTCTGTACTTGATGTCAAAATAGTTTTATTAAAATTATGTATTTAATTTAGGTTTATATTATTTTTAGAACTATGTATAGATTGTAAATAGAAACCAATTGGCAAAAAGTAAACGATGCTAATCCAGTTATTGAAGAAATTTAAAGTTGGGAGAATCGGCCATAAAGTGCAAAAAAAACATGCTAACAAGCAAATCTGGTAGTCACTTAGAGATGTATATTCTCTCCTATATAGTTCAAGCATATGGTTGAAAATTGCTTTGATAAAATAAATTGCAGCTAGTAAGAAAAAAAATGTACCAAATATACCAGTTTCACCAAGCAGTTGAGATACTGTATGGTGAGGATGTGTAGTACAAGAGTAATCATTGACCTCAAATCTTTGATCTGAACAATAAATTCGAAATGTGTTTGGACCGTATCCAATTAATGGTTTGCTTTCAAACATTCTTAATGCAGGTATGATGTGCGACTCATGTTTGTTTGAAAAAAAATTTATACTTGAATTTTCATTATTAAGTCCAAGCTGTGTAAGTGTTGCATCAATATTTCTTTCTTTTATTTGTGGACTTACAATTGAAATAATTGAAATTAAAATTATAGAAATAATAATTGAACTAATTCTAAAAAGTCTCAGATTTTTCATAAAAAGAATAATAAATACGTTAGATAGAAGCATTAATCCAAGAGCTGTACGTTCTCCTGAAATATACACAAGCACATCAATTGTTACTAATAATATAAAAATAAAAACGTAATATAACTTTTTGGATCCCATCAATAGTATTGCAAGTGCCAGAAAAAGTGGAAATATTCTTGCTAAATAGTTTCCTAATAGTAGTTGGTCGCTTGTTAATAAGTTAAGCCTGTTGTTATAAATATAACCAAAAGTATTTTTTCCATTAAAATATTGAAGATAGCCGTCAAATATTCCAACAATTAAGGCAAAAATAAGTCCAATAAAAAAGAATTTAATAAACTTTTGATCGCTATCAATAAGATACCAGATTGCAAGAGAAAATAAGCCAAACCTAATATACACAGAGCTACTTTCTAATGAAAAAATTGTATGATTAGAAAAAATTGAATTTAATACGAGGTATATATAAAATAATAAAAAAAAATAGAAAAAGACACTCTTATAGTAGTAATAGTTTTTGTTTCTCACTGTAATAATAACAAATGCAATCGCAGACAACGAAACTAAAAAATCAGGAAGAAATGGTCCAGTTATAAGAGCAAAAGGTATTAGACAAACTGAATAATAAATAAAATTAAATAAGCTTCTATCTATTATGTTATTTTGCATTATCTTGATCTTATTTTACGCAGGAAACTTCCAATACCAAAAGAAGCAAAAGGATCAAAAAAATGGGAGAGACATGTTAATCTATGGTGATTTGCAGACTCTGATAATTCCTTATTAGTATGCAAGAATGTATTTCCCCTAAAAATAATAGGGCAGTAATCGTGAAAATTTATTAAAACCATTTGTTTATTTTTTGATAATTCCTCTAATTTTGTCTTACTTGCATATTTTTTGTACCAAAGTTTAGAAATAACATTTTGGATTTCATATTTTGGGTTACTTCGAACATTCGGAAATATAATCAGTTCTCCACAAGGATCTTTCTGTCTTGAAGTTGGTATTTTTAACGGAAAAACAATAGTAAATAAATGAGAGTCAAAATGAGCTCTGTAACACTCTTTAGAATCTCCTGGGCTAACCTTTCTTGATACGTGATATTGATTAGTTAAATCTCCCTTATAATTTAATTGATACTTAGCTATATCAAATAGTATTGGAATAACACTTTTATCAAGTTTTAGATTTTTTATGAATTCCATGTGAAATGTTGAGGCTTCCATGAAATTTTTATCACCCATTTCTGAAGAAATTTTATCAGCAATTGAATTGTTTTTAATATAATCTTTAATAGAAGGTAATTTCGCAAATCCTTTATTTATCAAATTATTTTTTAACTCAGTGGTATTTATTTCGTAATTATTCATTTTAAATTATTAAATTTTTATATAAGTAGATACTCTCATTATCATAAAATTCTATTTTGAAAGAGTTTTTTTTATAAAATTCTATTGCTTTATTATTGTCAGATTTTACTGATAATCCATAACTTTCTATTTTTATTTCTCTTAATTCTTTTTCAAGAGCATCAATTAATCTTCCGCCAATTCCTTGTGATTGAGCTGTATTTAAAACAGCTATAGAGAACAGGCGCATTTTATGATTAGAAACTATTTTATTATTTGAGGATAAAATTGAAGTAGCTAATTGGGGCAATACATGAAGTTTTTTAAATAATAAATGAGGTTTAAATAATAAAACTGTTAATAAGATTAATATATTATTTCTAACAAATTTTTGAATAGTAGTATTCAAACTAGATCCTGCTATTACAAAACCATTAACCTTATTATTATCGATACTTATTAGAGTTATATCTGAGTCTTTCACAAGACTTTTATAATAATTATACAGGGTTTTTTTTGGCAAGTGTTTTGTAAAATGAATATTTGAATATGATAATTTATGTATTTTACAAATGTCTTTGATGTAATTTGTATCTCGAAAATTTACTATTTTTTTTATAAATAATTTACTCAAATTTGAAACCCGGTATCTCTTGTAACTCTGAAGTTGGCTTAGGTAAATCCTTAAATAATTTCCAATAAAATTTACTATTAGGAAAAAGCACTATAAGCAGTGTTGTGAATATCAGAAAAAAATAGTTCTTTAAATTATTGTTCTTAACATACCATTCTTCAAGTTCTACTTTGTATGGTGTTAAAACAGTATTATGAAGAATTTCACCATTCTTAAAGCTAAGAACATCTTCTTCATTTCTAAAGATAATTGAACCAATACCAGAAAGTCCAGGTCTTAAAGATAAAATTTTATCCTTCTTTTCTTTGTTAATAAAGTCATAGAAATTAGATGTCTGTGGTCTTGGTCCAATAACACTCATTTCACCTTTAAGGATATTAAATAATTGAGGAAGTTCATTGATTTTTGACTTTCTTAGAAATCTTCCAAATGGTAGAATTCTTGGATCATCTTTTACAGTGACTGTACCGTTAGTCATTTGTTCACTATTTTTAAGCATTGTTGCAAATTTATGAATACTAAAAATAACTCCATTCTTACCAATTCTTATTTGAGAGAAAAAAATCTCACCCTCGCCTGTAAATCTCAATAAAATCACTACTATTAAAAATAATGGTGAGAGAATTAAAATAGCTAATAAAGAAAATATTAAATCAAATAGTCTTTGTAGCATTACTTAGCAATTGCGCTTTCTAATGAGTCTACAACAGTATCTATGTCTTCAAATTTCATATTTGGGAATAATGGTAAGGTCAATTGTCTTTGACAAATTGTATCAGTTACCGGAGTATTCTCAGGTTTGAAAAAATTTTTATAAGAAGAGAAATTCCAAAATGGTGGATAATGCATGCTAGATTGTATTCCATCATTCTTAAGTTTTTGAACAATTTCATTTCTATTTATATTACTTGGGAGTAAAATTGGCATAATATGATATGAAAAAGTTGAACTTTGTGCCTCATTTAAAAATGGTATTTTGACATCTAAAGTGTCGAGTTTTTTAACATAATAATCATAATTTTTTTTTCTTTTAAGGTTGTTTGCATTTAATTTTTCCAATTGTACTAACCCTATTGCTGCTCTTAGTTCATCAATTCTATAATTAAGACCGACTTGTGTTATATCATAACTAAATGATCTTCCTTTATGTCTATCGAGAGCAACAGAATTCATGCCATGTGCTCTTATGGCCTTAATTTTTTTGTGCAAGTCAATATTACTTGTAGATGTCATTCCACCTTCACCAACTGAAATATTTTTATTGCTATAAAATGAAAAACAACCAATATCCCCAAAAGTACCACACTTTTGTCCATTAATTTCTGCGCCAGGCGCATGAGCAACATCTTCAATTAATTTGATATTTTTAGATTCACACAATGATTTTATTTCATCTATGTCTGAACAAGGTACTCCTGAATAATGAACTACCATTATTGCCTTAGTTTTTGATGTAATAAGTTTTTCAACATTTTCAATTGATACATTCCAGTGATCAAGTGACTTACAATCAGAAAGAATAGGTTTTGCACCAAGTTGAGTTACAACATTTGGTGCTGAAATAAATGTCAATGACGGAATTATTACCTCATCGCCATTTGAAATATCTAATGCAATTAAACTCGAGTGTAATGCCGCTGTGCAACTTGATAGAGCATTACAGTTTATATTTTCACCTAAAAAGTGCTCAAAATTTTTTTCAAACTCTGAAACATTTTCTCCCATTGCGAGCCATTTACTATTCAAAACTTTTTCAATAGCAAGTTTTTCTTGGTTATCAAAGTCCAGTTCAAAAAGTTGTACTTTCCACATTTATTTATCTTTTAAATATTTATTAAAAATTGTTATACACTTTTCAGCAAGTAAAGGATATTGATTATTTGACATTACATAATCTCGACCATTAATTCCCAATTCTTCTAAATTATCTTTAATCAACATCTCATCAATTGCTGACGCTAAGTCTTTCACACTTCCAGTGTTAACTGTTATTCCACAATTTGCGTCTTTCACCGGATCATTACACGAGTTAATTGACATAATTATGGCTTTTGAACTCATCATGTAATCCCAAATTTTATTAGCACTAACTCCATATTCATAAAGCTTATTATATTTAAATCCAACGTAGCAAATATCGGCAAATTCAATAGATTTTGGTATATATTTTTTTTCAATCTTTCCAAAGAAATGAAATGTATTTTTTTTACCTTTTGTATATTTTTTTAGAAAATCTACTTCTGTTCCATCACCAATTATTACATATTCTGCACTTAATTTAGACTTCTCTGAAGCTTCAATTAGTAGTTTGATATCGTTTGCAATTGATACGGTTCCAGCATAAAGAATAATCTTTTTCTTTTTCTTTTTTATATTTAAAAATCTTGAATTTAATTCTTTAGTAAGACTAGTTGGCCTTTCCCAATCTTCAACGTTCACCCCATTCGGAATATGATAAAAATTTATTTTATCAGCACCCTTTTTAACTAGATGATTTATATTCCCTGGATGCATAGAAATAATTACATCTGAGTATTTGCATGACATTCTTTCACCTAATGAATTCAACATTACAAAAGGATTGAACTTTTTTAATTTACCGATTTCTGTAAGTACCATTGGCCAAAGATCATGGGGTTCATAAACCAAAATACTCTTTCTCTGTTTTCTTAGTAATTTCTGCATTAAATTTATAAATAAAGCAGGGAATATATCTATGGTATATGTTGAAGAATTTATTATTACATCAAAATTTTTCTTTAACAAAAATGGTAAATAAAGTGAAATAATATTAAAAATTAAAATGTTAATCACTCTTAAAATACCATTTTTTTTATAATTATTGCCGTAAATCCAAATATAGTTAATTCCATCTATTTCTTCATAGTTAATTAACTTTTTTATTTTGGGTTGAATAACTCTAGAATGAGAAAAAGAACTTGCTAATATTGTTACATCGTGACCTTTATTTTTCCATTCTTTAGCAAAATAATATGGTCTAAATTCCATTCCCATGTTATTCGAACCAGCATAATGATTTATTAATAATATTTTCAATTTTATTACTTTGGATAAACATTAATCTTTCTTAAAAAGTAAACAAATTTTTTTAATGCGCTTACAATTAAAAAAGAGTTTTTATAATTACGAAACGACTTAATTGGCTTATTAAGTATATAATTGAAGTCACTCTCTGATATTCCTAATTTCTTTAAAACATATCGAGTATCCTCTTCTTGTAGTTGGGTATTATATGCTGGCATCTTGAGGTCCTCAATAGCCTGCTCTCTTGTCATATTATTATTTTTTATTAAATTAGAAAAATGCAAGTATCTCTTATCAATCTTAAATTTTTTGGGAAGAAAAAATCCTTGATACCACCTAGTGTAAACTGACTCGTGATGTTTCCCTCCATAATAAATCCAACCTAATTCCTCTTGCAATACTTTCATAGCTAATTCATTATCGTAATTTTCATAATTTAATATTGCTACCTGTCTTATATTTTTTATGAAAGTGTAATAAAACAAATCAAAAAAATTATAATTTGGCAGAGAAGTAATAGCTTTTTTTCCATACTTTTTTTGTATATTTTTAATATACCTAAAATCTGAATGACCATAAGACCAATCATTTACATTTGTTGATTCAGTTTTGTAATTCATGCCTGATAAAATATATTTAATATTTCTTTTTGAAGCCTCGCTCCATAGTAAAGCGTTGATGGCATGATCAGTTGGCACTTCTCCATCAGGCACAGAAGCTTTCAAAAATGACGATTGTATATTTTTAAACTCATCCCAATCTATTACATAAGTAATTAAATCTATTTCAAGATTTTTTAACATCTTTTCAATATTATTGACCGCGAGTTCTGAATTCCAGCCATTATCAAGATGAACTGCTAAAGGTCTAAGATTATATTTTTTTTTTACAATATATGCTAGGTAAGAACTATCGACCCCACCACTAACACCAATCACACAATCATATTCTTTATTTTGACCACTAAATTTAATTTTATCAATAATACCAACTAGCTCTTCGTGACTCGACGTCCTAGCATTCATCATTTTATTATACTCGGTACAATGATTGCATATTCCTTCATCATTAAAAGTGATAAACTTATCAACGTTATCGTTCATAACACAGTTTTTACATGATTTTATTTTCATAGAAAATTTTCAATTTCTTCGTATTCAGGGTAATTGATAAGAACAGCTCTATGCTTTCCAAAAAAAATAAAAAGCTCACCTGCCGATGCTGCAGAAATATTTGTTTGAGTAAATATATTCTGAAAATCTAACAAACTACTCGCTCCTCCAGAAGCTATAATAGGAATAGAAACTATTTCTGTAATTTTTTTAAAAATATTTATATCAAAACCTTTCCGAGTGCCTTCTTTATCAATACAGCAAATAAATAATTCACCTGCACCGAAATCTTCTGCTTTTTTGATATAATCAAATAAATTCGTACTTATTTCTTTAGACCCATTTTCAATCATCACTTGGTAGTTTCCATTTTTAGCTTCTTTAATATCTATTGATACAACCACACTTGATGATCCAAATGCATTTGCACAATTTTTAATTAAATTAGGATTATAATAAAATTCTGAATTTATAATTATTTTTTCAAATCCCAGAAATAAAATTTTTTCTGCTTTTTTTAAATCACTTACTCCTCCACCATAAGCAAGAGGCATAAAGGCTTCTGCTGCAATATCTGAAATTAATTCATAATTTATCATTTCATTTATTCTTGCAGAAATGTCTAAAAATACTAATTCATCTACTTCTTTTTGATTAAAAATTTTTACAGCATTAATTGGATCTCCAACGTAACAATGATCTTTAAAATTTTTACCTTTTACTAGTCCACTATTTTTCATTAATAGGGATGGTATTATTCTTTTTTTAAGCATTGTGACTCAAATTATTTATTAAATTATAAAATAAAATCTTTCCAAACTTGTGACTTTTTTCAGGATGAAACTGAAATCCATAGATATTTTCTTTATTTATTGCGCTTGTAAAATTCTTTCCATAAGCAGTTTCAGCTATAATGTCGTTCTTATCCTCACAATGACAATAATATGAATGTGTAAAGTAAAATCTTGATTGATTATCTAGTTTATCAAAAATTTTTTTATTTTTTTTTATATTAATATTATTCCATCCCATGTGAGGCACTTTTAATGTTTTACTTGATATCAAATTTTGTAAACTTTTGACTGAACCATTGAACCAACCAAGTCCTCTCTTTTTTCCCTCTTCACTTGTTTCAAACATTAATTGCATTCCAAGACAAATTCCAATTACTATTACTGATTTATCCAAGACTCTTTCTTTTAGGATTTTAGAAAAATTATTTGTATTTAACTTATCCATTCCGTTATCAAACGACCCAACTCCAGGAATTATTATTAATTTTGTTTTTTCAAGATCTTTTGTTTTATTGGCTATAAAAGGATTACCGCCAACATGTTTAACCATATTGTAAATGGATTTCACATTCCCACATCCATAATTCAGCACTGCAATTTTATGTAATGTCATATGATATAAAGTTATTAATTTTTAATTTTTAATTTTTGATAAGAATAATATAAAGTGATTTTTAAAGTACATTGGAAGTAGTTTTATGTTTGTTACCGTAATATTTTTTACATCAGCCCTGATTCTTTTAATTCTTTTTGCATTAAAAGAAAGATATTTATTTATAAACGAACAGACAACAGATAAAATAAGAAAAATTCATCAAAAGCCAATGATTAAAATAGGTGGCTTTAGTTTATTGCCTTTTTTAATTTCAAGTTTTTATATTGCTGATGATTATTTATTATTATTAGTTTTAACATCATTGCCCATATTTATACTAGGACTAATAGACGATTTGAATGAGTCCATTTCGGCCTTTAAAAGATTAATTATATTAATTGTAATAATATTTTTATATATTTACTTATCAGATTTACAAATACGTAATATTGGAATTGGCTATATAGACTTTTTACTAAATAAATATTCAATTTTAGCAATTTTATTTACATCTCTGTGCTTACTATTAACAATAAACGGCTTTAACTTAATTGATGGACAGCATGGCCTTATGTTAGGTCATAGTTTAATTGTAATTTTATTTATTTATCATTTGTTACCAGCTGACACAGTCTTAATGAAAGATGTTTTTATTAATCTTTTCTGTGTAGTAGTTTTGCTTTTTATAGCGAACTATTTCACAGGCATGATTAAATCTGGTGACTGTGGATCATATTTTTTAGGTTATTTAGTTGGTTCACTAACTATTTGTGCTTATAAATTTTATAATATTGATCCCTTTGAAATAGCATGTTTACTATTTTATCCTGTATTTGAATTTATTTTTTCTTTTTTCAGACGTATCCTGAATAATTCGGACCCTTTTTTGCCTGATAATAAGCACCTTCATTCTCTTCTTTTTAGAATATTACAAAATAATGAAATTTTAAATAAATTACAAACTGATAACATTAACAGACTCACTACCTTCATAATTTTACTTTTTTTATCTTGCTTTTTTTTAATATTAAAAATGGCCTTATTTAATGTTAACTACAAAGTAGTTTTACTGATGCTTGTATTTATATATTTAATATCTTATAGAATTCTTTCAAAAGAAAACATTATAATTTAAAGTTTTTTAGTAACGATATTATGTTTTCTTTGAAAGAAAAATAAAATATAGGAGTTACCAATAATAAAAATATTATAAATTTATAAATCATATCTGATACAAAATGGTTGAGTAAAACTGATAATAATAAAACCGCAAAAATTTCAATTATTACAAACTTCATCCTTAATAAATTGAAAGATGTTATATAATAAACAAAGTAATTCCATAATATTGCTCCACCTAATGTTAATATCGCCCAATAAAAAATAAAATCAGAAAGGTTTATTATATAAATAGCAAGCAACAGAAGTCCTATGTTTTCATAAATCACCCAAAAAATTCTCCATTGAAATAATTCTCTGAAATTTCCTTGTATCATTAGTAAATATGTTGCTTCCGAACCTACCGATCTAAACAAAGTTAATAAAGAAAACGGCAATACAAGCAAGGTAAGTTCAGCCCATCTAGGAAAATATAAACCAATATCATTAGTAAAAAGTACAATTAACGCTACGTAAGTACCGATAGCAAAAAATGCGATCGATATTATTTTCACATAGTTATCATGAGCGAGAGATTTTGAAGTTCTGTCATAATTTTTTAACAATGGTTGTAAAACTTTTGCATTTACTACAGCAATAACTCCAGTAGCAAGCATTAATATTTGCGTTAATAATGAAATGTAGCCGGAAGCTTCTAATCCAATTAAAGAAGATACTATAAAGATTGGAAAACTATTCGAAAATTGAGCAACCGTCTTCTCTAATACTACAAAATAACCTTCTTTTAATACGTAGGTAATATTTTTAAAAGAGATATTAAATAAAAAATATTTTTTTAAAAATATAAAAAAGAACAGTACACCTCTCAAAGCCATTGGAAAAAATGTGATTATAATTGCTGCGGTGAAATATTGGTTTTTAAAAATAAGCCATGATGCGATAGTTAGTGTGATTATAACGGTTAAAAATTCAATAAATGATATATACCAAAATTTCAATTCTCTTTTTAAACCAACTCTTCCAGCAAAGCCAATTGAAGTTAGTACAAGAGTGAGACACAAGAACCAAAATAAATTATTTGATATACCACCATCATCTATGTAATGGTAAATTATGAAAACAATTAAGGTTAGGATTACAGAAAGAAAAAGATTTATATAAAAGTAAGCCACTAAATGAACTTTATCTTTTAAATCAAAATTCACTCCTAGTGTTAGCGCTCCAAATTCAGCTAAAACTATAGTAAGTGAAAAAGCACCTCCGATTACAGCTAATAATCCTAGTTCAGCTGGCTCTAAATAATAAATTCCTAATAGAATATTTGCTATAAGCAATAGCCCAAGCGATGCTATTCCAAAAGAACTTGCTACATAGGCTTTTATGATCATTTATCTATCCCGTAAGAATTTCTTCTTATTGTCATTAGTATTAAAAAGAAAGCTAATAATTGTATATTTCCAAAACCTGTCTCAAATATACAATATACAAGTAAATAAAGAATAATAGACGAATTGGTTGCTTTTTCCTTAATCATTTTCTTATCTATTTGTATTGCAGAAAAAAAGATCAAAAATATTATGATTGTTCCAAGTAAACCGCCCTCGAGTAGAAATTTAACATAAAGACTCTCAGTATAATGTCCGCCTAAATCTCCTGTATCTGAAATCCAAATTGGTGCAGAAATACGCTGAAGAATATTAACCTCATTAAACAATCCATTGCCTAATAGGAAACTGTTATTCATTGCGTAGTCAAGTGCAAAAGTATTCGTAATTATTCGCGTCGTAAGACTGTTAATATTTTGATAAAGAATATAGTTGATACGAAAAAACACATCAAAATATTCAGGGCTAACCAAATAGAACAATAATAGAAATGATAAGCCAAAAAATAATAATAAGAAAATCGTAAGATATCTTTTATTTGCTAGTAATATTATACAATAAGAAAGTGTAATTGCTAAAATTGCAGATCTAGATTTAAATATAAATATAATTATAATAACAGATAGAAGATAATATCTGACTTTTGGTTTCTTTATTAATATCAATATAAATAATAATCCAATTGCTGCTGCTGCTGTATTTGGATTTCCTTGTAGGCCTGGTGCTCTCTTTATTAAATAGAACTTACCAGTGTTTTTAATTGAATACCAATCTCCAGCATTATTGAAGTCATAACTATATGGTAAATTAAATTGGATTAATGAAATAAATATAAAAAAGATGAGTATATGTTTAACAAGCTTATCAAACTCTTTTTCAGTAAAATGCCATAATGATGCAAATAGAATACTAAATGGAACTACAACAGTATAAAATATTCTTAAGTTAATATATTCGATTGATAGAAGATGAATAAAAAAAAATAGAACGAGTATGATTAATAAGAAAAATTCTTTTTGCCTTATTCTTATCCATGGTGCAAAAGTAATGCAAAATAAAGTCATAATAATGACTCCTGCGTAAGCTATATAATTTGGAAGTGCGTAAAGATATCCTGTGGAACAAACTGTAATTATTGTAAGGACAATAATATATTTAAATAAGTTATTTTTGATTTGATAATGACTCATAATATTCAACCATTTTATTTCCGATTTGCTGAATTGAATGATTTTCAACTACAAAATCTCTACCAACTTTAGAAATTAAGTCCCATTTATGTGAGTCTGTAATTAATCTTTTTAATTCTACGAATACTTTTTCATAATCCCCTTCTTCAGCTAAATACTGATTTTCTGGCGGTATATAATTAGGTATATCACGATGATTCGTTGCAACTATTGGTAATCCATTGGCCTGCATCTCTAAAATTATTGTCGGCGCACCACCTTCAGTATCTCCATCGGAAGCTTCTTCACTTGGATGAAGAAATATATCATAATTTGATGCAATCTGGTGTATTTCCTTATTTAGAATTCTACCATAAAATTGAGTAATATCGACTAACTGGTTTTCGTTTACAAAGTTGTATATTTCACTTTTTAAGGGACCATCACCGATAATTCCTACCTTAATGTCGTGACGCTCATCATGGAGTTTCTTAATAGCTTTTAATCCTGTTATATATCCTTTTTTTTCTACAAATGTTGCGCACATTAAAATTTTTATATTTTCTTCTTTAGCTGACTTTTGCTTATATGGAATACTGTTAATAGGTATCGGAATTTTAGAAATTTTTACTTTTTCTGTAGGAGCCCCTAATTTTATTAGTTCATGCCGCATTATTTTACCTTCAACGAAAAACATATCAGCTTCTTTAAAGAGTTTCTTATATTTCTTTTTCCAGGTTTGATATTTAGACAAAGATGACATGTCCGCACCATAAAAGGTTACAACTAAGGGGCAATTGAAATAGTTTTTCAATCCAATTGAATAGTATCCTTGGTGGCCCATGTGAGCATGTATTATAAAATTATCTTTTAATTTAGTTAAATATTTTATTTGTAGGAATGTATCGTCTATTATTTTAGTTTTAAATTTAAAGTATTTTTGTCCAAATTTATTACAATAATATAATATATTATCAATTTCTCTTGTTTTAATAATATTTTTAAATGGCATATTCAACATGTCCTCTTTTACTACTTCACGACAGAAATAAACGTTATTAATTTTTTTCAATCCAAGAAGTATAAAATATAAAAAAGTAACTTTAATGTATTGATCTCTTACATGTACAATAGTTTTTTTGACCATATTAAATATTTCTTACTAAATATTTTCTTAATTTTTTTGGTGTAAATAAGAAAATTAACTTTCTTATATAAACGTAACTATTCCATTTTAATTCTTCAAAAAACGAAAATGCTGGTCTTTCAATTATCAATTCAGGATAAATTTTTTTTGTTTGAGATATTGATTTTCTTAACCATTTACCTTTAATAACTCCATGTATTAAATAGAAATTTTTTTCCCATGTTGAATAATAGCCACTAAAATTATCAGTTCTACGGGAGCCTTTCTTTTCAAATTCCCAGGCACTTTCTCCAGGATTTAGTATGCTTAAGAGGTGGTTTCTGTTCCATATGGCATGAGTAGTTGTTGATCGATATGGTGACCATTTTGGTATTTCACCAAAAAAATCATTAATTTTTTTTTCTGGTTTTGGATCGTTCAAGAAAGCTAAGCAATTACCATTTAATTTTTTAAAGGCATCTATCATTAAATTTAAATTATGATTATTTACAGACTTGAATAAAAAACCGTCTTCTGTCATTACTATTACATACTTATAGCTGTCTAATTTTTTTAAGGTAGAAATTAAATTATCGGACCAACTTAAATCTTCACCTATATTTATAATCTCTACATTTCTAAAATTTGGATTTTTAAAATTTGTTACCAAAAATATTTGAAAATTATTGTTGCTCCAAAAATTCTCCATAGTGTTGAAGAAAACTGACCATAAATCGCTGTAATGATCACAGCTTAATACAATTATAGCAGTCTCAGTGTCTTTCATAAACGTCCAACCATTTTTTTAAAATTTCCTTTTTTTGAAATTGTTTTATATTTTTTTTTATATTTTTTTTTATATTTTTATAATTTTTAATAGTTTTTTTTATTGAATTAACTGAGGATTGAATATTATTAGAAGTCACAGAATACCCTACTTCACCATCTTTGAAATATCCTGAAATACCCTGACCCTTAGTATAAATAATTGGTAAATTTTGACTTAATGCTTCAATGTAAACTAAGCCAAAAGTTTCCTTATACGAATTCATGTAAAAAATATGATTTTCCCGCATTAATTTCTTCAATTTTGAAAAACTTTTTATTCCTCCATGAAAGTTTATCCAATTTTGGCTGTATTTTTTTTTTATTTTTTTTTCATAATCTAAATGTTTTGAATTAATACTTTTCCCCACGATATCTATTTCGATATTAAAACCATCTTTTTTCATAGAAATTGCTGTTTCTAATAATATCTCAATATTTTTTACAGGTGCAATTTCAGTAATAGTCAGTATCTTCAATAGATTATTATTTATACCTTTTTGGTATAATTGAGAAGACTGCCACCATTTTTCGTCTATATAATTTGGAATAACTTTTACAATTGTGTTTGGAAACCATTTATTAATTTTTTCAACGAAAGTAGGATTAGGAGCAGTAAGTTTAGCGTGTTTGATAATTTTTTTATAATAACCTCGTAAGTGCATATTGATTGGTATTGCGTCATTAATATCAACCTGTCTTATACTTATTATTAAAGGACATTTACAATATTTTGAGACCCTGTATCCAATCCAGCCGTTTGAATGAACTGTGTGCGCATGTACATAGTCGATGTCTCTAATTAAATTATTTTCAATTAGATGCTGAAAAACAATATTTGCTCTTATCCATGGAAAAAAACGACTCAATAGTAATGAAATTATAGGAATATAAATAATTTTTACATTTTTTGGTATAAAAGAGTTTTCAATTAAGACTCCTTCAGGCAAGGGAACAATTATTGTATTCTTGTAACCATTTTCTTCTAAAGATTTGAATAAATTTGAATAAACTTTTGTTCCAAAATAATTATTAGCTATATGTAATATGTGCTTTCTCAAAATTTTAACTCAAGACAAATTAAAACCTTTTTCTATCTGCTTCTGCTCCTACATATGGACCATTTTTTACCTCTAATACTTGAGTACCATCTTCCATAATGTCATAACCATGACCGCCGTGTAAAAGCACAATCAAATCTCCTTCATTAACTATTATGTTTTCTACAAGCTTTTCATCAGAATTATAGATTCTTGCTTTTAATTTACCTTTTTTTACATATAAAACCTCTTGAGTCCATTTGACCTCTCTTGATACTTCATTATGTATATGTGATTTAAGCTCTTTACCTGAATTATAACCCCAAGTCCCAAACTGAATAAAATCTTGATTTTCAGAAAAAAAATTTAAATTATCAGACCATGCAATATCTGCAGGTACATATCTGGCGAGAACAGTGTTGCCTTGTTTTACTTCTTTAATTTTCATTTTTACTTCTATTGTTCATATAGTATTTTACAGTGTCTTCCACTCCTTTTTGCAAACTTCTTGAAGGCATCCAACCAAAATGTTTATTGCCAGTCGATCCATCAACTGTTTTTTTTGGAGCTCCGTCGGGTTTTGAAGGGTCTAAAATAAGTTTTCCCTTAAATCCAACAGCAGTACTTATCATTTCAGCTAAATCAATAATTGATATACCTTTGCCAACTCCAATATTTATAGGTTCAATATATGGTTCAACATCTAATGCTCTTACCATAGCTTCAGCACCATCATCAACATGAAGCCATTCTCTGACCGGTTTTCCAGTCCCCCATACATTTACATCGGGCAAATTTTTTATGTGCGCTTCTACTATTTTCATTACTAAAGCACCAAATGCGTGTGATCTTTCTTCTTCAAAGTGATCCTCTGGGCCGTACATGTTGGAAAGAATCAAATTAACCACATCAAGATTGAATTGTCTCGCGTATGCCCAAGAGCCAACCCATGATATTTTTCTTGCATGTCCGTAGACCATGACTGATTCATGCAACTGTCCATTCCAAAACTCAGCTTCTTTAAAAAATGTAGCATCTCCAGGATATGCACAATTTGAAATGGGGTTAACTATTCTTTTTACTTTATATTCTTTTCCAAGTTCAAGTAGATTTAATGTGATTTGTAAATTATTTCGAAAAATATCTGCCGCATTTTTAATTCCAAATTGAATACCTCCAACAAATGCAGCACAATTAATGACATATTCAGGTTTAATTTCATTAAAAAAATTATTAGCTTGATCAATATTTCTCAGATCAAGTCCAAGTGATAGAGAGGTTTTTTTAAAACTTTTATTATTTTTTTTTAATAACTTACATACTCTTTTACCAAGAAATCCTGAGGCTCCTAAGACTAAAATCATGTTTCATCTCCACCATAGGTGTCGTATTTTAAATCATAATTGACCATGATTTTAACTAGTTCTGACAAAGAGGTTTTTGGCTCCCAACCGAGTATTTGCTTGGCCTTTGATGCATCCCCACATAAAATTTCTACTTCTGCGGGTCGGTAATATCTTGAGTCTACTTCAACAACTTTCTTACCATTTTGTTTATTGATCGCATATTCTTTTTTTCCTTTTCCGTTCCATTCTAAATTAATTTCAACTGCATTAAAAGCAAGATCAATAAACTCTCTTACTGTATTTGTTTTACCTGTGGCAATTACATAATCTTTTGGTTCTTCTTGTTGCAACATTAGCCACATCGCTTCAACATATTCCTTAGCATAGCCCCAATCACGTTTTGCATCTAAGTTTCCAATTTTAAGACAATCTTGCTTACCCTGACTAATTTTTGCAACTGCTTTAGTAATTTTTTTTGTAACAAATGTCTCACCTCTTCTAGGTGACTCATGATTAAATAATATTCCATTACAACCAAACATATTATATGACTCTCTGTAATTAATAACGGCCCAGTAAGCATAAAGTTTACCTACTCCATAAGGTGATTTTGGGTAAAAGGGAGTTTTTTCATTTTGTGGAACTGTATCAGGTATTCCCCCAAACAATTCGGACGTTGATGCTTGATAGAACTTTGGTTTTATATTCAAATCTTTAATTGCATTTAATAGTCTTATTGTGCCCACTGCATCAACCTCTGCTGTATACTCTGGAACTTCAAAGGAAACACCAACATGTGACTGTGCACCTAGGTGGTAAACTTCATCTGGACAAGTTTTGGACAATACTGAATGCAAATTGCTAGAGTCTGTTAAATCTCCATGGTAAAAATGAAAATTCTTTTCACCGATTAAGTGATCAATTCTTTTAGTGTTAAATATAGAACTTCTTCTTACAATTGCATGAACTTCATAACCTTTATTGAGTAAAAATTCTAAAAGGTATGATCCATCTTGCCCTGTTACGCCAGTTATGAAGGCTTTTTTCATTAAATTTCCTTCAGTGCTGAAAAGACAGTTATCTTTTCATTATTATCAAAATAGCTATCATGGACTTTTACAGAAAACTTAGAAAACATTTTTTTATAGACACTCTCACTTCTAAATATCCAACTTGTACTAAACAAATTGCTTGTATTTTCAATGAAAAAAACAATACCGCCCTGATTAAGTGAATTATACATATTATTAATCGTATTTTGAAGTTCTTTATTTTTAATGCCTCCAAAACATAAGCAAGAAAAGATTATATCCCATCTATTGTTTGGACATTTGGGAATTTCTCCTTGGTTTATCTTTACAAAAGAAACTTTATCTCTGTTACTTGTGAAATTTATTGCAACTTGTGAAATATCACAGCCTACGACATTAATATTAAATTCATTAGAAAAAAAATAAGAAAATCGTCCTACACCACATCCAAAATCTAAAAGCCATGATCTTTCATTAAATTCAAAATCAGAGATTAAATACTTTTTAATTAATTTTTTTTGATTTTCGAATATTAAGGCTCTTTGATCCTCTGGAGAATTTAGATTTAAAACAGCGTTTTGTCCGTATTTCTTAAATCTTTCATCCCAATGTTTTTCACCAAATAAAGATTTTTTAGAAAAAAGACTTCTAACTTTCCTTATTATGCTTTTTACTCTATTCAGCACTTCTCACAGCTTTAACAACTTTTTCAACTTCATTGTGAGATAATCCTGGTGAAAGTGGTATACTTACACAGTTATTTCCAAAAAGCTCTGCGTTTGGAAACTCTTTAATATCCCAACCAAACAATTCTTTATATACTGAAAATGCTGGTATTGCTTGATAGTGAATACCAACGCCTACACCATTATCGTTCATATACTTTATAAATGCGTCTCGGCCACCATTATATTCATTTACTACTAATGTAAATAAGTGCAGTGAGTGTTTATTTTGCTCCTCTAATGGCGCTGGAATGCCAAAATTTAAATTTTCAAACTCAGAATTATATATATCCCATATTTCTTTTCTTCTGGCCCAAAACTTATCAACTTTTTTGAGTTGTTCAACTCCCATTGCAGATTGATAGTCAGTCATATTATATTTAAATCCTATAGAGGTAACATCATAGCTTTTAGATCCATCTTTGGAGAATCTTTTCCATGCATCCTTATCCATACCATGTAAACTTTTTATTTTAATTTGATTAAGATTTTGTTCGTCTTTTGCAAGCAACATTCCACCTTCGACAGTTATGATATTTTTAGTGCTATAGAAACTAAAACATCCATAATCTCCAATTGTACCCAAACTCTTTCCTTCAAATGTACCTTCAACAGAATGAGCACAATCTTCGATAACTGACAAATTATATTTTTTTGATATTTTGATTATTTCATTCATATTACATGCTCTGCCTGCAAAATGAACAGGTAGAATTGCTTTAGTTTTATTTGAAATCTTCTCCTCGATCTTATTTACATCGATATTCCATGTTTTGGAGTCAATATCAACTAATACTGGAGTGCCACCAGCATGTATTATTGTATTAACAGTGGCACAAAAAGTAATTGGTGTTGTTATGACTTCATCTCCTGGTTGTAAATTTAAACTTAATAAAGCTAAGTGCAGTGCTGCAGTACAGGAGTTTACAGCCAAGGCATTTTCTTTACCTTTGTAATTAGAAAATAATTTTTCAAACTCAAAAGTTTTTGGACCAGTTCCTAACCAGCCAGAGTCTATGCACTCTTGAACCGCTTTTTTTTCCTCATATGAAACATAGGGTTTGCCAAATATAACGAATTCATTGTTTCTACTCATAAAAATTAATTAACCTCTATAAATTTTATTTGGCAATATTTCATATACACCACGAGTATCAAGTATGCACTTAGAATTACTTTTTATTAATTTGTAATTAATTTGTGTATGATCAGTAACAATTATAACTAAATCAACTGAGTTCAATAATTTTTTTGTAATTTTTTTACTCTTCATTTTGCCATAAGAACAATGGAACTCGGTAATATGAGGATCATGATAAATTACTTCACCACCGAGACTTTTTAACATTTCAATTATTCCCAATGCAGGAGTTTCTCTCACATCGTCTATGTCTTTTTTATACGCTACACCCATAATTAAAATTTTTGACCTACTTATGGATTTCTTTTTTTCATTTAAGACTTCAACTGATTTCTCGACAATGTGGCTTGGCATTTCTCTATTAATTTCACCAGATATTTCAATAAATTTAGCATGATGACCATGCTCTTTGACCTTCCAGGAAAGATAAAATGGGTCAACAGGAATGCAATGACCTCCTAAACCAGGACCTGGAAAAAAAGGTTTAAATCCAAAAGGTTTAGTAGATGCTGCTTTTATAACTTCAAATATATCAACATTAAATTTTTCAGACATGATTTTCATTTCATTCACTAAACCAATATTTACCGAACGGTAAATATTTTCTAATAACTTTGACATCTCTGCTGTTCTTGTAGAAGAGACTGAAACAACATTTTTTATAAATAAAGAATAAAAATCTTTGATGACTTCCAAACAGCTTTTGCTACTGCCACTAATAATTTTGGCCATATTATTAGTTTTAAAATCATGATTACCTGGATCCTCTCTCTCAGGAGAATAACCAATAAAAACTTCACTGCCAATCTTATAATCAGTTGAGAAATATTCTGCATACATTTCATCGGTACAGCCTGGATAGGTTGTGCTTTCTAATATTATTAAACTTCCTTTATTTAAAACATTATCAATAACATTTCTCGCGCTAATTAAATAACTCAAATCAGGCGATAAGTTTTTATCTAAAGGTGTGGGTACACAAATAATAAATATATCAATACTTACTAAATCATTAACATCTGATGTTGGTAGGAAGTTTTCATACTTTTTAGATTTTAAAAAGCTTTGATCAATTGTTTGAATATATGATTTTTTTTTCTTAAGCATTTCGATTTTTTCAATATTATTGTCATATCCTACAACCTTGAAACCCTTTTTAGCGATTTCGACTGAAAGTGGGAGACCAACATACCCAAGGCCAATTATAGCCACAGTTGCACTTTTATTTTTTATTTTTAACTTAAGTTTTTTATAAAATGACATTGAACTTTTTTATACTATTTAATTAGATTGTATATAATACTAAATTCTAACAAGTTTCAAAAAAACTATTAATTGACTTAGCAACATATTCTAATTGCTCATTATTTAATTCTGGATAGATTGGAATAGATAATATTTTATTTTGATTTTCATGAGCATTTGGAAAATCTTCTAACTTATGATCAAATTTTGAGTAAGCAGGCAGAAAAGGCAGTGGTGTTGGATAATGTATTCCAGTTTGAATTCCAAGATTATTTAAATAGCTCATTAATTTCTCTCTTTTTTTTGTCTTAATAACATAAAGATGCCAGACGTGCTCTCTATTCATTGCAACTTTTGGTATTTGTAATTTCAAATCATCTAGTTTTTCTGAATAAATTTTTGCATTTTTCTGTCTTTTTATTGTCCAATCCTTGATATGCCTTAATTTGATCCTCAAGATAGCTGCTTGTAAGCCATCCATTCTGCTGTTTATGCCTTCAATTTCATGATGGTGTTTTTTAAGACTTCCGTGATTAGCATATAATCTTGCGCGTCTAGCTAATTGATTATCATTCGTAACAACTGCACCCGCATCACCCATTGCACCTAAATTTTTCCCTGGATAAAATGAAAATGTTGCAAAATTACCAAATGAACCAATAAATTTATTATTATATTTCGCTAAATGAGCTTGCGCACAATCCTCAATTACCCATAAGTTTTTTTTATTCGCTAATTTCATAATTTTATCCATCTCAGCTGGCTGTCCGTACAAATGAACTGGGATAATGCCAACTGTTTTCGATGTAATTTTAGATTCAATAAGATCTGGATCAATTGTAAATGTATCTTTGTCAATATCACAGAAGATAATTTTCGCTCCCGCTTGTGAAACTGTTTCGGAGGTTGAGATCCATGAATTGGCTGGTACGATAACTTCATCTCCGGGTTTTACATTTAATCCCTTTAGAGCAATATAGATTGCATCTGTACCATTTGCGCAAGATATACAATTATTTACATTAAAAATTTTTGAAAATTCTTGTTCAAATCTTTCTACATTCTCTCCTTTGATAAATGAAGAATTGTTTATTACTCTTGATATTGCTTCATCTACTTCGTCTTTAATGGACATGTATTGAGCGTGAAGATTATTAAAGGGAACCTTAAGATTTGTATCCATTAATTTATAATTTTCTCAATATTTTAGCAGGATTGCCAACATAGAAACCCTCAACAGATATATCCTTAGTCACAACTGCACCTGCTCCAATAATTACATTATCACAAATACTAACTGGTAAAATTGTTGCATTACTTCCTATAGATACATTGTCACCAATTTTAGTACTTAACCACTTATTCTTATCTCCTTTTGCAGGACCGCCATCATTAAATTTATCATTAATAAATGTAGCTCCGTGTGAAATAAAACAATTATTACCTATATTGACGAACTCACAAATAAATGTGTGAGACTGAATTCTGGTACCTGATCCAACTTTAACATTTTTTTGAATTTCAACAAAGGGTCCAATGAAAACCTCGTTACCTAACTCGCATTCATATAAATTAACTGGCTTAATTATGGTAACATTCTTTCCAGCTTTGATGTTCCTTATTTCCGAAATTTTTTCATTAATCACTTATTCTATTTCCCTAATCTACATTCATTTCTTTTGGAACTATATTCTACTAATTTTTTCTTTTCAATTGACTCATAAATGGCATAAATCAATTCCAAACTTTTTCTTCCTTCGTATCCATCCACTATTTGATCACTTTTACTCTCCATCAAATTTTTAACTACATGATCATAATAAGCTTTATGTCCAAAACCATAAACATTCGGGGGGTTTACTGAATATTTTTTCAATATACTCTCATCATCTTCTTTTTTATTAACAAAATTCCAAATTTTCATTTCATTAACTGCAAATCCTCCTATTTCAACTGTGCCGCCCTCTCCTAAAATCGATAATGAACCTTCGAGATCTTTTGGTCTAGTTGCAGTTGTTGCCTCAATTATTCCTAAAGCTCCGCTCTTAAATTTTACGTTTACAACTGCTGTGTCTTCAGTTTCAATTTTAGCTAAAAGTGTTGCACCAAAAGCACTTACACTTTCAATGCTTCCCATCATCCATTCTAAGAGGTCAATATGGTGACTTGCCTGATTAGTCAAAACTCCTCCATCTAATGCCCAGGTCCCTCTCCAATCTGCCTGATCATAATATTCTTGTGTTCTGCACCATCTTACTCTTGTGGTTCCTAAAATTAACTTTCCAAATCTTCCTTTGTCCAAAGCATCTTTTAATTTCACGACAGGAACATTAAATCGATTTTGTTTGACTACAAAAAGTTTTATATTTTTTTTTTCGCAAGCGCTAATCATCTTATCAGCCTCTGATAAAGATAACGCCATTGGCTTTTCGACAACAATGTGCTTTCCATAATGACTCAGTTCAATAACGTTATTTGAATGATTTCCACTTTCTGTTAAAACAACCACAACATCAATATCAATAGTTTCCATCATTTGATGCATATTAGTAAAATATGGTATATTAAATTGACTTCCAATGAGACTGCACTTAGAGCTATCTAAATCACACACTGCGACTAAAGAAGCATTTTTAATCTGTTGATACCCAAGCAATTCTGAATGACGTTTGGCAATTCGACCACAACCAACTAATGCAAATTTTAACAAAAATAATCCTATTTTAAATTTTTATATTAATTCTATTCTAAAATACTTCTTAAATATTTACCATAACCACTCTTTTCAAGAGATTTAGCTAGAGATAAAAGTTGGTCTTCATTTATATAACCCATTCTGTAAGCGATTTCTTCTGGGCAAGCAATTTTTAAACTTTGCATATTTTCTATTGCTTGCACAAATTCGCCTGCTTGAAGGAGAGATGAAAATGTTCCAGTATCTAACCATGCAATTCCTCTTCCAAGTATTTCAACATTTAATAAGCCTTGTTTTAAATAGTGTGAATTTATATCACTTATTTCAAGTTCTCCCCGATCGGATGGCTGAATATTTTTTGCAACATCAACAACACTATTGTCGTAATAATAAATCCCTGGTATTGCAAAGTTTGATTTTGGATTAGTTGGTTTTTCTTCAATATTAACTGCTTTATTACTATTATCAAATTCAACAACGCCATAACGCTCTGGATCTTTTACATAATATCCAAAAATAGTTGATTTTTCTTTTTCTGTATTAGCTTTCTGTAATATTTCTATCAAACCGTGACCATAAAATAAATTGTCACCTAATATTAAACAGCAAGGTGATTTTTCGATAAATCTTTCTCCAATAATAAAAGCTTCTGCTAAGCCACGAGGATTTGATTGAATTTCATAACTTATTGATAAACCCCATTTTGATCCATCACCTAATAATCTATGAAACTGTTTCTTATCATCAGGAGTAGTAATTATTAGTATGTTTCTTATTCCAGATAACATTAATGTTGTAAGTGGATAATAAATTAATGGTTTATCAAAAACTGGCAGTAGTTGTTTACTAACTCCATGAGTTATTGGATATAGTCTAGTTCCTGATCCCCCTGCTAAAATAATCCCTTTTCTTTCAGTCACAAAATTTATATCCTAAAATATTATTAAATACTTAAGAATGTAATTACTATTACAGTCTTAACATTTTGTTATTTATCTCAAGTTCTTTAACTTTTTTATAAATTTCTTCTAAGTGCATATACCAGTCTAAAGTTATTGTTTCTGTCGTTTTTTTTAAACCATTTTCCTTAATGGCACGACAAATTTCAGATATACCATCTTCAGCACTTTTCTCTGATTTAAATCCTAATTTTTCAATCTTATCAAAAGCTACTCTGTATGATCTATGATCAGGATCTCCATACCAAATAATTTCAACATCTCTCGGTACTGTATCAGCAACTATTTCAGCCAATGGTTGTAATTGATATACATTATCCTTAGAACCGACATTAAAAATTTGTTTAGATACCTTCTCTTTAGGTGCATCTAACATGAAAACTTGAGCTCTTGCAGTATCTCTTACATGTACCATTGGACGCCATTGACTTCCATCACGCATTAAGGGCAGTTTACCATCTTGAAAAGCTCCATAGGTCATGCCATTAATTGCTAAATCAAATCTCATTCTTGGAGATAATCCATACACTGTTGCCTGCCTTAAAACCACTGGACAAAAATTTTCGTCAGCCAACGGGAGGATTTCTTTCTCACATTTTTCATTTGCAATTGCATAAGTTGTAAGAGGGTTTGTTTTGGTATTTTCGTCTGCTATGAAATTTTTGTCTTGAAAACCGTATATACTGCATGAAGAAGGTAGAATATATCGATTAACTCCAGCCTCTTTTGCAAATTTTGCAGTTGCTACACGAGAACGCCAATTTATATCCATTGTTTCTTCTTTAAATTTTTCACCTGATGGATCATTTGAAATCGCAACTAGATCAATAACTGCATCTATTCCATTAAAAAAATTAACATCTAAATTTCTACAATCTTCCTTAATTATAGTTAATTTTTTATTTTGTTTTAGTGTGTCTCCAAAAAAAAAACGATCAACTGCACGAACAAAGTGTCCTTTTTCCAGTAGCATAGGAACCAAGACTGATCCTATGTAGCCACCAGCACCGGTTACAAGAATTTTCATAAACTGTTTTCCTTAATAACTATCTCTTAAGGTCTTATAATAATTTATCAATACTTTTTTTAGATTATAAATCAAAGAATTAAATATATAGTTATGAATAATTAATCATTTTGTGTGCTAAATAAACGTGTCTGATTATGAATAAAGTAAAATTTAAAGAAATTGAAATTTATATACTTCTTATAATTATTATAGGTATATTAAAATTTTATTTTCAAATTAATCATACCTCCTTTGAATGGACAACAACAGGTTTAATTCCCATAATAATAAGATTAATTAACGATTCCTTTATAACAAATGATTTTTACACAAACTCATCCATAGAGTCTCCTAAATTGATATTAAGCTTTGTAATTTATCAAATTACAAAAATTGGTTTTTGGTGGCACGACATTTTATTTTTTCTTAAATATTTTTGTTATCTTACGACACCAATATTAATATATTTAATTTTTAATAGATTGTTATACGAGTGGGCACCTAAAAATATTAAAGATATTAATTTGAAAATATTAAAATTTCTATGCTTCTTAGGAAGCATTGGAGGTTTTGCAAAATTTGTTGATTATTTTGACCCATCTCTTGGTTGGGGACCTATACAAGGCGGACACGATATTAACTCAATGAATTTATCTTTTTATTTAGGTTTAATTTACATATTTTTTAGTTTTAAAAGAAATTCTTACTTCTTTATTAGATATTTTTTTCTAATATCTTCAGTAATTCTTCACCCCACAATAGGTCTTTTAAGTTTCTCAATTTCTATGATTTTTTTATTACCAAAATATAATCAGCTAAGTGATGTCTTAAAAAATATCACTGAATTTTTTGTCTGTTGTACGCTTCCACTCGTAATTTTATATTTAATTTTTGATAGCCAAGATTATTTAATTAAAGAGAAGTTTTTTGAAATTTATATACTTTTAAGGCACCCACACCATTACTTAGTCTCAGAGCTAATTTCTCTAAAAGTGATTGTATGGTTATTAGTTTTATTTATGCCTTTAATCATTTCAATTTTCTTAGAAAATAAACAATTAATATATTTATCTACCCTCATAGCGTTATCGTTTATTGCTGCTTTATTAGTTCAATTTTTAGGAACAGAGATTATTGCAAATAAAATTATCATGAAATTTGGACCTCTGAGGTATTTTACATATTTTTCTCTGGTATTTTCAGCTAATATAATAATCCTATTGTCTCATATTCTTAAATCAAATGAGGTAATAAAGTTAAATTTTTCATACATAATTAAAATTCAACTATTAAATAAATTCAGCATATATTTATTTTTATTATTTATTGTTGGTTATGTTTTTTCGAATACAAACAAAAATCCGTTAGAGTATTATAATGATGGAAGCACAGTAGAAACTATAAACTGGATAAGTAAAAATACGTCTAAAAATGAGATTGTATTTCCATATGGTTATGAAAGTTTAGATCCTGCTTTGATAAGAGTATTTGCTGAAAGAGCAATATTCGCAGATTACATGATGGTATTTAATGAAAAATATATGAATGAATTTGCTGATAGATTTTTGATTTATAAAGATGCTCAAAATAAAAGTATTCAAGAATTATTATGTCTAAGTAAAGAAGATAAATTTCATTATGTAGTTGCTTCTAGCTTGGATAAAAATAAAATATCAGAGGACCAACTTCCTGATTTTGAGTCAGAAAAATGGATTATCTATAAATTGTCGAACTTCAATTTTAATTATGATTGTAAATAATAAAAATCATGACAGATTAATTGTTGTTCTTTGTCTTGCTGGGCTGGGTAAGCGTTTCTCGGATAAGGGGTATATCACGCCTAAATTTCTACTAGCTAACAAGCAAAGAATTACAATTTTAGAACTTATAATAAAAAATTTATTATTATCAGGGGCAAATAAATTTTTATTAATGTTAAATAATAGTCACAGGAAATACGAAAATGAGGTGAGAAAAATAAGTGAAAAATTGGATATAAAACTTAATATTGGTTTTATTTCTAATACTCAAGGGCAAGCAGAAACAGCCTATGAGGCTATCAAGCTATTGGAAGAAAATGATCATGATATTTTGAAAAATTCACCAATTGCTTTTCATAATGGAGATACAATTTTGATAAATAGAAATTTAGATAAGATAAGTAAAATTATGGAAGAAAGTAAGTATATGGGCGTGATTGACACTTTTGAGTCAAATAGTAAAAATTTTAGTTATTTGCAGGTTAATGATAGAGGTATTGTAAAAAAAATAATTGAAAAGAGAGTTATCTCTAATAAAGCAACGTCGGGTTTTTATGTTTTCTCAAACAAAAAAATATATAAAGAATTTTACTCTAAGGTTGATTTTGCAAAAAAAGAAATTTTTATTAGTGATGTTTATGAAAAACTAATAATGTCAAATTTAAAAGTTTATAATGTACACAATACAAATCCTAAAGAAACAATTGTACTGGGCACTCCTTATGAATACGAGCAATGGTTAAATAATGACTGATTGGTTTCAAAAAATATATTTTAAAAAATATCTTTATCTTATACTTGGAATAGTATGTATATCTTATATTTCATACCTTATTGATTTTGATAGAAACAAGATAGAATCAATTTTTTTAAATTTAAATTATCTATTAATAATTATTTCAATACTAATTTACTTGCTATCTCATTCTGTAAGAGTCTTGAGATTGATAATACTTAACCCTAATACTAATTATAGCATGATTGGACTATGGAAAGAACAATATAAAGCTAATGGCATCAACTTGCTTCTTCCTTTTAAGTTAGGTGAATCTTATAGATTAATTTACTTCAAGTCATTCTTTGGTTCTTATTACAATTCTTTTACAGTTCTTCTCTGTGAAAGATTAATGGACTTGTTAACGATATTTCTCATACTTGCGATATGCATTATCTTTTCAACTGCTAATATACCAATTCTTAATTTTATACTATTTGGTTCTTTAATACTCTTAGTAGTTGTTGTCTTGATTTATTTTTCGATTGAAGAATTGACTGTAATAATTCATAAAATATTTATTCAAAAAAGTACTAATAGTAAAAATGTTTTTATAGTTAATTTAACAAGTGATTTATTAAGGTCTGTAAAAACAATAAAATCAATCTTAAAGAAAAAATATTCCTCTTGTTTTGTACTTTCATTATTAATTTGGAGTCTTGAAATAGCAGCTTTTTTTATATTTTATGATGCCTTAAACGGTCAATTAGATTTAATTATCTTTTTAGCATTAGCTGTATCTTTATCTTCGTTATTACCTAATGGGCCAATGGGATATGGAGGTATTCAATTGGCTTTTTACAGTGTAGGTATTGCAGTAAATAACTATGATTTAGTAAATTACTCGCTTATTTATAGTCTTTTTATTTTTGGCTCAGGTTTGCTTTTTGCTGGTATTCTTTTCTTATACGATTTTTTCAGGATAAATAAGAATGACTAAATCAGAAGATAAAATTATTGTAGACCTTGATAATACACTAACTGTAGAAGACCCAAGTAAAGAATATTCTGAAAAAGAACTAAATTTTTTGGTAGCAAAATCCATAAAAAATGCAACTAAGCTTGGTTATGTATCAAAAATATTTTCGTCAAGAAATATGAAAACATTTCAAGAGGACTTAGGTAAAATAGATGAAGTGACAAGGCCGATCGCGGAGGAATGGTTAAAAAAAAATCAGATAAACTATGATGAACTTATTCTCGGCAAACCCTGGTGTGGAAGTAATGGATGGTATTTAGATGATAAAAATATTTCAATTGAAGAATTTATTTTCAAATTTAGTGGGCCATACTGGAACTTTAATATGAATGTGGTAGTTCCATTTTATAATGAAGAAGAAAATATAAAATCATTTCATAAAGAGCAAAAAAAAATTGAGAGACTATTTAATATTTCAAAATATATATACATAGATAATGGTTCATTAGATAATACTTTTAAGGAACTAAATAAATTAGCTGCTATTGATGACAAAATAGAGGTCATACAAGTAAAAGAAAATCTTGGATATGGTTTTGGAATAAAACAAGGATTATCAGCAGTAAATAGTGAAATAATCCTTATTAATCACGCAGATCTCCAATTTAATGCCTACTCATTTTTTCTTCATAATTTATCAGTCCTATCGTGTTTAAAAGAACCGTTAAATATCATGCCTCAAAGACATAACAGGAGTAATTTAGACAGTATCAGTTCGTTTATTTTAAGATCAATACTTTCAATTATTTTTCTTAAAAAAGTTTTTGACTTTAATGGACAACCTAAACTTATTTTTTTCAAATCAATAGATAACATTTGGAGCTTGCCAGATAATTTTTGTTTTGATTTGGCTATCTATAATATTTTTGAAAAACAGTCAGTCTTTTTGCCAGTTTTACAAAAAAAACGTGGCAAAGGAGAGTCGAGCTGGAGTAATGATATTTCGAAACGAATAAAAATTTTCTTAAATTATATATTTTTCGCTTTCAAAAATTAGGATTAGTATGAAGTTTTATTATATAGAGCAAACAATAAAAAATAAAACATTTTCAGATTTTATAAAAATAAACAAATTTAGTGAGATTACATTTAAAAGATCTACATTTAGAAATATTATTTTAGATAGTGTTTCTCATGAATTTGAAATAGCATCTATTTTAGAGAATGACTTAGATAACATATCAAGTGATATCGATGCTATTTTTTGGTGCTCAAGTATTATTTTCTCCGATAATGATCTCCAAAAAAAATTCTTAAAAAAGTTAGAATTTGCAGAGTTTCCTACATTTTTTGGAAATAGAGACAGTTTTATTTTTAAGGGCAATGTAATGAAACTAAAAATGCTAATGGATACTGGTAAAATGGACAGTATCATTACGTTAAAAAATGAAAGCCACCTTCATAGCATATTAAATATATTTGATTTCAAAAAGATTATCTCACAAAATACACATACAAGATATTTTAATGAAATCATTTCTAATAATGAAACGTATTCAAAAAAATCTACGAAGATAAAAAAAATTGAATTAGAATATCTTTTTTTAAAAAATATACCTCAATCAATCCAAAAATATTATATTCAAGTATCTGATTTCAAGAGAGAAAATGAGTATGGATCTTATTCTATGCAGAAATTGTCTGGAGTGGATTTATCGATTAAATTAATAAATGGGTCTATTAATGATGATGAAATAGAGAATATTCTGAGTCTTTTAAAAGAGTATTTTTTAATTTTAAAAACAATCAAAACAGATAAGAGGCAAAATGTCTTAAGTTTTCTTCTTAAAAAAAACCACGATAGATTTAATGATCTAAAAATATGGAGTGGCTACAAAAAATTAAATAATTTCATAAATCAACACACTGTTTTTTCAGGAATAGAACAATTATTTCAACAATCAGAAATGTTAATAACAAATAATAAGCAATTGTTCATGAAAGATGGCGCACTATTTTCACATGGTGATCTTTGTTTTTCTAATATAATTTTTAATGAATCAGAGAATGAAATAACCTTTATTGATCCAAGAGGAGCAGAAGGTAGTGAAGTTTACAAAACTCCTTATTATGACTTAGCAAAAATATCTCATTCAATACTTGGTGGATATGATCTCATAGTAAACAATGTTTCATCAATTGAGTTTGATAAAAATATGAATGCATATTTAGACCTTAATAAATCTTTAACTTATAATAGTGAAAAAATTTTTACAAAATTTGTAGAAGGCCTTGGCTATAATATGAAATTGGTAAAAATAATTGAAGCTTCATTATTTGTAACTATGTTGCCATTACATACCGATGATATTAAAAAAATCACAATGCTCAGTTTAAGGGCATCAGAGCTAATAGGTCAACTTTCCAAACAATCTTGACTTTTGAGATATGATGTTGACACCTATTATGTATGAATGTAAATTTTAGTTCAGTTAAATTAGTCTGTAAAACTATAATACATAATATATAAATATATAATATTTTTAGAATATAAAATATAAAGTGTTAAATTTATAACGCGGGGTGGAGCAGTCTGGTAGCTCGTTAGGCTCATAACCTAAAGGTCGTAGGTTCAAATCCTACCCCCGCAACCAGAGATAAATTTAAAAAATAAAAATAAATTTAATTTATAGGTAATGAAAAATATTTTTTTTGACATTAATGATCTTGCTCACGTCGGTACTGGTGTAATTATTGGCAAAACAGTAAGAATTAGAAATCCTAAAAATGTTTTCATAGGTGACAACTGTATAATTGATGATTTTACTTATATTTCGTCGCATTTAAATTTAGGAAATTATTCTCATATTGCATCAAATGTTAATATTTCCGGAAGTTCAGGGAAACTGACGACAGGTGAATACTGTGGGATTGGAGCATTTAACTCCATACACTGTGCAACATCTGATTTCTTTAAAGCAACATTAGATATGCCGAGTGTACCGGAAGACTCTAGATTTGGTGGTTATGAAGAAGAAATTATATTTGGCAATAATATTCAACTAGGTTCACATACAACAATTATGCCTGGAGTAAAATTGCCTGATGGTGTAGCGACTGCAGCTCAAACTGTTTTGAGAAAAAAAAAGTATGAGGCTTGGACACTGTATTCTGGCTTTAATGCCAAAAAAACAATTAAAAGAGACAATTCTGCTATAAAAAAATCTATCAAATAAATACTAAATGATATAATTTGGTTAATCTTTGAAAACAATAATTCAATTATGATAGAACAAATAATAAAAGAAATAAGAGAGATCCTTGAAGACGAAAGTATTGAACTTGATAAGAATACACCACTGATTGGTGATGATAGTCCACTTGACTCAATGAATATCGTAAATCTCTGTATTAGATTAGAAGAGATAAGTGAAGAGCAAGGCTTTAATTTTGATTGGACAGGCGAGACAATGTCAAAGTCAAAGAGCATGTTTAAGAGTATAGAAAATTTAGCTAATGAATTTAGTACTCAAAAAAGTAAATGATCTTAATCACTGGAGCATCAAGAGGTTTAGGAAAAGCAATTTATGATGATTTAAAGTCTAAGGGTCAGGAAGTAATTGGACTTTCAAGAAAAAAAAGTTCTGATTCCAATCTATTAGAATGTGATGTATCTGACTATGATTCTATTAAAAATTGTAGCATTGAAGTAAAAAAAAGGACTAATAAAATTTATGCACTTATAAATGCTGCAGGTATGGCTTCGATGAATATTACCCTAGCTACGCCACATTCAATGACAAAAAAAATTATTGAAACAAATTTATTAGGTGCGATTTACACCAATCAAATCTTTGGTCCAATGTTAATAAGGAATAAAAAAGGAAGAATAATAAATTTTTCTACATTAGCTGTTAAAATTGGACTTGAAGGTGAGGCAGTTTACGTTGCATCAAAAGCTGGTGTTGAAGCATTTAGTAGATCGTTGGCTAGGGAATTATCAAATTTTAATATAACTGTTAATTGTATTGCACCTGGACCAATTAGGACTGATATATTAAGAGGAGTATCTGAAGAAAAATTAGAGAATATAGTTAAATACCAAGTCTTTAAGAAAATGCTATCAAAACAAGATGTCGTCGATCAGGTAAGCCTTCTTCTTTCTGAAGAATCAAAATATATTTCTGGCCAGGTTATTTCTGTTGGAGGTTTTTAATTATTAATTTATAAATAACAAGTTGTGAGCGAGACTGAAAATAAATTTGATATTGAAAAACAAAGAACACCCTTTGTGGAATCCCCTTTTTACCTTCTTCTAAGAGATAAATTTTTGGATAATAAATTATTATCTGTATCTGATAATTTGAATAAAAAAGGGTATGCTATAGTTGACCTGAATATTCCAAATGAGATTATAGACACCGCAAATAATGATATAGAAAATGCAATTCTTCAAAATTCATATAAAAAAAACGCTGAAACATATCATTATAATGAAAGCCCTAGAATAGTTGAAGCTTGGAAATTTAGTAATTCAATCAGACAAATATTAAGTAATACCTACCTACTTGAGATTTTAAAATTTTGCTATCAAAGTAATCCAATTCCAATCTCAACAATTAATTTTTTAAAAGGCTCCGAACAGCCTTTTCATAGTGATGAATTTCACTACGGATCCCTACCTCATAGGTACCTTACTGGTGTTTGGGTGGCGCTAGAGGATATAAATCCTGATAGCGGTCCTTTATCATTAGTTGAAGGGTCTCACAAATTTCCTATTTTTAGTTTGGAGCAAATAGGTATTAAGAATCCAAAAAATGAAAAGCAGCAAAAAGAAATTTATACAGTTTACGAAGAGTGGGCAGCTGAAATGATAAAGGCGCACAAACTAAAGATTGTGACACCAAATGTAAAAAAAGGTGAGTGCATTATTTGGCTGTCAAATACATTACATGGTGCCTATAAGATAAACGATCTGTCATTATCTCGAAAAAGCATAGCGATCCACTATCATTATGAGAAATGTGAAAAGATTTTTTACCCAAGTTTCAGTAATTTAGAAAAAGGAAGATATATTCAGCGTTCAATAGCAGATTTAGATATTAGAAACCAACTTTGAAATAATGGAAATTTTAGAACAAATTTCTAAGATGCGGGGTAAAAATGATAAACCTCTTCTTATATCTGATAATAAAAAAGTTTATTTAAAAGATATTAATAAAATAAATTTTGACTTTTTAAACATAATTAAACCTGGTGATATCGTAGCGCTAGTAGGTGATTTCGATACAAATTCTATTAGTATTCTATTTCAGTTAATTGACAAAAAGGCAATAATAGCTCCTCTTACTACTGATACAAGTAGTGCTCATAAAGAGTATTTTGAAGCTGTTTCTGTAAAATTTGTTATCAAAAATAATAAAATTGAAAAAACTAACATTGTAGAAAGACAAAATAGTTTTATTGAAAAAGTGAGATCAATTAATTCTGCGGGTCTTATTTTTTTTTCATCAGGTACTCAAGGGAAACCCAAAGGAATTTTGCATAATTTTGATAATTTAATTAAGAAATATTCTAAACAAAGAAGGACGCTACAAACAATTAATTTTTTAATGTTTGATCACCTTGGTGGAATAAATACTTTTTTACATACATCATTTAATGGAGGGACAACTATTACTTTAAAAAATAGAAAGATAAAAGATGTAATGAATCAGTGTCGCGTAAATAAAGTTGAATTACTACCTACAACTCCTACTTTTTTAAGATTATTACTACTTAGTGGTATTATTCCAGAAAAATTTCCAGAGAGTATAAAAATCATAACATATGGTACCGAGCTTATGGACGAAGTTACTCTTAAAAAGTTATGCCAGTTGTTACCCAATGTTGATTTTCGACAAACTTATGGATTATCAGAGTTTAATGCTTTTCGGATAAAAAGTGAGTCTAAAGATAGTTTATACTTTAAATTTGGTGATGATGTTCAATATAAAATTATAGATAGTATTCTTTATCTTAAAAGTACACAAAGGATGGATGGATATTTAAATGCTGAGGATCCTTTTGATGATAATGATTGGTTTAAAACTAACGATATAGTTGAAGTAAAAGGTGAATATATAAAAATTATTGGTAGAAATACAAATGTTATAAATGTTGGTGGAATAAAATTTATGTCTAAAGACGTCGAAATCATAGCATTAAAACATCCAAGTGTAATACATGCAAAAGCAGTAGCAAAGAATAACCCAATAACGGGTCAGCATGTTGAATTATCATTGGAGATTAATGAAGATAATCATGACTTAAAGAAAGAAATTAAAATGTACTTAAATAAGAATTTAGTTCCACACATGAAACCTCAGAAAATAACATTTGAAAAAATACAAATCAATTCAAGGTTCAAGAAACGATAAACATGACAATTATTAAGTGTGAATATGGAGAGTATGACTCTCGTTTTCAGAAAACTTTTAAATTATTTAAATACAATATAAAAAATTCAATAGATATTGGATCTTCATTTGCCTTATATCAGAATGGAAATAATTTAATAAACTTATATGGAGGTTTAAAATCCAAAAAGAATAAAGAAGAATGGCATGAAGACACAATCGTAAATGTCTACTCTGTTTCTAAAGGACTATTAGCAATCTCTAATTCAATTCTTTTAGATAGAGGTTTAATTGATTTAGATAAGGCTATTTCACATTACTGTAGTAAATTCAATAAACCAGTCCACGACAAAATAACTTTACGCTTGTTATTTTCACACCAGGGAGGCCTTTATAGTTGGAAAGAAAAAGTTATTGCTAGTGATTTATATGATTGGGAGAAATGTGTTAGTCTTTTAGCAAAACAAGACTTATTCTACAAACCTGGAGAAGAAACTTCATATCATGTCACAACAATAGGATATTTAATTGGTGAAATTTTCAAAAGCGTAACTGGTAATACAATCGGTAATTTTGTCAAAAAAGAATTGATACGAGATAAGACCTGTAAGTGTTTTATTGGATTACCTAAAGAAGAATTTAAAAATATTTCAGACTTATACGAGATTAATGACAGACTTACATCAAAGTCAATTATGAGTTCAAATAAAATGGATGTTTATACAGAAAATGCATTTAAAAATCCTCAAATACCAAATTTAACTGAAATATCTCAATCTCTTGAGTGGATCAGTTCTGAGATTCCATCATCAAATTGTCATACTAATGCAAAGTCAATCGCTGCAATATATGACAACTTTGTTAATAATATTTATTTTGAAAATAATGGTGTTAGTGAAAGTAAAATACATCAGGATGTTCAATATATCGAAAGCAATAGAATGGATTATGTTCTAAGGCTGCCAATAAAATGGAGTTCTGTAGGATTTATATTAGATGGTGGAAAATTGTTTGGTAATTCAAAAAAAGCATTTGGACACACTGGTCTTGGTGGCTCTTTAGCTTTTGCAGACCCTGATCTCCGACTCGGTATCTCATATATTTCCAATACCTGCTCTGAAACATTAATTGGAGATAAAAGAGGAATAGATTTAATACAATCCGTTTACGATGTATTTTATCCTGAAGAAAATCAATCTAGTATATAATTTAAGCTATTTTAATTTTTTTGCTGGATTGCCCGCCCATACCTCATCATCAGATGTGCTTTTAAGAACTACAGCTCCTATTCCAATAGTGTTTCTTTTACCTATAACAATTTTTTGCATAAGCGTGCAACTGCTTCCAATCCATGTGTTTTCTCCAACCGTCACACTCCCAGAAATCATAGTATTTGCGATAATCGATACATTATCTTCTATATGGCAATTATGAGAAATGTGACACAAATTGTCGATATGAACATTTTTACCTAAATATGTTGGCTCTATTGCTCCACAAGCAATTGCGTTATGAGCACCAATATCACATCCTTCATCAATCATAACGCCACCAAAATGCGGCATTCTCATAGGAATTCCATGATGTTTAATTTTTTCTCTTTTTCCTTTTGTATCCCATTCGACTCCAAATCCTACACAACCGATTATATTTCCCTCACCTATTCTCGTATTTTTTCTTATAGTAACATTATTTTTTATGTGCGTTCCTACTCCAATAATAACTCCCTCTTCTAAAATACAATTTTTACCAATCGTACAAAAATCTGAAATTTGTACTGATGGATGAAGAATTGCTGTTTTATGTATTTTAACATTATCTGAAATATTTTTATTCTCAGGCTCTATAAAAGTAAAATATTTTAGTGTTCTGATATATTCTAGCCTTGGGTTTTCACAAATAACTATGACATGATTTGTCTTATCAAAATCATTTTTATACTTATCAAAATCACCTAAAGTTATGAATAGTAAAATAGATTTTTTCTGAATTATTTTTGAAAGATCATTTTGTGAGAAGTTAATAGAGAATATGAGACTATTATTTTCAGGCTTTGAGGGGGTGGCGACTGTTATTAGATCTGGTAAATTTTTAATTTTGTAATAACTCTCAATCTCTTTATTTTTAAAGATCATCTAAAACTATTAATTATTTTGCTCGCAGATGCTGCTTCGGCAAACTTTGTTCCTATATTAAAGCCCCATAATTGGTCTCTTCCTGTGATTGCCTCCAACCACTGCTGACCATATCTTTTTATTTGTGATTCATAAGCCATGCAGCTTTTGATTTTAAGTTCTTGGAATTCGGAAATATCAACAAAATAATTAAGATTACTCGAATGTATTCCACCAGGTAATGTCTGATTATTAAATATTAAAGATGTTTTATTTTTTCTACACCCAACCTCAACTGCTTTTGCAACTAATTTATGATCTTGATGCGTATCTTCAATCGGAACTGAAAAAATAATTTTTGGTTCTTCTTTTTTTATAATTACATCTATTTCATTTACTAGATCTCTAAAGTTTATAGTATTCATATCAATTCCTAGAGATAAGTATCCTGCACCAATAATTTTTGCTGCTTCTTTCCCTTCCTGTTGTCTTGAAGTAGAAGTTGATCCTGTAGACGTATTCGAGACAATAATGTTTGTTACAATAGCGTTTTCTCTAGAAAATTTTGCAAGCGTTCCACCAATTTGAGGTTCAATATCATCAGGGTGTGCTCCAAATGCAATTATTTTCATAAAGTTTTTTCCGTTTAGTAATAAATAATTTAGTATTTATAAAATTTTTTTATACATTTACATATATAGTCAATTTGATCGTCTGACAATTGAACAAATGAAGGTAGCCATAAACCCTTTTCTCCTATCATTTTTGAAACGCTAAAATCTCCTTTAATTGAATAAGCCTTTTGTTCATTAATTGGCGGGTACATTACTCGTGTGCCAATATTTTTACTGTTAAGAAAATCCATTAATTTATTTCTATTTTCAGCTATACAATCTATAAACCACGGAGATGTAAAATTCAGATCATGTTTGAATAAAATCACTTCTTCAATATTATTAAGTTGTTCAAAATATCTTGCCCATATTTCTTTCTTTCTTTGCACTCTATTTTTTAATTTCTTCATTTGTTCTATACCGATGCAAGCTTGTAATTCTGTAAACTTAAAATTGTAACCAATGCTTGCATGTATATCGTTACCACCCGAGTCTCTTCCAAAATCTTTAAGTCTTCTAATTTTCATTGCTAGTTCGTTATCGTTAGTAATTAGCGCGCCTCCTTGACCAGTAGTAATAATTTTTGGCATGGAGAAAGAAAAACTTCCAATTTGACCGGCTAAACCTATATGCCTTCCATCTTGATAAAAGGATCCTAAGCTTTGTGCCGCATCCTCAATTATTTTTATTCCTGTTTCTTTCGAAAACTTTTCAAATTCTTCAATGCCATTTTTAGGAAATCTACCATTAGCGGAAACTAGCATTAATAATTTTGTATTTTTGGTAATTTTATTTCTTGCTTGCTCAAGATCAATAATTAATGTCTCAGGATCAACATCAACAAAAACTGGCTTAGCTCCAATCATTTTAACTGAATTAGGTGTCGCTATCATTGTATAATTCGGAACTAAAACCTCATCATCTCTTGATATTTCAAGAGCTAACGCTGCAAGCGTCATACTAATAGTTCCATTGTTCACGACAATGCAATGCTTTGACCCAGTGTATTCAGAAATTAATTCCTCAAATTTTGTTGTTCTTTTGTATTCTGTTATAAATCCATCTTCACTCATATATTCAGAGATAGCATTTCTTTCCTCCTGTCCAAAAAAGGGTCTCATTTGCATTATAAATTCAGACATGTTTAAAGCTTTTAATCTTTATTAAATAAATCACGTGAGTAAACTTTTATTGAGACGTCATTAAGTTCTTTGCTCATTCTATTGGCAACGATAATATCGCTTTTCGATTTGAATTCTTCAATGTTATTTATAACTTCTGAATTAAAAAATAATTCATCATTTAATAGTGGTTCGTACACAATAACTTTTATACCTTTGGCTTTAATTCTTTTCATTATTCCCTGAATTGCACTTGTTCTGAAGTTGTCGGATCCTTCTTTCATTACCAGTCTAAAAATTCCAACGATTTGTGGTTTTTTATTAATGATTTGATTTGATATAAAATCTTTTCTAGTTGAATTTGCATCGACAATTGCTTGTATGAGATTATTTGGAACATTATTATAATTTTTCAGGAGCTGCTGAGTGTCTTTTGGTAAGCAATACCCGCCATAACCAAATGAAGGATTATTA
>MDTG01341132.1_pt1 | contig 44269 bp, 45 predicted proteins | sample 811421 | NCBI WGS metagenome assembly MDTG01 (sample SAMN05326645, study PRJNA326480) | marine metagenome | isolation source: seawater | place: Pacific Ocean: South East | collected 2011 | reverse complement strand
GCTGCCGGTTCTTTGACTCTCGATTGGTTTCGTCGTTCCAGTTTAGAAATTGAGTCCAAAACAGACGGATCCGAAGTAACCGAGGCTGATCGAGTAGCAGAGCGATTCATTCGCGATGAACTCAACAGACGCCACCCAAACCATTTGGTAATCGGCGAAGAGGAGGGAGGGTCATTTAAGGCCGATGACCTGACCTGGATTGTCGATCCTATTGATGGGACTAGGGGGTTCGTCAGGGGTGTACCTCTATACGCGACTCTGCTCGCTGTTGTCGATGACTCTGGACCTCTCGTAGGAGTCATCTATGTACCTGCTCTTAACTCGACTGTTGCCGCCGCGCGAGGTATGGGTTGTTGGCATGATGGCCAGCGGTGCAGAGTAAGCGAAAACAAAGAACTTGATGGCGCCTTGGTAAACACCAGTAGTTTTGACACCTTTCCCGATGCCGCTTTATTGGCCTTGAAAGCTTCGAAAGCCCTCATGAAAACATGGGGGGATGCATTCGGCTACTACATGGTCGCTACCGGGCAAGCTGAAGCGATGATTGATCTAATCTGCTCCCCATGGGATCTCGCGCCAATGCCAGTGATTCTAAAAGAAGCCGGAGGGAGCTTTACAGATATTCATGGAGAAGCGAACCTAGATCTGAACGCTGACCCCGATTCGATAAGCGGCATTGCATCTAATGGCTTCCTTCACGAAGACCTGTTGAAGATTATGAGTTCGCCATGAATGAAGGAGCTGAGAAGATGCCCAAATGGGTGCCGCGAGCTACAGCGATGTTTCTCGGTGGAGCTACGCTTTTAGTTGCTCTCGTATGGATGCTGTTGCGAGTCCGCTCGCTTATCATCGTCATTCTCGTTTCGTTATTTCTCTCATTCGCTATTGAACCGGCTGTCAACTGGCTCGCCCGCAGAGGCTGGCGTCGGGGGCCAGCGACGCTGTCGATGTTTGCTTTAATCCTGCTAGCTGTTGGTGGATTTTTGTATGCGATGGGTTCAGTCCTCGCTGAGCAAATAACGAAATTAACCGCAGAAGCACCTGGGTACATTCAAGAGATCGAACAGTGGTTAGAAGCGCGGTTCGGAATTGTTCTTGAGACGGATGCTCTAGTTGCTGAATTTTCGACCGGCGGTAGCGCTGCTCGTTTAGCGTCTAATGTCGCTGGAGATTTGGTGTCGATAGGGACAGCGCTTATGTCGCTGGTTTTCCAAACTCTTACCGTCTTGCTGTTCACTTTCTACCTCGTTGCAGACGGACCCAAACTCCGCCGCCTCCTCTGTTCAGCCTTGTCTCCTAAACGCCAGGCGCTGATGTTGAAAGGCTGGGAAATAGCGATCGATAAGACGGGCGCATATATCTACTCAAGAACCTTGTTGGGATTAGCGGCGTTTCTTGTTCACTGGCTGATCTTTGCTCTTCTGGAAGTCCCTTCTCCAGTGCCGCTGGCGTTATGGGTCGGGATCATGTCTCAATTTGTTCCGGTAGCGGGAACATACTTGGCGGGTCTTCTCCCGATCTTGATAGCGCTGCTACATCAGCCCATAACCGCGCTGTGGGTGTTATTGGCTATAGCGGTTTATCAGCAATTAGAGAATTACCTTTTTGCTCCTCGGATCACTTCTCAAACGATGAATATTCATCCTGCAGTCGCCTTCGGAACTGTGATCTTGGGCGCCTCATTACTAGGAGTTGTAGGTACTCTTCTCGCCGTCCCGGTCGCCGCAACCATTCAAGCCTTCGTCTCAACCTATATACGACGCCATGAGTTAATCGAGTCTGAGTTGTTAGATGATGAGGGCGCTGAATCCGACGAGCACGAGTAGGCCTTGATGGTGACCGTTGTGGTTGTCAGCAATCTCCGATAATCAACTCAACCACTCTTAAACCATCTGATTCGCTGTTCACAAATAGATCGAGGTCGACTGAATCAAGGCAAGGGTCTTCTCTTAGTTTCAGCACCACAGCGGAAGCCTCTTCGTGTTCGACGATTAGTGCGCTAAGAGCCTCTAAGTGGGGGTTCGCAGACAGCAGTGCGTGATGTAAACGAGTGCGGTGATCTTCAGAGCTAATGCTGCGGTAAATAGCTTCTACGAGCTCGGACTGCGTTTGGCTCCCTGTTGATTCGTAGACAACACTCCAAGTTGGCCGATTGGTCCGATTTCTGAGTCCAGAATCCCGCAGGCTTCTAACTAGTTCGCGACTGCCCACTGCCTTGGCGCCAGCTTCAATAGCTAGTTGGTGTTCCTTTTGGTTCACGTCGTAATGGTCGCCTTGAAACCCAATCCGACGTTTACCTATTTGTCGGGCAAATTGATGAAGCTCTTGTAGCGATACGTCCGAGACCATGTGACCCCAGAGCTGGTCTCTCCAGGACCAGCGCGGAGTATCTACTAAAATCATGAGTGAGGAGAGAGTAACTCGTTGAGCAGCGAGTCATATTTGGGAGCAACTTTCTCCCACCCAAAGTTGGCTATGTGTTCCCGAGTTTCGTGCCGATGTCGGTGTAACTCGTCCCTGGAACTTGACAAGATGCTGCTGAGGGCTGTCTCGAGCGATTCGTGGTAGAGAAACTCAGATGAGTAGGCACTCGGAACAAGCTCTGGATAAGCAAGCCGATCTGGAAGGACTGGTCGTGCTCCGGCAGCTATCGCCTCGGCAACAGAAACTCCGAAGAACTCGTGGTGCGCGGTAGATACCACTAAGTCGCTGCGGCACAGAGCTTGGCGGTATGTCTCACTACTTTGAGTGCCAGATAAAAGCACTCGATCCGAAAGCTGCTCCTTAAGGCGCCTAAACGCCTTTTCGCCGGCACGTTCAACCTCCCCGAGGGCATAAAGTTCAAATTCGTGTCCTTCCGCAGCTAAGAGCGCCATTGCGTGCACGAATTCGCCGGGGTTCTTGTCATGAGACCAGCGGTGGTTCCAGAGAATTCGGTTGGGCCCGTTAAGGCCGACTGGGTGAAGGTCGGACAGAGCTATTCCTACGGGCAAAACATGGAGATTCTCGAGTGCTCTTCGTACCTTGTCGCCAGATCCATTAAGGAGTTCATCAGCGAATCTTGGCATTTCACGTCTCAAAAGATCAGCATGAAAGTGAGTTGCGACCGCAACTTTGTCAGCACTCAAAATGGAGTTCAGGTCATTAATCATGGCTCGATAAGGTTTTCCACCTTTCGGGCCTGGGGGGTATCCAATCTGGCTCTCATGCATGTAAAGGAGTGTCGGGGGACGATATGTCGACCTGTCTATTAAACCGAGCACGGTTGCGAGATCTATAGGGGTGCTGGCAACTAAGGCATCAATTGGTTGGGGTGCTTCGTTGATGGCTTGGGCAAACCGAGGCGGCGCCGTCACAAGGGAGCGACGCCATCCGGAGTCACTCCCGCTGACCACATTGAGGGCATGGTTGCTATGTGATCGCCATCCATCGACCCAACTGCGATGAGAACCTCGATACCAGGGTTCGAGAATAAGAACGTTCGCCACACCGATGAAAGTACATGGGTCCTTCACTTCTGGGTAATAACCCGGCAAACTGACCCTTCGTGTTGAAGAAATCGGTTATCGCTGCCTTGACGACCATGTTGCTGCTCGCCGCAGACCCAGCAGGCGCGGCTAAGGTCGAATCAGCAGGTGGCGCTGTTATATACGGCCAACCTGACCAGACTTCGCTGGCAAGTGGAGTAGCGGCGATGACTTCTCGGTCGGATGGCCAGGGCTATTGGATAGCCACATCGGAGGGCACCGTACTTAGCTTCGGGTCTGCCGGTCACTTTGGTGACATGGGCGCTGTGACGTTGAATCAGCCAGTGGTAGGGATGGCGCCAACTAAGAGCGGAAATGGTTATTGGTTAGTAGCAAGCGATGGTGGAATCTTTTCTTTCGGTGATGCAGAGTTCTACGGCTCCACTGGCGCTCTTGTTCTCAATAGCCCGATTGTCGACATGGCCGCTACCGACACGGGTAAGGGATACTGGCTCGTCGCCGCCGATGGAGGTGTCTTCTCTTACGGCGATGCTGTTTTTCGCGGCTCGACTGGTGATTTGACGCTGAATCGTCCGATCGTTGGTCTACTTCCGACGAAAACGAGTGCCGGTTACTGGCTATTAGCCGATGACGGCGGAGTATTCACTTTTGGTGATGCTAATTTCTATGGTTCTGGACCTGGCAGGGGTTTCGCTGAATCATTTGCTGGCATGATCCCTACCTTCGACGGCGATGGCTATTCGCTAGTTCATTCGAGTGGTCGTATCACTCCCTTTGGGACTTCTGCGCTAATCAAGGAAGCCGCCTGTGATCTTTGGCCAGTTAGCGACATGTCGACTTCCGGCCCTGGAGCAGTGCTACTTCGAATAGCATCCAAAGTGCCTAGTAGTCCACCATCGAAGAACTCCGCAGCTTTAGACGCTGGCTATTTAGAGGAGCTGATTTTTCATTCACAGGCCTGCCAGGCACACAATCCGCCCAACCTAAGTTCCTTAGCGTCTCCGCTGCTTGAGCCGGTGCAAACCTCTGGTTATGGCTGGCGTCGGCACCCGATATGGGACCATGTTGCAATTCACAGAGGCGTTGACTTCATAGGGCCCAACAGAACGTCTGGCGGTGCGGCATTGGCAGTCGCCACCGGAACCGTTATAGCTGTCACTGATTTAACTGCCTATGGCACTGCGATCATCGTTGGTCATGGACAACGAATGGCGACAGTTTATGGACACCTTAAGAGCGCACTAGTTGAGCCTGGTCAAGAGGTAGCGGCTGGAACTCCTCTAGGGTTGGTTGGCTCCACTGGTTTATCTACAGGAGCTCATCTCCATTTCGAACTTTGGCTGGACGGAGAGCCCGTTAACCCTGTCCCATACTTGGTTCTTCCTTAATGACTTTAGGAATAGAAGAATTCGATGCTTAAAACGCCTCGAGATGTTCGAGTACAGCATCTATGAAACCGAAGTTCTTTGGCGTCGCGAAATGGTCACACCCTCGTAACTCTGTGTAGCTGGCGTCGGCGAGCGAATCTAATAATGGGGTAGCCGGCCCAGCGAAATCTTCGGTGCCGAGCACCACTCTCACGGGTTGAGTGATTTGCTCAAATTGAGGGGGGCCAAGCGGGTAATGCTTTCGACGCATGAAAGCGGCTAACGCTAAACCATCTTGATCCGGTTCTGCCGCGTAGCGGGCGAAGGTTTGAGCGTGCACGTCGTCATCGTCGGCGTCACCCTGCACGCCTTTAGCGATCCGCTCCGCCTGCGCTTCATCGCGCTCGAAGAGGTTTCTTCCTACGCCCGAAACTACGAGTTTCCCAAATTTTTCAGGAGCTATCGCGGCCATACAAAGAAGAGTTCGAGCGCCCATTGAGAAGCCAACCCCATCTACTTGGCCTTCTGGTAATCGAGCTACGAGTTGTTGCTCCATTTCGGCATAGGCATCTGGATCGTGGTGCTTTTCAGCTGAGCCGTGACCAGGGAGATCCCAAGCGATGACCTCGCGCCCAGCATCGGTTAGGAGTTCGATGATGCCAGTAGGAACCCAAGTGGACTCTACTGATCCGGTGAACCCATGTAACAGCAGGACAGGATTAGACATGCGATCATTCTGTCAGAACCAGGCGGAGTCGCGTCGGAGCAGCGACGGACTTAGGAGCATGTTCTCGAATTCGATTACCGTAAAGAAGATTCATCTACGAGAAGAGAAGTGATGTCAGCCTCCAGTGAAGAGCCAATACGAATTGCGAACTGCAGCGGATTCTTTGGAGATCGTTTATCAGCAGCTAAAGAAATGGTTTACGGCGGACCCATTGATGCATTGACGGGAGACTGGTTAGCAGAGCTGACGATGCTCATTCTGTCGCGAATTCAAGCTAAGGCGCCCGGCGGAGGTTACGCCAGAACCTTTGTGACGCAGATGGAAGACGTCATGGGTGAGTGTCTTGATCGCCAAATTAAGGTCGTTACGAATGCTGGAGGTCTGAACCCGGAAGGTTGCGCCGATGCGGTACAGGAGTTAGCGGACCGCTTAGGTCTTAATCCCACGATTGCATATGTAGCTGGTGATGATTTAGCTCCCCGGTTGAATGACTTAATGGAGTCGGGCAATGATTTTGCGCATCTCGACACCGGTGAACCGCTAGGGGACTTAGCGGAACGAATTGTCACCGCTAACGCTTATATCGGGTGTTGGGGGATTGTTGAGGCCCTCAACCAAGGCGCAGACATAGTCGTGACCGGCAGAGCGACGGACGCTGCTGTGGTGGCAGGGCCGGCTGCTTGGCATCATGGTTGGCAACGAGACGACTGGAATGCATTGGCTGGTGCCATCGTGGCAGGGCATGTTATTGAGTGCGGAGGCCAAGCCACCGGCGGAAACTATTCGTTCTTCACGGAGATCGAAGATTTAACCTACCCCGGCTTTCCTTGGGCTGAGGTTTTCGCAGACGGCAGCTCAATCATTGGTAAGCACGATGGAACTGGCGGGGAGGTATCGGTTGGGACAGTCACGTCTCAGCTTCTCTATGAGATACAAAGTGATCGCTATTTCAACCCGGACGTGGTCAGTCGTTTCGACACTATAAAAGTTGAAGAAATAGAAAAAGATCGTGTGCGAATATCAGAGACACAAGGAGAGCCCGCGCCTCGCCAACTCAAGGTGGCTATGAATTACCACGGCGGCTACCGAAATCAGATCTCTGTAGGGCTCACGGGATTAGATATTGAGGCGAAAGCTGAGTTGATTGAAAGGCAGTTCTGGAATAGCTGTCCTTATGGACCCGAAGATTATGAAACCGTAGTGCGCAAGTTCCTACCTACGCACAAGGAGAACCCAGCGACCAATGAAGAAGCGGTGGCGGTTTATAAGATCATCGTTAAGGACCCTGATGAGAGGAAAGTGGGGAGGGCCTTTTCGAACGCTGGCACCGAAATCGGGCTCTGCTCTATCCCCGGGATGTTCGGTACGGCAGGAGGCCCCGGTCCCGGTCAACCATTTGGTATTTATTGGCCGAGCTTGGTCGATTCGGACTTAGTTCCAATGGATGTAGTCGTTGACGGAAAACTGACTGTCGTGGACAGCACTCCACAACTCAACGGACCAGAAATTGTCCTGGACAGTCTTGAGTTGCCGGTGCTTCCGCAGGGGCCAACCCGGTCAGTGCCGTTAGGAACATTATTTGGGACTAGGTCTGGAGATAAGGGACCCAACGCCAATCTGGGAGTATTTGCCCGCTCGCCTGAAGCGTATGTGTGGCTAGCGGAGTTTTTATCTATTGATATGTTGAAGGAATTGATGCCTGAAGCTGCCGAACGAAGTATCGATCGTTATGAGCTCCCAAACTTGTTGAGTTTGAATTTTATTTTTCACGGCCTGTTGGAAGAAGGCGTAGCTGCGTCAACTAGGCAAGACCCTCAGGCAAAAGCCCTAGGAGAGTACCTGAGGGCGAAGCTTGTTGATGTTCCAGAAAGTTTGCTTGACTGACCTTTAAATAAGTTGCGTGTCAGGCTCGGCTACAACTGGATTAGTGAGTGTTCCGATTCCTTCAATAGTGATAGAGACTTCATCACCTTCGGCCAGCATCTTGGGTGGATCCCAGTAGAGACCCACCCCTGCTGGAGTTCCCGTAGCAATAACCGTTCCAGCTTCGAGTGTGAAAGCAGACGAGAGGTGGTGAACGATGTCGAAACAATCAAAGATCAAGTCGTCTGTGTTTGAGTCCTGTCGTATTTCGTCATTAACTCGCGTGGTCAATCGAAGATTGTGCGGGTCAACTTCGTCACTGGTCGCCATCCATGGGCCAATAGGGCCATGGGTATCCCAGGATTTTCCCATCAACATCGTAGGGCTGGCCTTTTGCCAATCTCTGACGCTGACATCGTTCATGATCGTGTAACCGGCTATGACTTCGTGAGCCCGGTCCTTCGGCACGTGTCTGCAGCGTCTGCCAATAACAATCGCGAGCTCGCCCTCGTAGTCGACTTTGTCCGGAGCAATGCTCGGAATGTGGATGCCGGCCCCGGGTCCAATTATGCAGTTGTGGTGTTTGGTGAATATCACCGGCGTAGTGGGCACATCTCTCCCGCCTTCTTCTGCGTGAGCCCGGTAGTTCAAACCAACGGCAAGAATTGCTGGGGGAGCACCGACAGGTGCCAACAGTTGTGCCTGAGAAAGGTCAGTTCGCTCTCCGGTAGCTAACTCTTTTAGGTTCAGGCCACTGCTTAGTAGTTCAGGGAGATCATTATGGTCGGTAGCAAGATCAACCAATTCCTCATTAATAACTAAAGCAACGCGCACTGTGCCTTCGCGAAGGTGTCTGGCAATAAGCATGTAGGGACCATACTCCCAGTCGGAGACATGGAGCGTAACGAATAGGAAATCCTGTAACTCTTACTTCCCTCTTGTTCTTCTGGCTGTGCTCTGGCACCCTTGCCTTTCACGTCCTTTGTCACTTGATGTGAAACGAGAGCCCAAGATCTAATGCGTGGACCCGAAGCGAGTGTCGATTCAATAACTGATTCTGTTACCGGCTTGCCAGATGGTCGTGTGTTCTCTGTGGTGCTGGACCGCAAAATAGCTCTAGCTCGGCGAACCTTGAAACCGATCTCGATTATCTATTTTGAGCTCGACGAGTTTGACTCATTTGCCCCCTATGTTCGGGAGCACGCGATGCGTTCGACATCCAGAGTGATTACAAACACGGTCCGCGAGTCAGACACTGTTTGTGACTTAGGTGATGGGGTGCTGGTGGCTCTTTTGGATGACACCTCAGAAGCAGGGGCTGTATGGGCCGCCGATCGTGTCAGAAATGCCCACACTGATTCACCTTCGCGTGACATTGTGACGCTTTCGGCCGGGGTCGCGTGCTACCCCTCTCACGCCATGGACCCGACAGATCTTCTCGACGCGGCGAAAACTGCATGCGGCAGCGCGAAAACTCATGGACCCGGCAGAATAGAGGTCGCCATCGAGGGCGACGGCTTCTGAAATACTTCTAATCCGAGCTATTGTCGAGTTCCCCACGACGAAGGCATAGCGATGGAAGACGAATACGAAAACCTCGTTGTTGATTTCCCTGAACCGGAAATCGCACGCATCACGCTCGACAGGCCTGAGCGGCTTAATGCGATGACGTACGGCCTGGTAACAGACCTGCACCAGGCACTGGATCAGATTGACGGTGATCACTCAGTTCGAGTCTTGATCTTGACTGGAGCTGGACGAGGGTTTTGTGCCGGGCTCGATCTCACTGGGTTTGGAAGAATTCCGGGTACCGAAGATTTCGGGGAGCAGCAGCAAGGCATGGCTGTTCAGCAGCACATAGCAGAACTGGTTCACCGTATGAGAGACGTGAGGCAGCCCATAATTGCAGGGGTGAATGGTGCCGCGGCTGGCGGTGGATTTGCTTTAGCTTGTGCGTCTGATGTCCGTTATTGCGGAACTTCGGCGAAATTTGGCACTGCTTTCGTCCGATTGGGTATATCTGGTTGCGACATTGGTGTCAGTTGGATGCTGCCACGTCTTATCGGTGCATCTCGAGCAGGGGAGCTGATGCTTACCGGCCGAGTAATCGATGCTGAGGAAGCCAACCGCATCGGATTGGTTACCAACGTCGTCCCCGATGACGAGTTGCAAGATAAATGCCTTTCGGTGGCTCGAGAGATATCGCGTAATAGTCCATTCGGAGTTTGGATGACCAAAGAAGTGATGTGGTCGAATCTGGAAATTCCTAGTCTCCGCGCAGGCATCGATCTTGAGAATCGAACCCAGATTCTCGCTGCTGGTACCGAAGACAGCAAAACAGCCATGAGTTCCTTTCTGGGAAAGGGCGAGCCGATTTGGGAAAACCGTTGATAGCCAATCTTGAATTTCTGATAGATGACCCAATCGAACTTCGTTGTAACAAGCAGCTAAGAGATCATCGTTTGGTTTCGCTCAGTAGGCAGCGGTTCCTGACGCGCTAACCCGAGGTTCAGCTGCTCCTGATAAGACCCCGTCTTGCAAAGAAATAATATGAGCATGACCGAATGCGCTGTTGTTCGCTGGTAGTGAACTGAGAGTGTGGCCAAGCTTCGTTAGTTCAGTGTTGAGTTCCGGATGGTCACCTTCGATCTCAAGTCTGACTTGTTTGGGGTCTGCCCAGGTGTTGAAGCCGGTTGAAGAAGAGCCTGCAAAACGCCATCTCGGAGACGCAAGCGCAGTGCCCGGATCTTCTCCAGCGACAAACAACCTGGTCAACAATTGAAGGACAATCTGCGGTTGAGAATCACCGCCCATTGTGCCTACTAGTGCTCGGAGCGATCCATCAAGGTCCTCCACCAAGGTTGGAGCCAAGGTGTGAGGAGGTCGTCGTTTTGGACCATAGGACGCGGCACTCTTCGGATCGCTTGAAAAACCGATACCCCTGTTGTGTAGGGAAATTCGAGTTTGCGGCAGGAAGACCAAAGCGCCCCAGCCAGACGCATTCGACTGAATTAGCGACACGCCCATTCGGTCAGCGTCTACGGCGTTCAAATAGATGGTGTCGCCAGCGTTAATGCCTGTTGGGAGCTGCGAAGTGCGTTCTCGACTAATGGCATTAGAGCGAGGCTTTAAACGCGTTGGATCTATTAAGGCCTCGCCGTTGGCGTGCTGGTGAAGTACTTCTGGCCGATCAAAACCTGCTTGAAGAGATGCTTCGGCGAGTAAATGCCAAAAGAGAGGATCTGACGAATCGGAAGGCAGATCGAGTTGATCGGCGATCCATGCTGATGAGAGGCACAGGTAACCCTGGGAGTTAGGCGGCAAACTCCAAATTCGCTGCCCAAACGCCTCAACCGAAAGAGGTTCGACCCAATCTGCCTGGGTTGTCTGTAAGTCCTCATCTGTGTACTCGCCAGCGCCAAATGAAACAAGATCCTCCCCAAACTTGCCTAGGTAAAATGAGTCCCGGCCCTCATGGGCGAGTTCCTGGAGTGTCTCGCCGAGCTTGGCCCGTCGAATAATTTGGCCCACTTGCGGTGGTCCACCGGAAAAATAATCCTCTGTGTTATTGATGTCGACTAATAGCTTGGTGGCTTGAGCGCATTCGGCACTGATTGGAAAGCCTTCGATCGCTAGATGGATTGCATCAGATAAGACTTCCTGTAATGGCAGTCGCCCAAAACGGTTATGTAGAGCCAACCACCCGTCGACGCACCCAGGGATCGGAATACTTCTCGGGTCTTTATGGAATGGCATTTCAAGCAACCCGTCCCTGTGCAGGCTGCTTGTCTCAGCACCACTTCCGCTATGTCCACTTGCGTTTAATGCGAAGGGTTTAGGTTCCCCCGGGACATGTACTAGTGCCCAGAGGTCTCCGCCAACCCCGCACATGTGCTGACTTGTTACCGCAAGTACAGCAGAAGCTGCTATCGCAGCATCAGCAGCAGATCCACCTTTGCGAAGGACAGCGACACCTGCTCCACTGGCTAAGTGGTCTATAGAGCAAACCATGCCATTTCGTGACGAGCGGCTTTTAAAAGGGACAGACGGAGTTTTAGCAGTCATAGTGATTCAGTCGGCAACAGTACGTTGGGGTTGAGAATTCCGTTCGGATCGAGAGCTGACTTGATGGCTCGAAATGCTGCCAACTCAGATTCAGACCGATTGAGGTGGAGGAACTCCTTTTTTGCGGTACCAATTCCGTGTTCGGCAGAAATACTTCCCCCAAGGTGGGCGACATAGTGGAGAACAGCATCGTCAACCTTGTCGTTAGGTTCGCTTCCCATTGCTCCCAGAATATTGACGTGGACATTGCCATCGCCGAGGTGGCCGAACATCACTGCAGTAGCACCTTCGTCTACTTGTGAAATTAAGGCAGGTACCTCATTGACGAATTCGGCAAGCCGAGATGCGCCGAGCGTAACGTCGAGTTTGTGGGGAGTACCTCGGGTTGAAATAGCTTCAGTAATTTTCTCGCGGTATCGCCAAAGATTCGCCCGTGCAGCTGTGTCTGTGCCGACAGCCACGTCCAAGGGCAATGAGCCGAGTCCGTCGATCGCCTTAGCCAGTTCCTCGGTCGGGTCGGTAGATGCAGCCACTTCAACAACGAGCCAGGCATGAGCGTCTGCTCCTATGGGAATCGATGCTCCAATATGTTGCGATACCAAATGCATTGCCTCTTTAAAAATGACTTCGACCGCATGCAGCGAAGGCAGTGAACGTCGTAACTGTGCTGTCGCAGCTACTGCATCATCTGCGCTGCTGAAGGCGATCATCGCGGAACAACGCTCCGTTAATTGCGGATGAAGTCGCAAACGAGCCTTTGTGATGATCCCCAAGGTACCTTCGCTCCCTGCGAGTAAACCAGGAAAGTTGTACCCAGTGTTGTCCTTCTCGAGGCCTTCGAGATGGCTAATGATCGAGCCATCGGACAGCACCGCTTCGATTCCCAAGACTTGTTCCCTCATTGCTCCGTAGCGGACGACATTGATGCCGCCTGCATTGGTTGCGATCATTCCACCGATAGTGCAGCTGTCGCGTGCAGCGAGATCAACGCCTACGTCTAAGCCTTGCCGGGAGGCATGCGTCTGTGTCTTTGTCAGGGTGGCACCTGCTCCGACAGTTACCTGCTGGGCTAGAACATCGACGGGTTCGCATTGGTCGAGACGTAAAGTCGAAATAAGGATCTCTTGGTCTAGTGGGACACTCCCGCCAACTAAGCCTGTATTTCCACCCTGAGGCACGATGCTAATCCCGGCACTCGCAGCTACCTTCACCAGCTCGGCAAGCTGCGAAGCATCGGCGGGTCGCAGCACCATAGGAGACTCGCCCGCAAATCTTCCAGTCCAATCTGTGGTGTAGCCGGCTGTTAGATCGGGCTCTTGTAACGCGTGATTAGAGCCAACAATGCTTTCGAATTCCCTCAGGACCGATTTATCGAGCTTTGTCATAGTTCAGCTTTCGTTTGGCCACAATCCGCGCTCTGTAAACACGTCGAGAAGAGTGGCCGGCACGTCGGTCATGATCGCGTCTACCCCCAAGTCTAAAAGTAGATTCATGTCGTCGATCTCATCGATGGTCCAGACGTGAACAGCAATATCAAGTGAATGCATACGCTCTATGAACCGTTTATCGGTAATTGGTATTAGCCCCTGCCGCATTGGAACTTGAGCAGCGCGACCTCGAAAAGTCTTTTTGGGAAATCCCCAAGATGAGAGCCTGGCTGTCACGACCTCGATAGGACCCATGCTTAAACAGATATCCTCTCCGAATTCGTCGTGAAACTTTCCTAGCCTTGAGTCAGAGAATGCGCCTACACACACTCTGTCAAGAGCATCTAGCTCCTTTAGCTCTCGGATTAGAGGGGCTACGGCATCGTCTGACTTCGGATCAATGTTGACCTTGAGGTTTGGGAAAGTCTGCATTAGCTCCGCAAAGCGCGGTATTGGCTCTCTTCCGTCTACGAGTGCTTCTCGCACCTGACTCCATGGCAGTTCCGAAATTTTTCCTGTTTTGTCAGTAACTCGATCTAGTCGTGTGTCGTGGAAGGCGACAAGTACGCCGTCGGCTGTTGCGTGAACATCTGTCTCCACGTATTGAAAGCCAAGGTCAACAGCCCCTTGAAATGCGGGCATTGTGTTTTCGGGCCACGCGCCAGCACCGCCGCGGTGCGCGATGGGTATCGGGACTGTTGTATCTAAGTAAGGATGAGGGGATGTCATATCTCGTAATCTCTCGGTGCACCTTGGACGTTGTTCGCCAAGCTACTCTCCGGATCTAGTGACTTCCTCGCCACCCTCGAATTTGGACCGTTTCAGGAGCCTGCTATTGGAAATCCCTGTTCCTCTTGATTTGGCTGCTTTGTTGCTCAGTGGACATTGTCAAGGTCGGACTCTCGATACCGACGAGGAATTAGCAAAACTGGACCGTTTAGCTGAACGAGTAGATGTCAAGACCTTATCGGGAGTCGTTGAATGCTTATTTGGTGAACTGGGCTTTGCGGGAGACGAGGTTCAATACTTTTCGCCAGAAAACAGTTATCTCGACAAAGTGATTGAAAGAAAACGGGGAATTCCAATCACGCTTGCTCTGCTGATCATGGAAGTTGCTCGTCGCTGTTCCGTCCCGGTTTTTGGGGTAGGTATGCCAGGTCATTTTCTTGTTGGGGACTCCCAGGACCCTGATGTCTTTATTGATCCATTCAGAGGGAAACTGATCACTCAACTCGAGGCTCAACAGATGTTTCGACGTATGCACCCATCAGCGGAATTCAATACGGATTATCTAGCTATGGTGACTAACCAAGCAATTCTGACTCGAGTTCTGAACAATCTGCGGCTAATCCGCATGAAGGCACGATCGCCCAAAGATTTAATACCGATTCTCGAATTGTCTTTATGTTTCGAGCAACCTTCGATTGCTGAAGCCCGACAATTAGCGTCGGCGCTAGAAGCGCTCGGTAGAACCGACGAAGCAGCTCGTCGGATGGAAGAGATTGCTGACCGAGCCAGCCAAGGCGAAGCCACTGAACTCAGGACGTTAGCAACGCGCCTCTGGAGCCAATTGAACTGATGCTTTCATCCAGCAGTCACGGCGACACCGAAATTTGGCCGTGAAATAAGACAGTTGAGAACAGTTTTGGTTATTTTCTAACTACTTTCGCAAAATTGTCGGCAGCGATGCAGACTGTCTGCCTACTAGACGTCGCTTTCGGAGGACAAATGAGTTCTGATACTGCGGAAAAGCACCTTGAATCTTTGGTTCAACAGTTGGTGCGAGAACATGACCCGGCTGGCTCGAGGGTCGAATTTCTTGGAGCGCAGTATGACCTAGGACTTGCCTGGGTTCATTTCGAGGAAGGTTTCGGAGGGTTGGGCATTGCGCCGAAGCTCCAGGGTCAGGTGAACGCTTTGCTTGCCGACGTTGGCGCACCTATGTGCTGGCCTCGCAATCCGATCGGTTACGGCATGTGCGGACCGACTGTTTACACACACGGAAGCGAAGTCCAAAAACAGCGTTACCTGCGGCCCCTCTTTAGTACCGAGGAAATTTGGTGTCAGCTGTTCTCAGAACCATCTGCTGGAAGCGATGTGGCTGGCTTGACTAGTCGCGCCGTCCAAGATGGAGACGAATGGGTCGTTAATGGGCAGAAAGTTTGGACCACGCTCGCTCATGTCTCTCGATGGGGTTGTTTGGTTACGCGCACTGATCCTGAAGCGCCAAAGCACAAAGGGTTGTCGTATTTCGTCGTTGATATGGAGCAACCGGGAGTGGAGGTTCGGCCCTTGCGTCAGATGACGGGAGACGCGGAATTTAATGAGGTTTACTTCACTGATGCTCGGATCCCAGATTCGGAACGATTGGGTGCGACGGGAGACGGGTGGCGAGTCGCGTTGACGACTCTGATGAACGAGCGTGTCGCTATAGGCGGAGGCCAAGCTCCTCGGGGATCCGGACCAATAGGGGATTCAGTTCGGTTGTGGGCCGATATGGAAGAAAGCCGAAAGACTCCGGCACTCAGAGATCGCCTAACCGTGCTCTGGTCCAAAGCTGAGGTCGCACGTTTAACAAATATAAGAGCAAGCCAGAACAGAGTTAAAGGAGTTCCAGGGCCCGAGGGTTCAACTGGGAAACTAGCCTTCGCAGAAAATAACCAGGACATCCACGAGTTCAATATGGAACTACTCGGTCCCCAGGCGATGCTGTATGACACGTATTCGATCGAACGCTCAGCTACAGCAATGGGTAGCTCCAGCGCTCAGCAGCAATTCCTTCGTTCAAGAGCGAACTCGATTGAAGGTGGCACCTCTGAGGTTATGAGAAACATCTTGGGCGAAAGAGTCCTGGGGCTACCGGGCGATGTTAGGACCGATAAAGATCTTCCGTTCTCTGAGGTGCCGAGTAACTAGGTCGAACTAATTTGGTCTATTTAACTGCTAGATGGGGCTGGTTCCGAAAATGAGTCGTTTCGTTGATTGATTTGACACTTCGGTGACCGGCCGCTGAGGCCAACACTCGAGTGACCGAGGTGTAGTCGACGTCGAACCTCATGAAGTGTTCAACGTCAAAACCCAAGCAAAGTGAAAGATAGGCATTGATGACGCCGCCATGACATACGACGGCGACCCTTTGGCCGCTGTGCTCGTTAACAATGATTTCAAGCTGGCTCAAAGTCTTTGAGTACCAGGATGAAAGCTTCTCTGGAGCGCTGGTCATAGAGCCAGAGGCCATGCGTTCCCAGGCCTCCCGATTGGTTGCCTTTAAAATTTCCATAGGGACATACGAACTGGCATCTCTGTCAAACTCACTAATGTCCTCTCGGACAATTGCGGCAAGTCCAAGAGCGCTTTCAAGTGGCTTCGCCGTCTCGCGGGCCCGACGCATTGGGCTTGTGTAAATGTGATCAATCGATTCTTCGCTCAGCCAAGAGGCAACAGCAGACGCTTGTGTGTGTCCGATCTCCGCAAGTGGTGGATCAGCGGGAGTTCCATCTAGGTTTTGAACGTGTTCGGGCCTGCCGTGTCGAACGAAAATCAATTCCATTGATGTTGACCATAGAGGTTTAGGCGCCAAATTAGCCATTGCGGCTAATTGACGATCCGATGAACAGTAGAAATTCTTACTGGCCTTTTGTGCAAGCCTCGGTACCTTGGAGGTCATGGCACGGCGCACGAAGATAATCGCAACGATTGGCCCCGCTTCGGAAGATGAAGCCACCCTTCGAGGAATGATCGAAGCGGGCATGGATGTTGCGCGTATCGGCTTGGCTCACGGAAGCCTTGATGAACAAGTCCAGAAATTCCAGATGGTGCGCAAAGTTTCGTCCGATCTAGGAAAGCACGTAGGGATTGTCGTTGATTTGCCAGGTCCGAAGATCAGATGTGCGCCATTTGATGAAGGCGGCATCGAACTCATCGAAGACACTCAGGTCTCTTTGGGGGTCGAGGGAAATGAAAGTTCAGTTGACTACATCAGTGTGGACTATCCGAACCTTCTCCAAGACGTCCAACTTGGAGACAGCTTGTCGTTCGGTGACGGCCAGGTTGTTGTCAACGTAGAAGAGCGCGAAGGTGACCGTTTGAAGGCCCGAGTCGTGCATGGTGGCCGCCTCGATGGTCGACCGGGACTACACGTGCCTTCGGATCGCCTGAGGCTCAGTTCACCCACGGACCATGACCTAACACTGTTAGATACGTTCGTTGAGTTGGGAACTGACATGGTGGCGGTGTCCTTTGTGCGTTCAGCGCATGACATCCGGCGGCTAGGGGTTGAACCGGCGCCGAGGGGCCCGATGATCATTGCAAAGATCGAGACAAAGGCCGCTGTTTCTAACCTCGAGGGTATTATCGAAGCATCAGGTGCGGTCATGGTTGCGCGAGGAGACTTAGGTACCGAAGCAGATATAGAAGAACTACCCCACCTGCAGAAGCACATCATTCAAGAATGCATTGCACTAGGGCGCCCTGCTATCACCGCGACTCAAATGCTTGAGTCCATGGTTTCGGCCCCGACGCCAACACGCGCCGAAGCCTCGGACATTGCTAACGCTGTTTTCGACGGCACTTCTGCTGTCATGTTGAGTGGTGAAACTGCGATCGGACGAGACCCAGTGAACGCCGTGCGAACTATGGCGCGGATAACAGCTAGAGCCGACGAAAAGTTCAATTACGAGAGTTGGGCTGAGCATATTCAGGCCATTCGGAGACGATCAAAGTCTGATGCTGCTTATCTGCGCGTCACCGATGCTCTAACTCTGGCTGCCTCTCGCACAGCAACCGACACCGATGCCGAGGCGATTATCTGCCTTAGCCGCTCGGGATTTACCGTTCGAAGTGTCGCCCGGTTCCGACCGACGGTCCCGTTATTCGGAATGACCTTTGATGACCGTACCGCTAATCAGCTTTCGCTCTCCTGGGGCACGCGACCACTGATTTTCAACGAACAAGCGACTCCAGCTGCTACTGCTGAAGAAGCTGTGGCGACGGCTGCTCGGGTTGGCGTTGTTCGCAGCGGTGACACCGTTGTGGTTGTATCAGGATCAAGCGCTGCTACCCATGCAACGGACACTCTTAGGGTGTTGCGAGTTCCCTGAACAGTGCCAGGCTTTCAAGAAAAGATTCAAGGTCTAGCGGTGTATCGGAGTCGAACGATGGGTTCGTCACTCCAGGTTGTATTGATTCATGGCGCAGTGGATCGTGCTGCTGGAATGATCAGAGTTGCTAGAAAGATTAGTAACGCTGAAGTAGTTCGGTACGACAGGCGCGGATACGGCCGTTCTGACTCTGTGGGCAATACGTGCAGCTTCGAAGAGCACGTTGATGATCTGGAGTTGGTCATAGGAGACCGCCCCACCGTGCTTTTCGGTCACAGTTACGGAGGCAGCGTCGCTTTGGGTGCCGTTAGTCGTGGCAACCCCTTCGTCCGGGCCGCGGTGTCATATGAAGCTCCGCGAACTTGGGAAACCTGGTGGCCGCCGCCCCCAGGTAGCGATATCGACCCAGCCGCTGCTGCGGAGCACTTTGTTAGACGCATGATTGGTGAGGATCGTTGGCAAACTTTGCCAGCAAGCAGTCGCTCAAAACTTCGAAGCCAGGGAGTTCTCATGGTTCATGAGTTGAACACCCAAACAAAACAACGTTATTCGATTGAAGATGTCCAGATCCCGCTCGTCTTTGGAGTGGGTGATTTGTCCGGCGACCATGCGCAAAAAGCTGCTGTGATTTTCAGCGACGAGGCACACAGTGGGCGAGTGCTAGGTCTGCATGGCGCCAAGCACGATGCTCCAATGTCTCATCCCGAACAGGTAGCCGACCTGATAAACGACGCTGTCCAAGAGATCTCCGGACTGCTGTGAGGTACGAAGGGTAGAGTCAACTTATGCCTGAGACGCCAATTAACCTAACAACCGGCGGTCTGCCTGAGACTGTCATTCCCAGCTATGACGCGGATGCTGTCTCGGCTTTAAGCGACGCCCTAGCGGGCGTTCCTTCAGACCGTAAGCAAATGGTTGCATCGGTCGCGGCTCGGTGGCCCCGCTATTTGGACCCGTGGGCCGCCTTAGGAAATCTGAGTGACGACCCGATAGAAGCCTACGCGTATTTCCGAGTCGGGTACCACCGAGGACTCGACACGCTACGGGCATCTGGATGGCGCGGTAGCGGCTATGTCAGGTGGGCTCACGAGACTAATCATGGGTTTCTGGGGTCGCTGCTGGGTCTGCACCGCTCAGCACGAGCCATTGGAGAGATGGATGAGGCCGAACGTTGCGCTCAATTTCTAATGCAGCTCGACCCTTCAGGAGTGCCAGAGGCGCAATGACAGCCACCGGGGCAATTCTTTGCGGTGGTAGGTCTACACGGATGGGGCAAGACAAAGCGTCACTACGTTTGTCTGGACGCCCGATGGTCGAATGGGTTGCTGGGGCGATGAGAGAAGCGGGTGTTGAACCGATAGTTGCATTAGGAGGCAAGTCCTCTATCGCCCTGCCGATAGTCCCAGATGAGTTGGAGCAGCAAGGTCCCTTGCACGTGTTGATAAATGCTGTCGAGCAGTTAGGCGACATATTGGTATGCCCATGCGACGTTCCCCTCATCTCGGCTCAGTTATTTCGTTCCGTGTTGATTGCCGGAGCGGCATCCGAAAGGCCAGTGGTCCTCGCTGAGAGCGACCGGTTACAACCCCTGATTGGCCTCTACAAGAAGTCCTCAGCAGAACTACTACGGTCGGCTTTTGATAGAGGGGAACGCGGCCCGAAGATGGCGTTAAAGGAAGGCGATTTCCTCGTGGTCAGAGCTACACCCGAAGAGACGCAAAACATCAATACTCCGGAACAATTTGACGACTTAATAGCGGCTTTTTCCTCTAGTAAGACTCGAAGCTAGAGGTATCCTCTCAATTTGAGGCAGGTAAATGAGCGTTCCCACAATTTCCGTCGACAATTTGGCAGACCAGATCGCTGGAGGTGCGACCGTTGTTGACGTTCGCGAACCAGAAGAATGGGAACAAGGACGCATACCGGGCACCTGGTTGCTTCCGCTAGGTGAAGTCGCCGCGAGAGTTGGCGAAATTCCAAGAGGTGGACCCGTCTACGTGATGTGTCGGAGTGGTATCCGGAGCGCCGAAGCTTGTGAGTACCTCCGTACTCAAGGCATTGACGCATTTAACGTTGCCGGCGGCATTCTTGCTTGGGTTGACTCCGACCGCGAGATTGAACGTGGGGGCTCGTGAAGCGCCTTCGCCGTTTAACGGACGATGACAAGTCAGACAGTATTGAATACAGGCCAAAAGAGGTCGACTCTTATTCTTGGGTTCAAACACAACAAGGTCTCGAAGAGTTAATTTCGAAAGCCCTAGCAGTCCAACGAATTGCACTTGATACGGAATTCCACCGAGAGCGAACATACTGGCCGAAAGTCGCTTTGATTCAAGTGAAAGTCGCCGATGAAATCTTCCTCATCGACCCATTAACCGTCGACTTGATGCCGTTTTCCGAAGTCTTGGAAAGCGAAGTGGTCTTTGTGATGCACGCGGCCTCACAAGATATTGAGGTGCTGGAACGCTCGTGCGGGATCGGACCACGCAATTTGTTTGATACGCAGTTGGTCGCGGGGTTCGCTGGTATGAGCACCCCGTCGCTTTCGGCACTAGTGGAGCGGTATGTCGGAGTGCGTCTACCCAAGGGTGATCGTTTAACTGACTGGTTCGAACGACCTCTCCAGAAGACTCAACAAGAATATGCAGCCAACGACGTGAGGTACCTCTTCGAGGTACACGACCGGCTTATCGCCGAACTGGAACCACTGGGCCGATTGGAGTGGGCTTTGGCAGAGTGTCAGTTGTTGCAGCAAAAAGTACGGCCGAATCTTTCACCAGAGTTGGCGTGGACGCGGATCAAAGAAGCGCGGCATTTAAAGGGCAAGCCACGATGTGTGATTTCATTACTTGCCCAATGGCGAGAAGTCACGGCGCAACGAAAGGACATACCGGTCCGATTTGTGCTTTCCGATTTAGCGTTGGTAGGGATAGCCCAACGTGCACCCAGTAGTCTCAACGAACTTAAGGCAATTCGAGGCCTTGATAGTCGTTCGTTGAAGGACTCCTTGGCGGAAGAGCTCTTGGCTTTGGTTGCTGACGGCATGAAGATGAGCGGAGACCAGGTAGCAACACTCGACGTTGATGACGGACCGAAGCTAGGAAACGAAATGAGGGCCGCAGTTACGTTGGTCTCAGCGTGGATTTCACAAGTCGCGAAAGATGAAGCCGTCGACCCAAGTTTGTTGGCCACTAGGTCCGACATAAATGACCTACTCCGAGGCGCCACTAACCCGCGGCTCGCTAATGGCTGGCGAGCTGATCTGGTTGGTACACGGATTCGTGATTTGGTCGAAGGTCGTGCTTCTTTGGCGTTTGATACCAGAGGGGGACTAGTTCTAGAACCCCGCGTGCCTTTTCCCGACAAAAATAAAGAGAATTTTGAGCCGTAACGACCCAATTTTTGTGTCAATTATCTGCTAGAAATAATGTGATTCCGGTGCGCTGCTCGATGGAGTGGTCATCCGGTATGTAGCTGTAGGCGGTTTGGAGACGAGGAGCCATCCGTGAAGAAGGGTCGTCATCGCCGATACGAAGAGGCGCGAAAATTCCAGAGAGACAACGCTGCCGCATTCTCTGTTGAAGATTTCGAATTCGATGAGCCTGACCTTTTTTCTAAGGAAGAGGAAGACGCGCCAGACGACCAATACGGCGACCTCGCAGACAAGTATGACGACTACTCTGAACTGGCAGACAAATACGCTGATTTCGATGACACCGAAGAGGAAAAATCGTAGACCTTAGGTGCGTCTGACAGTCGGGTGCGGTAAAAGCGAAGAAGCTGACTTTCGACGTTCCAACTCTGATCGCAGCCAACCGTAGACAGTAGGTCCGCATATAGCCGCTAGTTCAGCTTCCATCTGTTGATATACCGGGGTAGCTCCAACATGGGCCTGACTATCTGATGTGCACCACCACCAAATATCTGTTTCCTCTCCTCCCCAGTCGCGCCTTTCCCATTCGCGCACCATTGTGTATATGTGTCCCGTCACTGTCTCATGGTCCTCGCGACGTATGGGGGCCTGCCAACAGATCTCAGGTTTAACTTCCATCGGATTATCACCCGTGGAAAGAGCTAGGTGGTGAAAGGCACACCCAGCGCCGTTTGGATGCTCTGGACGATTCTGGAAAATACAGGCACCTTCTACAACTCTTGTTCGCCACCAACCCTCGTCGTCCTGCCATAAGCCTCCACCTACAGCGTCGGCATGTTCCTTGTATTGCCAGAGTTCGGAAGTCAGGCGGTCGGCCTGCTCTCGAACGTGCTTCAGGTCTTGGTCATCTGAGATGTACGCGCCATGTGTGCAACAGCCAAGCTCTTTTTCCGGCGCTGGCTCGGGTTCAACACCGGGACAACCAGCACCATAGATGCAAGTCCAAGCACTAGCCAAGAAGGTTATGTCGAAGAGCCAAGTCCGATGCTCGGCTGGATCCTCGAAAGACAACCACTCTCGATCTGAATTAGATGACGTTAAGGGCTTCGTCACACCTCCATCCTACGGTACGTTCGTCATAGTGCAGATCTCTACAGACACGAAGCTTTTTGATGACTTGTCGGCCGTTTTGGGCAGCCGAGCTCGATCGGGTGATTTTGAGCTTGGACTCTATGGCAAGGATGGTTCTGTGCTGGAAGGTCAGCCGGCAATTGTCTGTCTACCCGTAGACACCGAAGAAGTTAGGCAAGTCGTCAGGATTTGTCATGACCACGGACGACCATTCCTGGCTAGAGGATCGGGCACCGGTCTTGCGGGTGGGGCCGTGCCCGTTGGAGACCCGGTCATAATAGCGACTGCCAAAATGAACAAGATTCTGGATGTTGATCTAGACAACCGCGTGGCCTGGGTTGAGCCTGGAGTGCTTAATTTAGATTTAAGCAAAGAGTTGTCACCGTTAGGGTTTCATTTTGCGCCGGATCCATCTAGTCAACAGGTCTGCTCAATTGGAGGAAACGTTGCCAACAACAGCGGTGGTCCTCATTGTCTGGCGTATGGCGTTACTAGCGCCCATGTGGTGGCTATCGAGGTTGTGTTGCCGGACGGAAGTGTCACCGTTCTGGGTGATCTGACTGCTGAACCGCACGGTTACGATCTTCGGGGGATTTTTGTCGGCTCCGAAGGAACGATGGGCGTTGCTACCAAGGTTGCCGTTCGTCTAACTCCAAACCCCCCTTCTGTGCGCACGCTGCTACTTGATTTTGCTGATGTTCGCGATGGAGCAGCGACTGTGTCTGCCATTATCGCCGCGGGACTGATACCGGCTGCTCTGGAAATGATGGATAAACGAGCAATCGAGATTGTTGAAGCATTTGTTAACGCCGGTTACCCAACTGAAGCTGATGCAGTCTTACTAGTTGAACTCGATGGACTTCCGGGAGGAGTTGAGCACGGAGTTGAGGTGATTCGGGAGGTAGCGGCACGCCATGAGGTGGGAAACATTCGGGTAGCGGTCGACAACGAAGAGCGAGAGTTGCTGTGGAAGGGTCGAAAGAATGCCTTCGGGGCTGTCGCAAGAATCAAACCTGACTATTACCTGCACGACACTGTGGTACCGCGGGGAAAGCTGGTCGAGGTTTTAGAAAAGGTATATAACATTGCCGACGCTTATGACCTCATTGCCGTCAATGTGTTTCATGCCGGTGATGGAAACCTGCACCCTATTTTGGCGTACGACAGCAACGAACAAGGCGTTATGGAGAGGGTTCACGCTGCCGGCCGCGCAATTGTGACAGCCTCAATTGAGGCGGGCGGAGTGCTAAGCGGCGAACATGGTATTGGTCTAGAAAAGCGCGATTACATGGGCATGCTCTTTAGCTCCCATGACATGGCCACACAAGACCTGATTCGCGAAGCTTTCGATCCGCAAGGACTCGCAAACCCCTTAAAGGTTTTGCCTTCCGGATCCCGGTGTAGTGACTCCTTCCGCCAGCACGTCCCAGAGGGAGCGTGGGTGTGAGCCCAGAGGACCAGAATTCACAAGAAATACTCGACTTTGCATCTCAAGTCGGAGCGAGTGGCCCAGTAACAGTGGTCGGCGGTCGAACCCAGTGGCAGGTGGGAGGCCTCCCGGATCCGGGAGCTCGTGAGGTCGTTGCGCCCTCGGGCGTTTGGTCTCATCAACCTGAGGAAATGACGGTGAGATGTGGAGCGGGCACAACGCTCAAGGAGTTGTCAGAGCAGCTAGCGAAGCACGGTCAGATGGTGCCGTTAGATATGGACCCAACCGCGACCGTGGGGGGAGTACTCGCGGTAGGAAGAAGCGGAATCCGACGCCTTAAGTATGGGCATGTGCGAGACCTGGTGCTTCAGATCCGACACGTGGACCACGAAGGTAAAGTCGTGACTTCCGGTGGTCCCACCGTTAAGAATGTGTCCGGATATGACTTATGTCGTCTACTTGTGGGCTCGTTGGGCAAATTTGGCTGTATGGCTGAAGTGATACTCCGGTGCTTGCCAGTCCCTCAAACCACTCGATGGCTATCAGGCCCCGCAGATCCTTTCGAGGTCTACTCCAAGTTGTATCGGCCCTCGTCCATCCTTTGGAACGGAGAGCAGGTTTGGGTTTGTGTCGAGGGCGTCTCATCGGATGTTGATGCTGAAGCAGGGCTTTTGGATTTAGAAGAAGTCGAAGGACCGCCTGATTTACCCACCGGTCGACGGGTTGCGGTTGAACCTAAATCGCTGAAAGACCTTGTTCCCGATGGGAGAAGCTGGGTTGCCGAGATAGGAGTTGGGATTGTTCATACCAACGATGCTGATACCGGTTGGCGGGTACCTGAACCTAACTATTCGTTGATGCTCGACTTAGAACATAGGCTGGATCCGACGGGCAGGCTGAACCCAGGTCGACAGGTCGTAGAAGCATGACAAAGACCAAAATTGATCTTGGAATTCCCCACAGTGATCTAGCTTCATGTGTTTCATGCGGTCTTTGTCTACCGCACTGTCCGACATATCGAGTTACCCAAGAAGAGTCATCCTCGCCTCGCGGGCGAATCGCCCTGATGAAGCAAGCGTCTGAGACAGGCTTTGTTGATGAAAAGTTCGTCGAATTTATGGATGCTTGTATCCAATGTCGCGGTTGCGAAAGTGCATGTCCAGCTGGCGTTGGGTTCGGTTCGATGATGGAGACAACGCGAGAGGCGTTGGCAACCCAGACGTCCTATCAGCCACGGTGGCGGCGGCTCGGGTATCGAGTATTGGGTTGGCCCAACTTTCTGGCCTTTGGTTCCAGAGTCCTGTCGATACTGCAATCGCTTAGAGTGCTGCCAAAGAAACTGGGGCTACCAAAGATACCTCTCATCCAAAGACGACTGGTGGGGAGCGGTCACGATGTTTATCTCTTCACCGGCTGCATCATGGACGCCTGGATGCGAGAGACCCACCGAGCGGTGCAACGTGTTGTTGAAGCAACTGGGGCGGGCGTCCAATTCCCAAGTAAGCAAGCCGCTTGCTGCGGGGCGTTACATGTCCATGCAGGTCTGGGCAAAGATGCGCGGCGCTTGGCTGAAAGGACGATTTCGGCGTTTCCGGACCAAGGACCGATTCTTGTGGACTCAGCTGGTTGCGGGGCCCAGCTGAAGGATTATGGCCATTTGCTCGGTACCGAGGAGGCGCAGCAATTTGCTGAGCGGGTGTTTGATGTCCATGAATGGCTTGCAGATCACATAGACAAATTACCTCCGAACCCTGAAGGGAAGGATCGTGTCGCCGTGCAGGATCCGTGTCATCTTCGCCATGTCCAAAAATCGCATCGATCTGTATATGAAGTGTTGGGTCGCTACACGGAATCAGTAGCGCTAGACGATGACGGGCTGTGCTGTGGGGCGGGCGGCGCCTACTCAGCGTTTCATCCCGACACCGCAGCGGATGTGCGAGAAAGAAAGCTCGCATCTATCAAACGCTCGGGAGCGCCTGTGGTCGCGAGTGCAAACCCCGGGTGCCTATTGCATCTGAGGTCAGCTGGCCTTGAAGTTAGGCACCCCTTAGAAATAGTTGACTCAATCATTACGAAAGATGTTTGACGTGGAAGAAGAACTTGAGGACATTCGTTCTCGTTTGAGTGCTATCTCTGAAGAGCTCGCGGGCCTCGGGATTTCGGCCCTTCAAGCGGCAATCGATGCTGATGGGGGAGATGCGAAAAGACCCGAGTTGGAGAAGCGCCTTTCTAGAGCGAGAAGAGCTGTTGATAAGGCCGCTGCCATTGTTGGTCAAACTCCAGAATCCACGTTGATCTAGAGAGCTTCCCTTGGCAAGGTTTCGAGGTCCGTCAGACCTGGTCACCGAGAGCGTTAACCGGAATCAGTTTCCTGTCGGTTGGGTTGTTCGCACTCATGGTTGCAGTTTTGACTACGGGTGGCTTTCCGTCAGCTTCGGCATAAGAGGTAGTCCGTTGCCGGATCTTCCGACCAAGGGGCTGTACGAGGTTTCTGAAATCTTCTTCGATGAGGCCCTGGCCATGTTGAGCACCGGCAGCGCGGCTGATGTTCTCGTCCATCAGGGTGCCTCCAAGATCATTGGCTCCGGCTTTTAGGATCTGTTGAGCTCCCTCGACTCCGATCTTGACCCACGAGACCTGCACGTTGTCTATAAGTCCGTGATAGGCGATTCTCCCGACGCTATGCATCAAGAGTGTCTCTCTGAACGTTGGGCCTCTCCGTGCTTGTTTCTGGAGATAGATAGGACTAGCCATATGGACGAAGGGCAAGGGAATCCACTCGGTGAAGCCCCCCGTCCTCTTCTGCAGACTTCTCGTTCTGACTATGTGATTAGCCCAGTGTCGGGGCTCTTCGATAGACCCGAACATGATGGTGATATTTGAGTGAAGGCCGACCGCATGGGCTGCCTCATGGCAATCGAGCCATTCATCTGTCGAGATCTTGTCTGGACATAGGATTTGACGAACCTCGTCATCTAGGACCTCAGCTGCCGTGCCGGGAAGCGATTTGAGCCCGGCGTCTTTGAGTCGCGTGAGGTATTCAACTAGCGACTCATCGAGACGTTTTGCGCCTTCGATTACTTCTAAGGCGGTGAAGCCGTGTAGGTGCATCTCTGGGACGACATCTTGAATGGCCTTGCAGACGTCGATGTAGTAGTCCCCGTCGAAACTAGGGTGAATCCCTCCTTGGAGGGTCACCTCGGTGGCACCAAGTCTTGCCGCTTCGATAACTCGTTCTTGGATGTCGCCAAGGGTGAGCATGTACGGCGTTCCGCGAAGATTTAAAGATAGGGGACCTTTGGAGAAGCCGCAGAATCGACATTTGAAAGTACAGACATTGGTGTAATTGATATTTCGGTTATGAACCCAAGTAACTCTGTCTCCGACCGCCTCTTGTCGCAATTGGTCAGCTACTTCGGCTACGGCTATAACTTCGGGTCCTCGAGCGTTGAAGAGAGCGATAATTTGCTCAGCTTCGACCTCTTGTCCGTTTAGGACCCCATCTAGTGCCTCTTTGACAGCTCCACTTGCATAGGACTTGCCAGGCAGAATTCTACGCGGAGAGTTGGCGGCACCACCTGAATACCACTGTGTGCTGTTTTCGTCTGCGACGAGGACATCAGCGCCAGAACCGGCGTCACGGTTCTCCATCGTTAACTCAGGCATTTGGGAGCCAGGATCGTCCCGTCCTAGGCCTTCGGCGTCGCTGCGATCCAAAACAGGAAAGCGGTTATCCGCGTCTAGCCATTTAGACGGGTTCAGTGCGTAGCTCGGGTGAATGGTTAAGCGGGGGGCAAGCGTGTGACCGCGGGCCTCAGTTACCTCTCTAAGGCGATCTAAGTCCGGCCAAGGGCGCTCGGGATTGACGTGGTCTGCCGTTACGGGAGACACGCCGCCCCAGTCATCTATTCCAGCGTCAACTAAGCCTCCGAAATCATCGGAAAGGTTTGGAGGCGCTTGAAGATGAATTTCTGGGGGCAAAAGAATGCGGGCAAGAGCAATTGCTTGGAGGTATTCATCTGGTGGGCACGGAGGGCTCTTGTGCATTGCCGTTCCGAGCTTCGGTAGGAAGTTCTGGATAATTACTTCCTGGATGTTTCCATGTGTCAAATGGGCGTTACTGATGGCATGTAACGCTTCAATCCGGTCTTCAAGTGACTCACCAATGCCAATGAGCAGACCAGTCGTGAACGGTATGTGGAGCTTTCCCGCTGCCTCCAAGGTCGCCAGCCGGCGAGCAGGTTCTTTGTCTGGGCAACCGCGATGGCAAAGAAGATCCTCATTGAGGGTCTCTACCATCATGCCTTGACTGGGGCTAACTGTCCTGAGTTCGGCCAACTCGTCAGGCAAAAGAGCACCCGGGTTAGCGTGGGGGAGAAGACCGGTTTCGTCACGCACTAACCGACACATTTCAACCAGGTAGTGGATGGTGCTGTCGTAGTTGTTGTCAGCAAGCCATTCTTTAGCGATGGGGTAACGCAGTTCCGGTCGTTCGCCCAACGTGAAGAGCGCTTCATGGCAGCCTTGGGCAGCACCATGGGTAGCTAACTCCAGCACCTCATCTGGTTCTAGGTAAGGGTGCTCTAGTCGCGCAGGGGGCTGAGCGAAGGTGCAGTAACCGCACTTATCCCTGCAGAGCATTGTCAAGGGGATGAAGACCTTAGGGCTGTAGGTGATCCGGGTTCCGTAAGTGGCATCGCGGATCGCTGCGGCTCGTTGTAGTAGTTCCTCCGCCGGTAGCCTCAATAACTCCTCGGTTTCGTGAACCAGTTCGTTGCGGTTGACCATCATTAAATTACCTCCACTGCGCCCGGACCGGGACGGCTACGAATCTGTCCGGGGTCTAAGGCGTCATTACAGGTTGGACAATGCGTCACTTGGTCAAGAGGGGTTCCGCATTCCGAATGGATAAGGACTGTCGGGGCCGCGCCTTCGTTGCACCACCGATCCCCCCAGCGCATGATCGCTACAAGGCTTGGGGAGAGGTCTCGACCCTTTTGTGTTAGTAGATATTCATGCCGTACTGGTCGCTCTTGGTATGGCACCTTTTCGATGATGTCAGCGTCAACGAGTTTGGTGAGTCGCGAAGCCAGAAGATTTTTGGCTATGCCTAAGTCTTCCTCTAGTTGACCGAAACGCCGTGCACCTCGAAACAAATTCCGGAGGATGAGCAGCATCCATCGATCACCAATGACATCAAGCGTTTGTTGGATAGAACAATCACTGCGCGTTGGTGGAAGGTCGTGCACAGCGCAGAAGATAGATGAGTGAGTTTACTTTTGCAACTGACTTGCTGTTACATCAGGGAGTCTGCCTTGCTGGTCAGGCTGGCTATCAACTCGTCGAAGCTTTTCACGAAAGAGGCGACACCTTCCTCTTCTAGGACTAAAGCGACATTTTCCAGGTCGATCCCAATCTGAGCTAGCGAATCTAGCGTTGCTTGAGCCGCTGCTGGATCTGCATCGATCGTCCGTGCAACCGACCCGGTAGCCATAAAAGCCTCGATTGTATTGTCGGGCATCGTATTGACGGTGTTTGGTCCTATGAGCTCATCGACGTACAAGGTGTCGGGATATTCCGGGTTTTTAGTGCTGGTCGATGCCCAAAGCGGACGCTGCACTTGTGCTCCCTTGTCGGACAGGGCTTGCCAACGTGGACCTGAAAAGGTGGTTAGGAAATGTTGATAAGCAACTTGCGCTTGAGCCACAGCGGCTTTACCGCGAAGGCGCAAAGCCTCCTCACTGCCGATTTCTTGCAACCGCCTGTCTACCTCAGTGTCGGTTCGTGAAATGAAGAATGACGCGACACTAGCGATATTCGACAAGTCTGTAAGTCCTGATGCGAGGGCGTCCTCTAGCCCCGCGAGGTAAGACTCCATTACCTCGACATAGCGGCTGACAGAGAAAATCAAAGTCACATTAATTGACCTTCCCTCGCCGATCATGGTGCGGATAGAGGGTAAACCCTCAACGGTTCCTGGGATTTTGACCATCAAGTTTGGCGCATTTATCAGTTCATGAAGTGATCGAGCATCAGTAGTGGTCCGGTCAGTGTCTCTAGCGAGGGCAGGGTCTACTTCGACGGAGACGAATCCATCGATGCCGTTGGAGGCTTGATACACCGGTGCTAATGCTTTCAAGGCACCCCGTATGTCACTAGTGACTAGGTCCCAGTAGGCCTGTTTGACCGCTATTCCATCCTTAATTAATTGTCGGAATTGGGGGTCGTAGTCTTCGCTACCCTCGATGGCCTTTTGGAATATGGCGGGATTAGAAGTCAGCCCTCTAATTCCAGAGGCAACCCAGTTGTCGAGCTCGCCCGAGGTGATCCACCCGCGACGCAAATTGTCTAGCCAGGGGCTCTGCTGTCCCCGTTGGTGTAGGTCCTGAAGTCGCTGAGTGTTTCCAACTGGTTGAGTCATTGAAGCCTCCGGGGGTTGTTTATGAAAGTAATGAACGGGCAGCTGCCTCGACGCCACTTGCTGTAAAACCGAATTTCTCCATCACGACGTTGCCCGGTGCGCTTGCACCAAATTCGTCAATGGTGACGGTTGTATCTGCCCATCGATCCCAACCTAGCGAGACACCGGCTTCCACTCCGACGACGGGAACACCTGCTGGGAGAACGCTTTCTTGGTATTCCTTATCTTGTTGTTCAAACAGTTCCCAAGAAGGCATCGAGACCACGCGTGAAGCAATACCGTCTTCGGCCAACGAGCCGGCGGCCTCGACGCATAGCTGAACTTCCGAACCAGTCCCAGCGAGTATGACCGCGGGGTCCGGCGGATCTATGAGGACGTAGGCACCGCGTTCAACTTGGTTTGGTTTTTTAGTTCCCTCTAAGACCGGAACGTTTTGGCGAGTCAAGATCAACGCTGTGGGACCATTTCGAGTGAGGGCAACTGCCCAGGCTTGACTTACTTCATTTCCATCGGCGGGGCGGATTACAGGAAGATCAGGGATAGATCGCAAGGAAGCGATTTGTTCAACAGGTTGATGTGTTGGCCCATCTTCGCCGACTCCAATTGAGTCATGGCTCCAGACGAAAATGACTTTCGCTGAACTTAAAGCAGCCATACGAACAGAAGGCCGCATGTAGTCAGCAAAGACTAAAAACGTGCCGACTACTGGAATCAAGCCACCGTGTAGGGCCATGCCATTCGCGATACTCCCCATGCCATGTTCCCTGACGCCGTAGTAAAGCTTCCGTCCGTCTGGGCTAACAGCAGTCATAGGTTCACTTGCGATGTTGGTACCTGTATTCCCAGTAAGGTCAGCTGACCCCGAAACCAAAGAGGGGACTACATCCGCGAGCGCATCAACTACCTGATTGTTCGCGTTGCGAGTAGCCAGGGAAATTCCTGCTTCGTAGCTGGGAAGCTCATCGGACCAATTAGGTATCGGCTTGCCTGTTAAGAGTGTGTCAATCCAGGTTGCACTGAGATCGCTTTCGGCGACCTGCTGGGTCCAGTTCTCTCGTAAAGAGGCGCCGCGAGTTCCCGCTGTTCGATATGCAGCTAGGACATCTTCATCCACACTGAATGTTGAATCGGGGTCCATCCCCATCGCAGTTTTTGCACCAGCGATTTCAGTGTCGTCCGTGATTGCGCCATGAGCTCCAGGCGTATCGACGGCATTGGGGGCAGGGAAACCTATGTGACTTTGAAGAATTAGAAGCGTGGGTTTATCGTTTGAATTAGCTGCCTCCAAGAGCGCCTCCTCTAAGGCTGCTGTGTCCTCTGAGGCTTCGCCGAGATTACGCACGTCCCATCCATAAGATTCAAATCGTTTTTCTGCGTCGTCAGATAGTGCGAGGTCGGTGGTTCCGTCGATGGTGATCTTGTTGTCGTCATAAATTACGACCAAGTTTCCAAGCTGTTGATGTCCGGCAAGGCTGGCAGCCTCATGGCTGATGCCTTCCATTAGATCTCCGTCGCCACAGATCGTCCAGATCTTGTGGTTGACAACCTCCGAACCTAAGCGCGCCCTAAGGTGCCGTTCGGCCAGCGCCATTCCGACTGCGTTTGCAATGCCCTGACCGAGGGGTCCTGTCGTTACCTCGACACCCGGTGTTACTCCCACCTCTGGATGGCCAGGAGTGCGGGAGCCGACTTGGCGGAAGTCCTTGATGTCGTCCAGTTCTAGTCCGAAGCCCGTCAAGTAAAGCATCGAGTACAAGAGCATTGAGGCGTGACCTGCGGACAGTATGAATCGATCACGATCCGGCCACGAAGGATCTCCAGAGTCGTATTTCATAACCTTGGTAAAGAGAACATGGGCTAGCGGGGCTAGAGCCATGGCTGTCCCGGTGTGGCCGCTGTTGGCACGTTTGACAGCATCAAGCGCTAATGCGCGGATTGTGTTGATCTGTCGAGTCTCAAGGTCGCTGGTCACGATACCTCCCGAGTCGCGAGCCTAGTCCGCTGCTCGACTGAGACTGGGGAGGCTCAGCCACGGAAAATCGCAGCTGATGCAGTAAAGCCATGTAGGAAGGATTCTCCAGAAACAGGGCCAATCTCTCCGGCACAGAACATTCCGGCCACTACCTCTCCCGGTACAAGAGAGGCGACCCTAGAAGCGTCGTGATTTGGCGATTCAAATAGGTTTGTGCCGCGGCCATTACATGTGAATAAAAGGGCGGCGTCACCAATCGCCATGTTAGAAGCCAGATGCTCTAGGTCGTCTGTAGCGGCAGAAGCATCTCGGACTTGAAATTGAACCGTGCTCCCCATGGGCGCTAAATCGCCTATAGCTACTACACCACTATCTGAATCAGCTCCCATGACGGCTCGAATGAGAAAATCTCCTGGAGCGAAGTCTAATTTGTGTTCATCGATAACTCGGCCGATGTGGAGCCCTTGACTTGCCTGCAGTCGTTCGGTCTCTGGCAGGGAGGCGATAACCCCTTCGAGCCTCTTGAGAGCAGGTTGCCCTCCTAATTCGTATATCAGATTTCCTTTTGATTTGGTGACGATTAGAGGGGTACCAATCGGGCGACAACCTTGAGCGACTAAAGGTTCGATTTGAACTGCGCCTCCTACAAGAAGACCTACTCCGCCCTCTCGGTAAATCTCGCCATCAACAAACAGAGACCCTGATGTCTGAGTAGGGAAAGAAGAGTTGAGTCCTCCAATAATCTGAATATGTGGATGAGTGGATCGCCACTGACTAATAGCCTCTTCCGCCGGAAATGAGTTTGGGTCGGCAAGCAGGATCATTGTGTGGGCGTCTACTTCGGTCACGGCCTTCATGGCATCACCAAAGGAACCGTGTTCATTTGAAACACGGAAGGGAGTCACCTTGCCCTCTAGATTGCCAGCAAAGATGGTTAACGCACTCTGATCTTCTATTTCTCTGGAGCCGCAGATAAGAGCGTCAGCTGTAGAGCCGATCAAGACCTTCGGGGCGAGCAGATTTTCAATAGCTGATCGGATTTGAGTGAGTCGGTTTTTGAAATAGCCGGACATGAAGACGACGGCAAAATCAGGCGAGGAACCGATTCTGTCCAGAACTTGGCCGATCGCCTCAGCGACGGCGATACCTGGATCCTCATGGGTAGAGAGGCTTGAGGCGTAGGGCATTCAAATTTCTTTACGGTGCGCTGACGGTTAGCGGCACCTTCGTTACAGGGCCGTTGTCTATTCTGCAATGCGCTTCGATGGTTGCAGCGTTGGATATCTCCAAAGTGGCCTGAACTAGGTTGTAACCGAACTTTCCGGGTTCCACGGTTACTGGTTGAACGTTTCGAACGTCCATTGGTTCCCCGTCAGCTTCAAAGGTCACCTCCAGAGCTGCCAACCCTTGATGGTCGCTCGGACACCTGAGCAGCACCATCAGATGCGGTTGAATGGTAGTTGGAAAGCCACCAGGGGCAGTAAGCGAAAAGTGAACGCCGGTGAGGTCGAGCCTCGCCGAACCACCTTCTGCTTGCCGCATCTCGAAGTGTTCCAGAAATAGTGCCGTAATGATCTCCACAAAACGAAATTATGTGGTCTGTGGAACCTGATCTCAAGTCTCTTTCCTGATTAGTGAACACATTGGACTTGTTTCTGATAGGACTCCTCTTGTTGGAGCGTAGAAAGTCCAGGATCAAATGGCGTCTGAGCCACATGCAGCGAAGAAAATTCCGATGTTTCCCTTGAGTGCCGTGTTGTATCCGGGGGGCGTTTTGCCGTTACATGTCTTTGAAGAGCGTTACAAGAAGTTAAGCCAGTACTGCATCGATAGTGGCTCTCAGTTCGGAATCGTTCTTATAGAGCGCGGACAAGAGGTCGGCGGTGGAGATGCGCGTTTTCCGGTTGGTTGTATGGCAGAGATTATTCAGCACGACCTGATGCCAGATGGCCGGTCAAATTTGCTGGTCTTAGGGACGTCCAAGATCAATATCGAACAGTGGCACTCGGATTCACCGTTTCCCGTTGCTTCGGTGAGGGAAGTGCATGATGCTTCAACCAGTGGATCAATGGAGCGAGCTCAAGTGGTTTTGCGACGGTTTAGCGACTTTGTCGAAAGCGCAAGACAGATGGGCTACCAAATGCCTGCCGTGGATGAGGATGCGATTTCGGTAGGCCTCGAAGCGACTGAGCTTATTTATCGAATAGCCGAATTGCTGCCAGCCGGGCCATTTGACAGACAGAGAATACTGGCGGCTGCAGGATGCGAGGATCGCTTGACGGTAATTGAGGATCAGCTACGAGGATTAGAAGAAATTCTGGTCACCAGAGATGAGAAGCCGTGACTGATGGTGGTGCAAGCCTGCAAGTCTGGCATGCTGAACACTAAGAACCTCAACCCAGCGGGCGTTATGGCGAGTCAAACCGGAGGAATAAAAGCAGACGTAGATGATCTTGTGTCGACGTTGCGCGCCTACGTAAAGCAGGAAACCTTAGGCCCTATTCGCGGACTCGGCCGATATTTGGGTTTTGGCTTAGCGGGGACTGTTTGCTTTGCTGTTGCGGAGGTCTTTTTGGTGCTCGGCGTGGTACGCGTCTTACAGAGCACAACCTCGGCCTTTGAGGGCAAATTGAGTTTTGTTCCTTATCTTGCTGGCATTGTCACGTGCGCCGCCTTCATGTGCCTAACGATCTTCGCCCTTAAACGTGATGGAAAGAGGCACGGGAATGAGTGATGGACAACATGACACCGACCAGCAGGTCACCGTCGATGACCTGGAGAAAAGTTTTAGCCGTCTGACGGGGGAGTCAGACGAGGGTCCGGTTCCCATGCAGAAACCGAGCATCGTTGTTGGAGCTGCGCTGGCTTCTGGTCTTTTGGTGGTTGCATTTTTGCTGGGGCGTCGCCTCGGTCGCAAACAGTCAACCTTTGTGGAGATCGTCAGAGTCTGATGGGGCTGAATAGCGAACTTGGTGGGCTTCGGCTGAGCCGATTCATTAAGTCGTGTTGGCGACGTGGTCGAAGTGGCAGTGGAGCTTGGATGGCCCTTGCCGTCGTCGCTACAACGATGCGGGTGCTCCGGCACCTAAGCGCACGAAGGCCAACTGTTGTTCATACAAGACAGTTACTGCCGGGTGAGTCGGTAAGAATTGATCACCTACCAAAAAACCGAAGTGAGAGTCAGTGATGGTGTCTCACAAGCCGGAATTGAGTTCGGGCGAGCGTATCGTGCTGATCGATAGTCGTCAGCGACGCTATTTGGTTACCTTGGAACCTGGTGGAGAATTCCACTCTCATGCTGGCGTGATTTCCCACGACCAAATTATTGGCAGCCTTGAAGGCAGTGAATATCGCACCGGTTCAAACGCCCGTTTTCTTGGCCTTCGCCCAACGCTCAACGATCATGTGTTAAAGATGCCGCGCGGAGCTCAAGTTATATACCCCAAGGATTTAGGTCCAATCCTTATATTGGCTGATATCGAACCGAATCAACACGTCTTTGAGTCCGGTGTGGGCTCCGGAGCCCTCTCTACCGCCTTGTTGAGAGCGGGTACTCGGGTTACGGGATATGAGGTCAGAGAAGACTTCGCTCAAAATGCCAAATCCAACGTCGAAAGCTTCCTAGGTCCGGATGCCTTGACACGCTATGACGTCAAGATCCGTGATGCATACGAACCGCATGATGACGAAGGGTTTGATCGAGCGGTGCTTGATTTACCGGAGCCCTGGCAAGTCGTACCCCATTTGGAAACTTCGTTAAGGCGCGGTGGAATTCTCGTCGCTTATAACCCGTCTGTCATACAAGTCCAAAATTTGCGTCGACGCTTGGCGGATGGGCCGTGGGCCCTGATCGAAACTGTCGAAGTTCTCAATCGGACTTGGCACGTAGAAGGGGTCTCTGTTCGACCGGATCATCGGATGGTCGCTCATACCGGTTTCTTGACTCATGCTCGGTTGATCGAGTCGTAAATGAGTAACCGTGATTTTTGATGCAGTCGCCGGGGGCTTGTTGCTCGTCGCTGTGGTTGTGGGTTGGCGGGGCGGATTTATCGGGAGACTTGGTGCTTGGCTTGGATTCGCGGCTGGAGGTCTTGCAACCGCTCGGTGGGTCCGACAAGGAATTGACGTTGTAGACATCAACGGCGAGCATCAGCGCCTCGCCGCCGCAGCCATAGCCGTTCTAGTGGGAGCGATCGCTGGCCACGCTATTGGATGGCGCCTAGCGCGGGGGCTTCGCGGATTGGTGCCTCGCCCTTTTAAATGGGTTGATTCATTGATTGGCGTCCTCGTCGCAACAGGGTCGATCGCCCTATTGGTTTGGATCCTGTTGCCTCCCTTGGCAGCAACCAGTGGTTGGCCAAAGGACCAAAGTAACGAATCGAAGCTTGTCGATCTCGTCGAGAGGTATTCGCCAGTTGCTCCATCCGTTACTGGTCTCTTGGGGCAACTCTTGAATGAGTGGCCGAATATCCCCACCTTTGAATCAACCTCAGGTCCCCTAGAGGTTGGGGAGCCGCCAATCGAGATTTCGGTCACTGCGGAGGTTCTGGAAACAGCGGCTGCTTCGATTGCTCGGGTTCATGCCATCGCTTGCAGCCAAAGGCAAGATGGCACCGCTTTCGTCGTGTCACCGGGTCTCCTATTGACTAACGCCCATGTGCTGGCTGGCTCTCAGAGTGTGGAGGTCGCGCTACCAGGCACGGGCTTACAGCTGGCAACGGTCACAGCATTTGATCCGGAGCGAGATCTAGCACTGGTCAGGGTTGAAACTGCGTTACCTTCACTAGCTTTACAAACACCACTAGCTGGTCAATTGGCAGCAGTCATCGGGCACCCTTCAGGGGGCCCACTGCGGACAACTCCAATACGTTTAGTCGAGCGTGTGGTTGCTAACGGCCGAGACCTCTACGACTCGGTGGACACTCAGCGGAAAGTTTGGTTCGCCGCGGCAAAACTACAATCTGGTGATAGCGGGGCGCCGGTCGTCGACACCAACGGCGATGTCGTGGGCGTCGTCTTTGCAGTTGCGCCGCCAGGAGCTCCCGATTATGAACGAGCGGCCTACGTTTTAGACCGATCCGAGATAGCTGCGTTTATGGCTGAGGTTGCAGCCTTTGAGGACCGCAGCGTCGTGAACACAGGGAAATGCCTTAAATAAGTCTGCCTTAGCACCCTTAGGTGGTAACGCTTCCTTTAGGCCTCAATGTAAATGCACTCGCCGGGGCACTCTTCGGCTGACTCAATAACTGCGTCCAACTGGCCGTCAGGAAAGTTTGCTAGTCCCTCAGCGCCACCGGCCAAGGTATTGCCCTCTTCCACGACATATGCCAAGCCGTCATCTAAGAGAGTAAATACGTCGGGTGCAATCTCTTCGCAGAGACCGTCACCGGTGCAGAGGTCTTGGTCAATCCAAACCTTCATGTCAGTGCCTTTCTTCTTCGTGCAAGAAAACTTGGCGGTTCCAGGGGCAAGCCCCGAAGGGAAGTAAACGGAGCAGGATTCAATTTACCCTCTACGAGAAGCGCTGGCACATCTTTTCGGGTGTCAATGAAAAGGATTTTGGGGGTTGAGTCACATCGGGCGCTGTTTCGTGTAGCTTCCGTCCAGACACCTCCTGCGCATGAGGATCGCTATGTCAGATCAAGACGACAAGCCCGATACTGAAGCCACCTCCGGCGAGATCCCCGCGCTTCGAAGTCAGGTACGAGCTCTTGAGTCCGAGGTAAGTCTTCTGCGACGAAAGCTCGTCGATACCCCCAAACGGGTTACAACTCTCGAAGAGCGACTTCTTGAAACCAAAAGTCAACTAGCCCAAGCAGTCTCTCAGAACGAAAAACTCACCTTTACGCTTCGTGAAGCTCGAGAGCACATAGCGACGCTTCGGGAAGAGGTCGAGAAACTCACTCAACCACCATCGGCTTACGGGACATTTATCGGGGCCAATGAAGATGGAACCGTCGACGTACATACGAATGGGCGGAAGGTGCGTGTCCGCCTTCATCCGGACCTCAGTGGAGCAAACCTAGAAGCCGGTTCCGAGGTAGTCCTAAACGAATCATTAAATGTTGTTATGGCACGTGACCCTGGGTCATCAGGCGAAGTTGTTGTCCTGAAGGAAGTCCTCGCTGATGGAGAACGAGCACTGGTCACTGGACGCGCTGATGAAGAAAGAGTCGTCGACCTTGGGGACCACCTAAAACAGCAGAAGATGAGATCGGGCGACAGCCTCTTATTAGACGTCCGAGCGAATTTGGTACTTGAGCGTCTACCGCGACCCGAAGTGGATGAGCTGCTTTTAGAGGAAGTGCCAGACGTAACGTACGAGGCCATCGGTGGATTAGATGGCCAGATTGAACAAATCACAGACGCCGTCGAACTGCCGTACCTGCATCAACATCTTTTCCGCGAATATGATCTTCCAGCGCCTAAAGGGATTTTGCTCTACGGTCCGCCCGGTTGCGGCAAAACCCTCATAGCAAAGGCGGTTGCAAATTCCCTCGCAAAGAAGGTGGCAGAGGCTTCCGGCGATAACAACGCTCAAAGCTTTTTTATTAACATAAAGGGCCCGGAGCTCCTGAATAAATACGTTGGAGAGACCGAAAGGCAAATTCGCCAAATTTTCCAGCGAGCACGTGAAAAGGCAAGTGAAGGCTGGCCCGTCATCGTATTTTTCGACGAAATGGAGTCACTCTTTCGTACACGCGGCAGCGGTATCAGTTCAGACATGGAGTCCACGGTTGTACCCCAGTTGCTCGCCGAAATCGACGGAGTAGAAGGCCTTAGGAATGTCATAGTGATAGGTGCCTCCAACAGAGAGGACCTCATCGACCCTGCAATCCTCCGGCCTGGCCGGTTAGACGTCAAGATCAAGATTCACCGCCCAGATGAAAGCGCTGCATCCGCTATTTTCACGACCTACTTGACCGCCGATTTACCGATCGACCCGATTGAAATCGACGAACTCGGAGGCGGTGAACCCGACAAAGCCATACGGGTGATGATTGAACGCACTGTAGAAGAGATGTACAGACCCGAGGACCACAATCGCTTTTTGGAAGTCACCTATCAGAATGGCGATAAAGAGGTGATGTACTTTAAAGACTTCGCTTCGGGGGCGATGATCGAAAACATCGTTCGTCGGTCGAAGAAGACCGCGATAAAGCGCTCGATAGCTACCGGGAGCTACGGAATCCGTTTAGACGACTTACTCGGCTCCATCCGACAAGAATACAAAGAGCATGAAGATCTGCCCAACACCACCAATCCGGATGACTGGGCCAAGATTTCAGGCAAAAAAGGTGAACGAATTATCTTCATCCGCACGCTCCTCAGCGGAGACGATGAATTTACTGGCGAAGGCGGAAGAGCGATTGAGCGAGTTCAAACCGGCCAATATCTCTAAGAGCCGTCAGCGACGCTAAGGTCAGGGCGTGGCCGTACATAAGGTTCTGGGAATAGAAACCGAGTTTGGAATCCTCCACCGCAATGAAGGGGACTCGAACCCCGTAGCGGCGTCATCCATGATCATTAACGCATACGTAAATGGCTTTTTGGAACGTCGTGTTGGCTGGGATTTCGAAGACGAACACCCTGGAGTTGACGCTAGGGGCTTTAACGAATTCGACGCTCTGGCACCAGAAATAGAAACTCACTTAGTTAACGCCGTGCTAACCAACGGCGCCCGGTATTACGTGGACCATGCCCATCCCGAACTCTCCACGCCTGAATGTACAGATGCACTTCAATGCACGACTTACGATCGAGCCGCTGAAGAGATCCTGATCCGTTCGATGGATAAAGCCAACGAGCTTCTTCCCGATGGAGAAGAGCTGGTGATCCATAAGAACAACAGCGATGGCAAGGGTAATAGTTATGGGTGCCATGAGAATTATCTCGTTGACCGAGCGGTACCGTTCGGACGCATTGTTCAGGAAATAATGCCGTTCTTCATTTCGAGGCAAGTGTTTTGTGGAGCTGGAAAAGTCGGCTCGGAAGCTCCTGGGCTAACCCACTCCGACGTCCCCTTTCAGATAACGCAAAGAGCTGATTTCTTTGAAGAGGAGGTGGGACTCGAAACGACGCTTAAACGCCCGATCGTAAACACCCGCGACGAGCCCCACGCTGACAGCAAGAAGTACCGCCGGCTTCATGTGATTGTGGGGGATGCGAACATGAGTGAAGTTCAGACGTATCTGAAACTTGGCGTTACAGCAATAGTCCTAGCGATGATCGACGACGACATGGCCCCTAAGGACTGTGCTTTCGAAACTTCCGTTCAGACGCTTCGCCAAACCAGTTATGACATTGATTTAGCCATGGTTCATCGACTGCTTAATGGCCAGAAGGTTTCAGCTCTCGACGTCCAGTGGGCGTATTACGCCGCGGCGGAAAGTTGGGCGGAGCGGAATGGGTTTGACGTAATCGGAGGTCAAGAAATGGGACTTGATCTAATGAAGCGCTGGCATGATGTCCTCGTAGCTTTGGAAAATGACCCCGATTCCCTTTCGGATTCCATTGATTGGATAGCTAAACGCAGGCTTTATGAGGGCTACCGAGAGAGACACGATCTGGAGTGGTCTGATCCGAAGTTAGCGGCCCTAGATCTCCAATATCACGATCTAAGACCCGATAAAGGCCTAGCGAGACGAATTGGTTTAAAAAGAATATCTGAGGATTCTGAGGTTGAGCTGGCAGTAAACAACCCCCCACCTTCGACCCGCGCATACTTCCGGGGTCGTTGTCTTGAGCGGTACCCAGACGAAATCGTGGCTGCTAACTGGGACTCTATGGTTTTCGATATAGGCACTGACCCTCTCCGCCGCGTCCCAATGCTTGAACCTTTGAGGGGAACCGCTGCACATGTCGGTAACTTGTTGGACGAATGTTCGAACGCGGCTGAGCTATTACGACGCTTGGGAACGTGAGAAACCAATAGAATTAGTCCGGTAGGAGGCTTTTGATGGCTGAACAAGAACAACGACGCCGATCCGCACCGCGAACGGATGATGTAGAGCTCGAAGAAACGGGTACTGGGCAGCAGGCAGGAGAGGAACTCAAGGCGGAACTCGACGATCTGCTGGACGAGATAGACGACGTTCTTGAGACCAACGCGGAAGAGTTTGTTAAGAACTATGTACAAAAGGGTGGCGAGTGACTTCTATGCCATTCCACGTTTCGGGGGAGGACCCCGGAACGGACTTTGTGAATCTTCTACGCCAAAACGGTCTTGATCCATTCCCACCTGCGCTGCCGGGGGTTATCGATGCCGGTCACGCTACGACAGTTCTCGCACTGCGTTTCGCCGGTGGGGTGGTAGTAGCTGGGGATCGTCGAGCGACGTCCGGGCACTTGATCAGTCATCGAGACATGCAAAAGGTGTTCCCTGCCGACGAATATTCCGCTGTAGCGATCGCTGGCGCAGCGGGGCCTGCCATCCAGATGGTGCGCGTCTTCCAACTTCAGCTGGAGTATTACGAAAAGATCGAAGGCAAGCCGCTGACGCTGGAGGGTAAAGCGAATCAACTGGCAGAAATGTTAAGAGGGCACCTCCCGCAAGCTATGCAGGGCTTGGCTGTGGTTCCAATTTTTGCAGGCTTTGACCCGACTCGCGGCGCAGGTCGTCTGTTTCAATTTGACGTTACGGGTGGGCGATACGAAGAACAAGACTTTGCGACTAGTGGATCGGGAAGCCTTCATGCAGGCACTGTTGTAAAGCTCGGCTACACGGCAGGACTGACCGAAGCTGATGCGCTTACCCTCTCAGTGAAAGCACTTTGGCACGCCGCTGATGAGGACAGTGCTACCGGCGGACCAGATCCGATTCGCGGTATCTACCCGGTACTTGCGGTCATCGATAATGAGGGCTTTCGTCAGTTGAGCGATGAAGAGTCGGGTGCTGTGTTCGCAGACTTCAGAGAAGAACTGACAGAAGGGTAGAAGCAGATATGGCGATGCCTGGTATGTACGTAAGCCCCGAACAATTAATGCAAGACCGAGCGGACTATGCGCGAAAGGGAATTTCGCGTGGCCGGAGTCTTGCTGCAGTGGAGTATCTCGGTGGCATTGCCCTTGTTGCCGAAAACGCGAGCTCGACACTGAGGAAAGTCTCCGAGATATATGACCGGATCGCATTTGGCGGTGTCGGACGATACAACGAGTTTGATCAACTGCGAATCGCCGGTGTTCGCTACGCCGAGCTCAAGGGATATCAATACAGCCGTGAAGACGTCGATGCTCGCAGCCTGGCAAATCAATACGCACAAATGCTTGGTCAGATTTTCACCCATGAAATGAAGCCGATGGAAGTGGAAATCGTCGTAGCTGAAATCGACCCATCTGGAACTCCCGAGCTGTATCGGATCCAGTACGACGGCACTGTTGCTGATGAGCAACAGTGGTGCTGTATCGGCGGAGACTCCGAAGCAGTATTGGAACGACTGAGCGATGGGTGGTCTGCGGATCTCGATCGTGACGCGGCCGTTCGTTTAGCCGTGAGTGCCTTAGCTGGACCCGACCGGTCCATGGCCGCGGCAGAGCTTGAAGTTGCCGTCTTGTCGGCTGGTAACGGACGGCGTTGCTTTAACAGGCTTGAAGACGATGAAACTGAAGCCCTACTTGGTTGACAAAATCTCTGCGTCGCCAGCTCTCCGGCACTGCTAGTTCACCTAGACCTGAAAAACTAACGATACGGTGTGGCCGTGCAACGACGGATCATGGGACTCGAAAATGAATATGGCGTTACGTGCACGATTCGAGGCCAGCGCCGACTTAGTCCAGACGAAGTCGCAAGGTATCTTTTCCGGCGAGTCGTTTCCTGGGGCCGGTCGAGCAACGTGTTCCTCGCAAATGGGGCCCGTCTTTACCTAGATGTTGGCTCTCACCCTGAATATGCGACTCCAGAGTGTGACTCCGTTTATGAAGTTATCTGCCACGATCGCGCGGGTGAACGAATCTTGGAACAGCTCGTTGGTAACGCGGAAGAGCGTTTGGCCGAAGAAGGGATCACGGGAAGCACGATCTATCTGTTTAAGAACAACACCGACAGTGCCGGTAATAGTTACGGATGTCACGAGAACTATTTGACAAGTAGACGGGATGATTTTTCGAACTATGCAGAGGTGCTAATTCCTTTCCTTGTCACTCGCCAGATTTATACCGGCGCCGGCAAAGTGCTGCAGAGCGCAAGGGGGGCCATGTACAGCATTGCTCAGCGGGCCGAACATATTTGGGAAGGCGTCTCCAGCGCGACGACGCGCAGCCGGCCAATTATTAACACCCGTGATGAGCCACACGCCGATGCCGAAAGGTTCAGGCGACTCCACGTGATTGTCGGCGATTCCAATATGAGTGAGTACACCTCTTTTTTGAAGGTGGGCGCTACAGCTTTGTTGCTGCGGATGATGGAGGATCCGAGTGTTGTGCTCCGTGACTTAACCCTTGAGAATCCGATCCGAGCCATTCGGGAGATAAGTCATGACATCACGTGTCGGCGGAGAGTTCGTTTAGCCAGTGGGCGCGAGGCGAGTGCCTTCGAAATTCAGTCAGAGTACCTAGAGCGCGCTCAGCGCTTTGCCGACCATAACGATTTGAATGAAGAGGAGAAGCGGGCTTTGGCAATGTGGGAACACTGCATGGACGGCATCGAACAGGACCCGCTTACCCTCGACAGAGAGGTTGACTGGGTAATTAAGTACCACCTATTGGAGCGTTACAAAGCGAAACACCAAATTGAACTGAGTGACCCTCGTGCCGCCCTGCTGGACTTGCAGTATCACGACGTCAACCAAAATAGAGGTGTCTTCTACCTCATGCAGGCCAATGGGCTGGTCGAACGGGTTCTTGACGACAGGGACGTTGAGACAGCCATCGAGCAACCTCCGCAGACCACAAGAGCCAAGCTTCGCGGGG
>MDTG01079756.1_pt1 | contig 44289 bp, 40 predicted proteins | sample 811421 | NCBI WGS metagenome assembly MDTG01 (sample SAMN05326645, study PRJNA326480) | marine metagenome | isolation source: seawater | place: Pacific Ocean: South East | collected 2011 | reverse complement strand
TTTAATTGTATTATTTTCTATTTGGTTTTGCGTTGTACTTGGGTCGGCATCAGAAAAGTTATTTGACATTTTCAAAAAGTTTGTTCCGGGACCGGTTTCTGACAACAATGCCAAAGAACCATTAAAGGTATTACTCTTGATTCTGTAAATAAAGTTGTCCTCCGCTTCAATTCCAAAATAGCAATTGTTAAAGGTGTTACTGTTTATCGTTAACCCCTTACTCCCGCTAACTGTTTGACTCCCTTTAATTCTAATGGCCAGATCAGACCTACTAGGGTTGCCGGGTAAGTTAGGGCCTGTTTTATAAAATCCATGAAAACCGTTTGACTGAACAACCACATTTGAATTTTCGATGTATAATCCACCTCCGGTTCCGTTAAAAGTATTCCACTTTACCAATAAAGGTTGCATATGACTGTTATTGGGATCTAAATGAAAGTTGATAACTTTTACAGCATAAGTTGGTAAATATCCAAACTCATCGGTAAAATAACTATTGGTAGAAAATTCACAACTTTGAATATTCAATGGCATGGCATTTAAACCATTTTGCATATAGTGCATAGAAGAATAGTTTTTAAAAGTCACCGATGTTCCGTTGTTTACAAACTTAACATTGCCAACATGCCCAAAACTACCATCCTCAAATACTATCCCATTAATTGAGTTGCGTATTACAGTATGACTCCTGAAATCGGCATGTCCACCAGCTGAACCGGACACATAAATGCCATCCCAGAATTTATCCGGTTGACAAGAACGGATAATTGCCCTTGTAGTTGAGTTACCACCATGAAAATCTAAATCTCCACCTCCTGCTATGGTTATTTTAGCTCCTTCAGCCATAATAAATTCGCACCAATTTATATACAATTCACTATCAATAATAAATTCCCCTTGGACAAGAAATTTTTTCCCTTGAATAGTATTGCTACTTAGAGTATTTCCATGTATATTTTGCAACCATGTACTTGTCTGTCCGTCGGGGATTACTTCATCAACTCCCGAAAAATTAACATTAATCTGATCAGTAATCGTTGTACAGGCAGAAGTCATTGTAAGTGTATATGTTCCAGATTGTGCGCCACTTATTGTTGGGTTAGGAATGTTTGGGTCACTCAGTCCTTTAGTGGGCGACCAAGAATAAGAGACTCCTGGTAACACACAATCAGGACCTATAGTTTTTTCATCACTACATCCATTAAGTGTAACATCAGCTCCGGCATCAAGACTTATATTTCTTAAGCTGACATTGTTTACGTAAACATCACAATAAGCAGTATTAGATTGTGAATTATATGGCTCAATAATCAGTTCATCAAAGGTTTGAGTAGGACTAAAACAGATTGCTTTAGTTTGAAATGTTCGTGGGTTAGTTGTAGTAGAAGGTTGAATTGTATTACCCTGTATAGCATATATAATTTGCTCCGTATTAGTCGTATTATTTCTTCCTATCACTCGCAACTCATCCGGTGGTGGATTTGTTCCTGTAGCAGCTACATCTAATGATAAAATATAATCACCCGGCGTAATGTTAACACTTGTCTCTATAGCCTCCAGGTCAACGAACCAACTCCTCTCCATATACATGTAAGCAAAAGCTTGAGGTATGCCCAAACCCTTAATTTGTGGTGTACCATCATGCACCCTCCAATCGCAAATTACTTGAAAAGGACTCATTGAACCAAAAGTAGTTCCAAAATAATTAAATTCATGATTTTTAATTAGCTCTCCACACGGACTATTATAATTTTGAGGACAGTTATAGTAAATATCTTCTATTAACATAGAAAAAGTTACTTCCGGCAAATCTTCATTCAAATCTCTTCTTAGTACAAGCAAATAACTTTCTTCTTCTGTTAGGTCTGTCATTTCAAAATAGTGCATGGTGCTATCGTCAACAGACTCATTGTAAATCTGAGTTAAACTTTCACAATCATCTTTTAAATAAACTTCATAAGCAATTAAGCCAACAAAAGGCTCACTGTTTTGACTTTCCGCTCCAGTTACAACAAACATACTGTCACTACTTGCAGTAAATTCAAAATAAAGATATTCCTGTCCCTCATAAAAAGTGTAGGTCTCAATACTTCCTTTCTCCAGGACTATCGCCGTCTCACAACTTGCCCCCTCTACTTCCGGTTCTGGAATCGGTTCATCCGGCGCTCCCGCTGCATTGGGCGTAAATTGGGCAAATGTACCCATTACTAAGAGGTTGAACAATAGTGTACAAAAAAGTTTTTGCGTAGTAAACTTGTTAGTTTTCATGATTTTAAATATTTAATAAATAAAAAATTAATTGTTTTTCTTGTTAAAGTCTATCCATCGCACAAACAAGAAGATGCGACAAATATATAAAAAACTTTCATACTGCATAATTTGTTATGACAAATTCTAGCTAGCTTAATCTAAAATTAGCGCACAAAGGCTTTTGTGCAGTGGATAAAAAAGAATTTACAAAACAGTTGGGTAAGCGTATTAAAGAGTGTCGCCATAAAGCCAACATTACCCAAACTGAGCTTGCTCTTCGTTGCGGAAAAGATCGTCAGCATATTGAACTGATAGAGAATGGAAAAACAACTTGTACTTCCTATACCCTCTATTTAATTGTAAAAAGTTTAAAATGCAGTTATGATGAACTCTTTTCGTTTGAACAGGATTGAGCGCTCCATTTAAGCTATCCCCCACCTTTTTGTTTATCGCCCTCTTGGATAACAATTCTTTGCTATTTTCATTTTTTCCATAATAGAATGATTTGATTCGTAATTAAGCTTTAAGAAATTTCTTCTCTATATTATAGGTTAAAGAAAAAGTTCCCTTTTCATTTTTAAAACTTTGAGAAGTCAAATATATAAAAAAAACCAAAATACAACAAATTCGTTGTATTTATATTTTCCAAAATAATCACCTTGGCTATGTTTGAAAAAAGATAAAGACATAGCACTTAAAAAGCTTGGCGACAGGGTTCGCGCCATTCGTAGAAAAAAAGGTTTTACCCAGTTTGAGCTGGCTTCTTTTGTATACAAAGACCAACAATCTATTCAACGTCTGGAAGCCGGAAGAGTAAACCCTTCTTATATTTACTTATTGGAGATTTGCGAAGGACTGGATATTGAAATGAAAGAGTTGCTTTCAGAAGAAGACAATAGGAAACATTAGTTATCTAATTATTTTTCAAAATACGGCTTACTTCACAATACCATAACCGAAATTAATATAAAAACCGACAGCCATAGATCTTCAAAATCAACAATGCAATATAAACTAAGGAACTCATTTTGTTTAAGGAGTAAGCAAAAAAAAGCCCACATAAAATGCGGGCTCATTTTCACTTATATTATTTCATTACATAAAACGCTCCATTACCTTGCGGCTAACTCCGGTGTTGGAGAACCCACCATCGTGGAAAAGGTTTTGCATGGTAACGTATTTTGTTAAATCACTAAATAACGTTATACAGTAGTTAGCGCAGTCTTCTGCACTAGCATTGCCCAATGGAGAAATCTCATCAGAATATTTTATAAAAGCATCGAAACCTTTTACCCCACTACCTGCTGTGGTTACCGTAGGTGATTGAGAAATCGTGTTTATTCTTACTTTCTTCTCAACTCCATAGTGATAACCAAAACTTCTTGTAATTGATTCTAATAAAGATTTAGCATCAGCCATATCATTGTAATCCGGGAAAACTCTTTGTGCAGCTATGTATGTTAATGCAAGCACAGAGCCCCATTCTTTAATGGCATCTAACTTTTTTGCAGTTTGTAAAACTTTGTGAAGCGAAATGGCAGAAACATCCATGGTTTTGTGGTACCAATCGTAGTTAGTATCGTCATAAGACTTGCCTTTTCTAACATTGGGCGACATGCCAATTGAATGCAATACAAAATCGATTTTACCGCCAAGCACTTCCATTGATTTAGTGATTAAGTGCTCTAAATCCTCTACCGACGTAGCATCAGCCGGAATAACTTCTGCATCACAAGCTTCTGCCAATTTGTTGATTTCTCCCATACGCATAGCAATGGGAGCATTTGTTAACGTAAATGTTGCACCTTGTGCTTTAGCTTGCTCTGCTACTTTCCAAGCGATTGACTGTTCGTTTAACGCTCCGAAAATAATTCCTCTTTTTCCTTTCAGTAGATTGTTTGACATGATTTTTTCAATTCATTTATTAAGTGAACAAAGATATAATTTCTTGCTTATTGTGGAAGTCGATTCTTACAACAGATTTTTTAATTCATAAAATTGCTTCCTAATAGTTCTTTGGCATTATTTACTGCTGCCTCTGTTAAATTTTTACCGCTTAACATCTTAGCAATTTCACTCAAGCGCTCTTCCTTAGATAATTCTCGCATTTGAGTTTTTGTGCGCTCCTCATCATTGCTTTTGTAAACAAAATAATGCGATTGCCCCTTAGCGGCTATTTGAGGTAAGTGAGTAATGGAAATCACTTGCCGTTTAGCTGAAATCTCACTCAGTAAATTCCCCATTTGATCGGCAATTTCACCTGAAACTCCGGTGTCAATTTCATCGAACAAAATGGTGGGAAGTTGTTGATGCTCTGCAAGAAGTGCCTTAACCGACAAAACAAGTCTTGAAATTTCTCCACCAGAAGCGGTTTTTGCTACTTTCTGTGGAGGCATTCCTTTATTTGCTGAAAAAAGAAAATCAAATGAATCTATTCCATTTGCTTGTACTTCATTAAGCAATTGATGTTCAATATTAAACTGAGCATGCGGAATTCCCAACTTTTTTAAACTATTTTCTACTTGTTTACAAATCTTATCTATAACATTTAATCTACTCTTAGACAGTTTGTCAGCAGTTTGGTCTAAAACACTTTTAGCTTCATCAAACTCCTTGCTTAGCTTTTCTATTTTTGCTTCATAATCTGAAATAGAAAGTAGTTTTTGATCCAATTCTTCTTTTAACTCAATCAACTTTTCAGCATCCTCTAACAAATGCTTCTTTTGAAGTCGATGAATTTCTCCAAGACGTTCCTCAACCAATTGCTGACGGTTAGGGTCAAACTCTAAACTTTCAGCTTTAGTGGTAATTTCTTGAGCAATATCTTCTAATTCAATTAAGGTCGACTCAAAGCGCCGACTTAAATCTTCCATATCGCTAAAATAGCGACTACTTTGATTCATCAGCACTTTTACTTGCTTGAGCATTTCAAGCGCATTTTCATCACCTTGACTTAACAAACCATCAATTTGTGAAAAGTTGCGTAAAATCTCCTCACTATTTGCCAAAAACTCCTGTTCCTTTTCCAGTTCTTCTGATTCTCCGGCTTGTAAGTTTAAGGCTTCAAGCTCTTCAAACTGAAAACGCAAATAATCTTCCTCTTTTTGAGCTTCTGCAGCTTGATGCTCAACCTCCTTGAGTTGATTCCTAAGCTCTAAATATTTATCAAACTGCAAGTCATAAGTTGTTTTTAAATTATCATTTGAAGCTAAAGCATCAATGATATTCAATTGAAAATCCGAATCATTTATTTGCAATGATTGATGCTGAGAGTGGATATCAATCAACTTTTCTCCAAGCTTTTTTAGAACTTCCAGCGTAGTTGGCGTATCATTTATAAAACTCCTACTTTTCCCTTGTGGAGATATTTCTCTTCGAATAATTGTTTCATCCCAATAGTCTAAATCTGCATCTGCAAATAAAGCTTTCAAATCATAATTAGCAACCGAAAAAGTACCTTCAATAATGCACTTTTCAGACTGATTTTTTAGACTGCTATGATCTGCTCTATCACCTAAAATTAACTTTAATGCACCCAGCAAAATTGACTTCCCCGCTCCTGTTTCGCCTGTGATTACTGAAAGTCCTTCACTGAACTGAATATTAAGTTCATCAATCAGCGCAAAGTTTTGAATAGATAGTTGCTTCAGCATACTGTAAAATTAATTGAAAGAAAGGGATGGGTAAAACGAATTTTACTTTTTTCTAAGTTTTTCGTACTTCCCTGCATTTCCGGGATCTATCGTTATGAGGGTTTCAGTTAGTTCTTCAATCTCTCTGGAATCTGCTTCAGAAAACAAATTCACAATCTCGGCTTGTTTTGCGAGAAAAAAGGTTTGCAAATTATAAGATGAAGGAGCAACATTGTGAATTCTTTTTAACTCTTTCATGCTATTTAAAATCACACTTCTACCTCTCTTTACATCCGACTCCATAATATCAAAAGCCTTTCTGTGGTAGTCGTAATAAGTTGCTCTTAAAGGCTTAAAGCGAGCACTCAAGTGATTCTCTACTAGCCAATAGCGGTTTCTTTCTCCTTCAGAGGCTTTCCACCCTTGTTCCGGAGAGCTTTGCGCATTACTTACAATTCGCTGTGCTTGCTGAAAAAAAGGAGTTCCACCTTCTTTAGAAAATGAATCATAATCATAACCTAAAATCATGTATGCGTAATAGGCTAAAATTGAAACTAATTCGCCACTATAGGAGTTTTCAGTAAAAATTAAGGGTTCAAATTGATTGTAAGTAATGACAAAATCTTCATCTCTTACGTTCATAATTGGCGTTTTGTAAGAGGTGTTAAAAACTGGTCGAGAGGCCTGTACCTGAATATTACCGGAAAACTGATTTGCCCCTAATCGCTGTTCTAGAGTAATTAAAATACTACAATCTATTCTTTCAAAAGTTTCATATTCGTCATTCGTCCATTTTCTGCCATTAATAAACTGAAATACGGCTTTTTGCAATTCTTGGAAAATTTTGCGTTCACTGCCCTCCACTTGTCGTGAATTCACTTCGACAACACAGTTAAGCTCTTGTGCATTTAGAGAAACTAAAGTCAACATTAAAAAAGAAAAGGATAACAGTTTTTTTACCATCGGCTTTCTACAGCATTTAAAATGTCTTGTGCAACTTCTGCTTTTGACTTTAACTCAAATTCTTCTTGATTATTGTCGGCATCAATAATAGTAACCTTGTTGCTATCGTACCCAAAACCTGCTCCTTGATCTTGTAAGCTATTTAACACAATCAAATCAAGGTTTTTACGTTGAAGTTTCCCTTGAGCATTCTCCACCTCATTCTCTGTTTCCAACGCAAAGCCCACTAAAAATTGATTTTCTTTTTTATGCTCACCAACAAACTTTAATATATCTTGCGTAGGAGTTAATTCAATCTGAAGAGCATCTGATTTCTTTTTAATTTTTTGATTGGCTTTTGACTTAGGACTGTAATCAGATACAGCTGCTGAAAAAATCAAGCAATCTGCTTTTTGGTAATGTTCTTTAACCGCATAAAACATCTCAGCTGCTGACTGCACTTTAATCAATTCAACATTTGCAGGTGCCGTTAAAGAAGTAGGTCCGCTAATCAAAGTGACTTTTGCTCCTCTTTCTAATGCAGCTTCCGCAATAGCGTAACCCATTTTTCCTGAGCTGTGGTTTCCAATAAAGCGAACAGGGTCGATTGCTTCATAAGTAGGACCTGCTGTGATAAGCAAATTTATATTTCTCCACGGCAAATCACGACCTTCAATAAAATTCAAGATATTCTCAACTTCGGCCATTCGTCCTTCACCTTTAAGTCCACTAGCCAACTCTCCTTCTTCAGCAGGAATTAGATGATTTCCATACTCCTGAAGTTTTCTAATATTGGATTGAATAGCCGGATGTTTGTACATATCCAAATCCATAGCCGGAGCAAAGTAGGCGATGTTTTGTTTTGGCAAAGAGAAATAAGTAGCTAGAAGCAAATTATCGCAAATACCATTGGCCATTTTTGCAATGGTATTCGCTGTAGCCGGAGCCAATAAAAAAAAGTCGGCCCATTTGGCCAACTCCACATGGTTTTCCCACTCCCCTGTTTTAGCATCAAAATACTCAATGGCAACAGGATTTTTAGAGAGGGTAGATAAAGTAAGAGGCGTTATAAAATGTACTGAATCGGGGGTCATCAGTACTTTAACGTTCGCCCCTTTTTTAATTAATGCTCTGCAAAGGTGCGCCGCTTTATAAGCAGCAATTCCGGCGCTAACGCCCAAAAGCACATTTTTGCCCTGAAGCATTTTTAGGCTTCCTCCTCAAGCTTTGGATCTCTGAAATAAACTTCATCGCTCATTAATTCGCTCAAAGCAATAGAAGTTGGCTTTGGCAGACTTTCATAAAACTTTGAAATTTCAATTTGTTCGCGGTTTTCAAAAACTTCATCCAAATTATCTGAAGCAGTTGCAAACTCGGCTAACTTTGAGTTCAACTCCTCTTTCATTTTAACACCCACTTGATTAGCTCTTTTGCTAGCAATTACAATTGCCTTGTATAAATTGCCGGTTTTAGAATCTATTTCATTAGTGTTTCTAGTAACCGTAGTATCCGGAGCATCAATTTCTTTATAATTCATTTGAATCGTTTTTACTTAATAAGAATTCTTCTCTTGCTTTTACGAGCTTAGCGTAAATAGCCTCTGCTTCGTTTATTTTTTTACTGTCTGCAAAATTATCAATAAAATCGTAATAAGCTTCAATACCTTTATCAAAGCGTTCTTCTTTCTTTTCGTTAACACTATTTATTGCTAACTCATAGTATGACTTAATGATAAGCATTTTTGCTTCTTCTTCATATTCTGAAGCAGGGTATTGTTGCATAAAGTTATTAAGAGCTACCACAGCCGCTTTATATCTTTTTATCGTATAATATTGCTTGCTGTTTAAAAAATCTTTTGCTTCTAATTTTAAGGCTAACCTATCTACCAATGTATTGGCACTATCTACCAACGGACTGTTGGGGTATGTGTTAACAAACAGCTGCATTTCATCAATGGCCATTCTAGTAGGTGTTTGATCTAAATTAGGGTTGGGCGATTGTAAGAAGTTACAATAAGCCGACATAAACAAAGCATCTTCTGCATATTCACTATTTGGGAAAGTTTTAGCAAACTTTTTAAAGTGAAAAGCTGCGTTCATCAAATAGTCTTCGTAGTAATTTGTATAACACCAATAATAGTATATTTTTTGCCCTTTATCCGTTCCTTTGTAAAGCGGAATTAGCTCTTCAAAAAGTGGGTTAGCTTTATAATACTCCTCATTCTCGTAATACTCAACAGCCCTTTTGTATTTATATTCAGGGTTTGGGCTTTTTACTACTTTTTGATAATCATCACAAGAAGTAATGCTGCCAAGGAGAGAAAAAATCAAAAAGATGTATGTGCTTTGTTTCAACATGCTGCAAAAGTAGGATATTTCAAGCGCGAAATAAACGCTTTTATTGTTCTAATCTTTCTTAATTAATAACGGGATGTTGAAAAAGCTCATAAAAAGAGTCTTTAATCCTAAAGAATAGCGCTACTTTTGAACAAAATTTTTAGCATGAAACCGTTTTTAACACTAATTACTTTAACGCTACTAAGTTTTCACTTAAGCGCTCAACATACTATTGTATTAACTAATGATCAGAAGATTGAAGGCGTAGTGCTTTCAATTGAACACGATGTATTGACCTTAGCCACAAATGGCGAGGAAGAGAAAATTCAAATGAAAGAAGTCAGTTCAATCTTTTTTAAAGAATATGTACCTTATGACGGTGCTTTTGTAAAAGAGGGTGAAGAAAAAGTTTTACAAGTTGATGGCTTTACAGTAAAATATCAAATCAAAGGTCGAGAAATGGTTCGTCCACCAAAGGTCTCCATTGGAACAGAGGACAAAGGTGCGGTAGTGGTTAAAATTACTATTGATCGTTATGGAAACATCAGGAGTGCTGAACCCGGGATGCCTGGTTCTACCACTTCTAATCAATATTTATACACTAAGGCAAAAACAGCAGCAAAATCTGCTCAATTTGATGAGAACTTAAAAGGTCCGTTAACTACGGAAGGAACAATTACAATTGTATATTAGTTTTAAATCCTACCAAATGAAAAAGAATACATTTTACTTACTTTTAATAGCCACTTTATTTATTTCAAATGAAGCAGTTGCACAATTAAGTAAGCCACACTTTATCAGTATTAATGCCGGTACAAATATTCCTTTGGAAGATTACAGAAGACTCGATAGTGTTGCTACCGGCAACGCAAAAACAGGTTTATATTACAGCTTTGAAGCAGGAGTGTATTTAAGTAAGGTATTTGGAATTGGATTAAATGTGGGTGCATTCACGAATCAAATTGACGATGGAGACATTATCGAACAGTTTCAAAGAGATTTTAGTTCTAATCGGCAAATTCAGGTTAATTCAGAAGAATGGTTTAACGGTTATGCAATGATTGGTCCCTATCTTAGTTTTGGCTCGGAAAACTTTATTGTTGATTTTAAACTTCTTGGTGGTGTTATGAATAGTACAAAACCATTGATTAATGTCCAAACAGATGAAAACGGCAACACTAAAGTTTACAGAAGTACAGAAGATGAGCAATTTAATTTTGGAATTAATTATGGTTTGCACTTTAGAATAAAACTTGTAGGAAAACTTGGCTTGAGGCTAAATGCTGAAGGTATGATGGCAGAGCAAGAGTTTTCAAACAAAATTGAAGAAGTTAATGGAAGTACAACTAGTACTGAGTCTACTGTAAAAAAAGAAATTGAAGCACTAAACTTAGGCGCAGGACTGGTTTTAACTTTTTAAAGAAATGGTAGTCTTTTACAAAATACTATTTAAGCTCAGCAAATTACTTCCCTCTTATATTCATGCCGACTTAAATAACTTATCAAAATTTGATCAAGCAATTATTGCGTGGCGCTATTGGCTATGTAAACACATATTAGAGTAAGCAAAATTGCTATTGAGCCAATTAAATAGTAAGCCCAAAAAGGCTGAGGATTTCGAGCACTTTTACCAAATAAGCGTACACTAATTTTAAACAGGAAGTTTCTATTGTCGGCCACCCATTGGTATAAAAAGTTAGTCAGCTTTCTAAACCATTTATACTTTTCATACCAGAGATGCAAAAAAGGCACTTTCCCTTTCATGTAAAAAGTTCTGAAAGCGGCATCCGGTCCATTGTAAATACGACCACTGGAATCAATCAATCGAACTGCTTCTTTAAAATGTTTCTCTTCTATATCTTTAAATTTATGAGCTGCTCTTTGGTAAGAAATGTAATGAATCTCATCTCCACTAATTTTCTTCCATTTGATAATCCAATACTTGCAAAAGCCACATTTTCCATCATAAACCATTAGTGGTTTAACTTTAGGCGGAAAATTTGTTTGCTCTAATAGTTGAAACATAGAACAAAGGTACAAAGGAAAGCTACTAAGTTTATCGATTTACTTCCATGGGTGGACCGCTTTCTAAACTGTGGTAGTTAAAAAATTGTACTCCTATACCATCAGATTGAATTTTAAAATTCAAAGTATCACTCGCTCCTTTTGGTGCTTTTGGGATCAACTTTAGTTCGTTTAGCCCTGTATCTAAGGGTACTTTTTGGTAATAGATGCTATGAGGCAATGTTTGCCAGTTTCTAGTATCTGCCTTTTCAGTTGCTGCATTCACAACAGAAACTAAGGCACCTAAATCTTCATTTTTTTCTCTCACTGCTAACTCAGTGGCTTGCTTTACTGCCAATCTTCCGACTGAAGAAGCCAACTCTCTTAAGGTTCTGTCTTGCAATGTAGCAATAGCGATTTCATTTATATCTTCTACTTTTTGCAGTTCGTATTTTTGACTATTTAGCAAAATATTGGCTTCATTAAAAATCGGGTATCTGCTTTTGAATTTAGGTATTGCCATTCTTACCGCTTTCACATCACCTAAATCTCCTTTAGAATTATAATCAGAAGCTACTACCGGTACTGAAAATCCATTTTGTTCATCGGCAAAAGTGAAAACGCCACCCTGATTTTTTGAACCAGCAAAATTTAAACTTACTTCACTTTTTACCGGACCCAATCCGTTTAGCCAAAAAAACACTAAGCTCCCTTCTTCACTTTCCCAGGCCTTGTCGTACTTTAAATCAAATCTTCTTTCATAAAAATCAACTTCGGTAGAGAAGCCGTTGATTACTGCCATTCTCAATAAATCTTTCTTTAACTGCAAGGGTGCATTCATATTAAAGTGTTCACTGTAGAGCTCCTCATAAGTATTATAAGCATTTCTATATGCGATAAATGCATCGTTATACTCTCTTTTTGCCTCGTAAATCAATCCCATTAACAAATGAGCAAAAGCATCTGATTTATAACGATTTTTCTTATCTTCATAGCGATCGTTGATTTCATTCAATCGAATATTAATCCTCCTACACTCCACTAAAGCCGCATCATATTCATATAAATAAATATAATTCAAAGCTTTGTAAAAATGAAGCAATACTACCTCAAAATCTTCACCTTGATAAGGCTTCGTCATTGGGTTGGCTATATAAGAAGTAAAGTCATTCATCAAGCTCTTTCGGAAATCTTGAGAGAACTTATAAGCTTCTTCAAAATACTGATTGCTCTCTTGGTAATTACCAAGCATGTGTTCCACTACTCCTCGGTCAAAGAAATAAAGTAGACGATCTTTCTTTTCAGCTGCCTTTTCATTCTTCTCTAAAAATGATTTTGCACTATTTAAGTCACCACGGCTAAAGTCTTGTTGGAAAGCAATGGTTTTTTGATAGTATGTTGCACAAGCAGTAAAAAGAAATATCGCCGACCAAAAGACGACGATATTTATCTTTCTATTCATGGAGTTAGAATTAATCTACTACTTTTTTAATTTTCTTATCTCCAATCCAAACTTTCTCATTAGTTTCCATATTGGTTAGTTCTAAATCGGTTTGGTAGAAAATTACTTTCTGCTTGTTATTAGAGTCAACAATTGAGTTTAGCACACCTTGTAAAATAAAATCAGCGCCCAACTCTTTACCCCATTTAGCAGCGGTTGCAGCTGTTGCAAACTCATTTTGATCTGCTCTTTCTTTTCTCAACTGTTCACGAGCTTCACCTGCTTGAACCAAACGAACTTTCCCTGAATTTAAAATTGCTTTTTCAATGTCTTTAATAAATGTTTCTGTTGCAATATGCTCATGACTTTTATTTTGTACTAAGCCCACAACTACAACCGGGCGTTCACCGGTTCCCTTTTCAAATTCTTCTAACCACGGTCGTAACAACATATCACTTACCATCTCTTCAGCTACTAATCGGGAATCTGTATCGTTCCAACGACCACTTAAGTCGATTACAGAGTCTTCTTCAACTCGAGTAACTTGTTTGGTATTATTACAGCCTTGAAAAATAGTAGCTGTTGCGATTAAAGCCGATAAGATTAAAATTTTCCTTGATTTCATTTTGGTTTATTTTATTAGTTTTTTGCTTGTTTTCAATTTCTATGCCAAATGAACAAATTTATTTTGATTCAATAGAGGAAACATTCAAATAATTCCAATAAATAGTTGAAAACACCTAAATTAGTTTTGTTATTTTTTTAATGGCTCGAGTAAGTACTCCAGACCATTGATTCGAATTTCGTACATGGTTTCTAACATAACACCTAATTTCCCCTTTGGAAAACCTTTTTGCTTAAACCACACTAAATAATATTCCGGAATATCACAAATTAGTCTGTCTTTGTACTTGCCAAAAGGCATTTTCTGTTTGACTATTTCACCTAGGATTAAAGTGTTTACCTCCTGCTTCATATAGTTTGTTTAATCCTTAAATTTATTACAATTATCATTAAATGCTTAACTTAGTAAAAATACTAATCAACAATAGTTATGACGATAAATCAAAAAATGTATTATATCTTATTTGCTATTCTACTTTTCACCTTTTCAAAGAGTAAAGCGCAAATTACTATAGGGAATACAAGTTTAGACACATCTACACTCGCAAACCACCTTAACACCCCATGGGATTTAATTTATACTCCTGACTCATCTCTCTTTTTTACTGAGCGAATTGGAAAAGTGAGTAGAATTGATCTCATAAACAATCAAACTCACCTATTAATTGATATTAGCCCAAAAGTTGAAGCTATTGGGGAGAGTGGATTGTTAGGCATGGCAATTAATTTAAATATGGCAGTTCCTAGGATATATTTAGTTTACACATACAAAGACAGTAATAATACCTTTTTCGAGAAAGTAGAATCCTATATATACGATTCTAATCAAGACACCTTACTGTTTGATAATAAACTAATAGACAGTATCCCTGCAAATACTTATCATACTGGTGCTAGACTGGTATTACACAATAACCAGTTATATATTAGTACGGGTGATGCAGGAAATACAAGCTTATCACAGGACTTAAACTCATTAGCCGGCAAAATTCTTCGAATTAACTTAAATGGAAGTATTCCAAATGACAATCCAATTAATGGAAGTCCAATTTACTCTTGGGGACATAGAAACCCACAAGGCTTATACTTTGCCAATAATTTTATGTATAGTTCTGAACATGGACCAACCACCGATGATGAAATAAATATTATAACCAAAGGAGAAAATTATGGTTGGCCAAATGTTCATGGGTTTTGTGATTTAGCTAATGAAATTACATTTTGCAATGACTCTAACGTAACTGAACCCATTTATGCGTGGACTCCAACAGTGGCAACAGCTGGAATAAGTTATTATGAACACAGTGCTATCCCAGAGTGGAATGAGAGCATTTTACTTGCCACTTTAAAAGACTCGAGGCTAATTAGTTTAAAACTAAATTCAGCTAAAGATAGTATTGTAACCCATTCTGAATATTTAATAAACACCTTTGGCAGGCTTCGAGATGTTGAAACAAATTCTTGGGGCGAGGTATTTATAGCTACTAACTCTACCCCTCATCGAATTATAAAATTGCATAACGCTAACTTTACATCTATAAATGAAATCAATAGCCATAAATATGAAGTTAAATATTGGCCAAATCCTGCAAATGAAAAACTAAAAATTAAAAGCTCCAATAGCAAAATAAACAATATTCAACTCTACAATATTGATGGAAAAGAAGTGCTGAATAAAACTACAGCGACTAAAAACCTAGAACTTAATACTTCAGTTTTTAATAGTGGATTGTATATTTTAAAAATCACTTTTGATGATAAAATTCAAATTATCAACAAAGTGGTAATAGACCATTATTAAAAAATACTCTACATTTATTAAAGGTGAATAGAACTACCTTTGCAAAATGACAAACAGGGTAAAAAGCAGCAATGAGATAATAGAAAAGCTTGGAATTAAGCAATTGAACAAAATGCAATTGTCGGCTTTAGAAACTATTCGAACTAAAGATGAAGTAATGCTGCTCTCTCCTACAGGCACCGGTAAAACCCTGGCATTCTTACTCCCACTAATTGAACAGTTAGATATAAATTGTGACGAAATACAACTACTTATTTTAGTTCCTTCTCGAGAGCTTGCCATTCAAATTAATCAAGTGATTAGAGATATGGGAAGCGGTTTTAAAACCAATGCTGTTTATGGTGGAAAATCTGGTTCAAAAGACCGGATGGAACTTAAGCATCGTCCTGCTATTTTAGTAGGAACTGCCGGAAGAATTGCTGATCATATCAGAAGGCACACTTTTTCAACTGAACACATTAAAACTTTAGTATTGGATGAGTTTGATAAATCCTTGGAAATTGGTTTTGAAAAAGAAATGAAACTGATTATTTCAGCCTTGTTTGCCAAGAAAAAAACCATTTTAACTTCTGCTACTAAAGGTGTTGAAATTCCAAAGTTTGTCGGCTTAAACGCCCCTACCATAATTAACTTTCTTAAAGAATCAACAACTAAACTAAAAACACAAGTTCTTCTTTCACCTTCAAAAGATAAAGTCGAAACCTTAATAAACCTCTTAAAGCAATTAGAAGGTCAATCAGGAATCGTTTTTTGCAATTACAAAGACAGTATCGAACGACTAAGTGAGCATTTAAGTAAGAACAATCTTTCTCATGCTAAATATTATGGTGGTCTTGAACAAAACGAAAGAGAGAAAGCACTATTGATGTTTAGAAACGGTTCTTATAAAATTATTATCGCAACGGATCTCGCTGCAAGAGGTATTCATGTACCTGATTTAAATTTTATTATTCATTACCAAATGCCTCAACGCGAAGAAGAGTTTATTCATAGAAATGGTCGTACAGCTAGAATGAAAGCTAATGGTACTGCTTACATTATTCAAGGTAATGGCGAAAGTCTTCCTGATTTTGTTAAAAATGCAGAGAGTTTCAACTTAAATAAAGCTGAACAAAAGAAATCTAAGCAATGGAGTACGCTATACATAAGTGCAGGTAAAAAAGACAAAATATCAAAGGGGGATGTTGTGGGCTTTATGATAAAAGAAGGCAAGCTTACACCTGAAGATTTAGGTTTAATTGAGGTTCAAGGAAACAGTTGTTTTATTGTAGTTGAAAGTTCTAAAGTTGAGTCTACAGCAAATTCACTTAATTTGAAGAAACTAAAAAAAACTAAGGTAAAAGTATATCCACTTTAATTTTCTTTGTCATTTTTTTTAAACGATACGATTCTTTTTCTTGGTTTTTTGGACTCTTTAGTCTCAAGTTCGCTTTTGTTAACTTTATTTTTTTCAATTGATTTAGAAGGCTTCAATTTGTTAGTAGTCTGCTCTTTTGAGGGTTTCTTTTCCATTTTTCCTCTTTTATAAATAACCAAGCCGTTTAAAAAGTTTCTTAAAATCTGGTCTTTAAGTTGGCGGTAATGTGGATGGTCTTCTCGACGAAAAAAAGCACTGAGTTCAGTTTTAGATATTTCATAGTCAACCAATTTTAAAATCTCTACAATATCGTCATCTCTCAGTTTTAGCGCAACTCTTAGCTTCTTAATTATATCGTTATTGCTTAATGCCATACTTTATTTTTTTGCAAAGTAAAGCGGATTTTAGCAAATTACAAGTCTTGTAAAATATTTAGTTTTGATAAATGATTCAAGCAGCTTTAAATTCAGAGGAATTAGATTGGAAAAGGCTAGATTTAAAAAAGAACGATTTTCTCATTCGTAAAGGCGAAATAGAGAAACACATTTATTACATTGTAAAAGGTGCTGTTAGAGCGTTTTCAATTATTGAAGAAAACGAAAAAACGATTCGCTTTGGGTATACAAACTCAATCATTAACTCACTTTCTTCTTACTTAACTTCAAAGCCATCTGAATTAGGTATTCAAGCACTAAGAAAAACCACTATATTACAATGTAGTAAAACAAGTTTTGAAACTTATGTAAATGCAACCAAAGAAAGACTTTCGGCTTACAATAGAATTCTAAATGAATCGATTGTTGGATTAATTGAAAGAGAAATTGATCTTATGCACACTAAGCCAACAAATAGAATTAAACGCCTTCAAAAAAGAAGTCCACAGCTTTTTCAAGAAGTTCCACATAAGTACATTGCAGCCTACTTAAAAATGAGCCCCGAAACATTATCAAGGCTCCTCAATTGCAAAATGTAATTTATTCTATACTGCTATAGCCTTAAATACAAAAATTCCACTTTCCCACTTCTTTGCTTTTTCATAACTTCGCAGTCGGAATTTAATTTAGACAGTACTAATTCTAAAATAGAGAATAACAGATGGATTTTGATTTAATTGTTTTGGGCAGTGGTCCCGGTGGATACGTTGCTGCTATTAGAGCTTCGCAGTTGGGACTTAAAACAGCCATAATTGAGAAAGAGTCGCTTGGAGGTATTTGCTTAAACTGGGGATGTATTCCCACTAAAGCTTTATTAAAAAGTGCCAATGTTTTTGAATATATAAAACATGCTGAAGATTACGGCATTGAAGTAAAAGACAGCAAAGTAAAATTCGATGACGTTATTAAAAGAAGTAGAAACGTTGCTGAAGGCATGAGTAAAGGCGTTCAATTCTTGATGAAGAAAAACAAGATTGAAGTAATCATGGGTACCGGCAAAGTTAAAAGCGGTAAAAAAATTGAAGTTACCGATGCAGACGGCAAAACAAAAGAAGTTTCGGCAAAAAACATCATCATTGCTACAGGCGGAAGATCTAGGGTGTTACCTAATTTAAAGCAAGACGGTAAAAAAATAATTGGTTATCGCGAAGCTATGAGCTTAAAGGAAATGCCTAAGAAAATGGTTGTAGTAGGTTCAGGCGCTATTGGCGTTGAGTTTGCTTACTTCTACAATGCGATGGGCGTTGATGTTACAGTAGTGGAATACATGCCTAATGTTGTTCCCGTAGAAGACGAAGATGTTTCAAAACAATTGGCAAAAAGCTTTAAGAAAAGTGGCATTAGCATAATGACCGAAGCTGAAGTAACCAATGTTGATACTAATGGAAAAGGCTGCAAAGTAAGCGTTAAAACCAAAAAAGGCGAAGAAACTATCGAAGCAGATATTGTTTTATCCGCTGTTGGTGTTACCGCAAACATTGAAAACATTGGTTTAGAAGACGTAGGAATTGCAACAGATAAAGGTAAAATCATGGTAAATGATTTTTACCAAACAAATATCGATGGTTATTATGCGATTGGAGATTGTGTTCCGGGTCAAGCATTAGCTCACGTTGCTTCCGCTGAAGGAATTATTTGTGTAGAAAAAATTGCCGGAGAGAATCCTCAACCATTAGACTATAATAACATTCCGGGGTGTACATACTGTTCTCCTGAAATTGCTTCAGTTGGTTATACTGAAAAAGCAGCTAAAGATGCAGGTTACGAAATTAAGGTGGGTAAGTTCCCCTTCTCTGCTTCAGGAAAAGCAAGTGCTGCCGGACATAAAGATGGTTTTGTAAAAGTTATTTACGATGCAAAATACGGTGAATTATTAGGCGCACACATGATTGGCGCCAATGTAACCGAAATGATTGCAGAAATTGTGGCTGCTCGTAAGCTGGAAACTACCGGACATGAGCTATTAAAAGCTGTTCACCCTCATCCAACCATGAGTGAAGCAGTGATGGAAGCAACTGCTGCCGCTTACGATGAAGTAATCCACTTATAAATAGTTATTGAATTGATTTTTAAACCGTGCATCAAGGTGCACGGTTTTTTTAATTTACAAAATGGCACCCATCCAAAATTTTCTATCATTAGTTAAATTTAGTCACACACTATTTGCTCTTCCCTTTGCTTTAATCGGCTACTTTATGGGAATTGAGTTTTCCATTCACGAGTTTGACTGGACATTATTTGTCAAGGTTTTGCTTTGTATGGTTTTTGCCCGAAGCGCAGCAATGGCTTTTAATCGATACATCGATAGAGACATTGATGCAGCCAATGAAAGGACAGCAAATGTTAGAGAGATTCCTAGAGGCGTTATTAGCCCCAATGCGGCTTTAATTTTTGTAGTTATAAATTCAATTTTATTTATCGCAACGACCTATTTTATCAATGACATTTGCTTTTATTTATCTCCAGTAGCATTGTTGGTCGTTTTGGGATACAGTTTTACGAAAAGATTCACTGCTCTCTGTCATTTGGTTTTGGGCTTGGGCTTGTCATTAGCTCCCATTGGTGCTTATTTAGCAGTAGTAGGAAGTTTTGCAACATTGCCTGTCTTGCTTTCTATAGCAGTTTTGTTTTGGGTAAGTGGCTTTGACTTAATTTATGCTTTACAAGATGAAAGCTTTGACCGCAAAATGAGCTTGCACTCTATTCCCGTGGCTTTAGGTGCTAAAGGGACATTAGTTTTATCTACAATTTTCCATTTAGTTACAGCTACTTTAATTATTTGGATTACTTTTTTAGCTAATGGGAATTATTTATTTTGGATAGGAAGTTTAATATTTATTGCACTACTAGCCTATCAACATTTAATTGTAAAAGCGAACGATTTATCTAAAGTTAACCGCGCCTTTTTCACCACTAATGGAATCGCAAGTGTTATCTTTTCTATCTTTGTAATCAGTAGCTTTTACATACATTAAAATGTTTCAAACTGATTTAATCCACTTCCTTCAATCATTTGATCACCCTGCGATTCATGCTATTATGGTATTTGTTTCAGCACTAGGAGTTACTCCATTTGTGATTACCGTTTTAATGGGAATTACTTTTGCCGTTGATTTTAAAAAAGGAATGGTTTTAATCAACATTGTTGCATGGACAGCCTTTTTAACGGTTTTTGCGAAAGAAAGCATCAATTATCCCCGTCCTGTTCATACTGATGCAAGCCTAAAAATTAGTCAATACGAAAAAGCTAAAGAAAACTACTCTGCACTACTTCCAAATGAGTTTTTTGAAATATTCTCCGATGAATTACTCAAAGAAACCAAAACAGATATTTTTGACCATTTAGGCTTTCCAAGTGGTCATACTTCTGCGCAAATAGCGCTTTGGGTAGGTTTAGTTTTTCTCTTCAAAAAAAGGTGGATGATTATTGTTGGCTCTATATTGGTTCTTCTTACTATGATTTCAAGAATGTATCTAGGAAGCCATTTCTTAGCCGATGTAATTGGAGGAGCGGTTATTGGTAGCTTTGTTTCATTTGCAATTATTTACATAGTGAAAGCAAGCAATTATTTAAACACCCAAACACACGACCTAAAAAGCCTTACATTTCTTTGGCTTCCTTTCTTTCTGATCTTCTTTGCACCTTATACACCCCATTGGTTGGGAGGGATAATAATAGGAGTAAATTTAGCTGCTATGCTAACAATATTAAAAAGAAACTTTCCAGTTTTTCATACTAATACATTAAAGAGAGTCAGTGCAGCAATTATAAGTTTGGCGCTATTTATATCCGCTTTTTATATCAACAACAGCTATACATTTTCCTCTAATGATTTTGTCGATATTCTAATTATAGCTGCAATTAATTTTGTTGCAATTAGAGGTGCATTGAGCCTAAATCGAAGGTTGTTTTTAATTCGATTTAAATAACCTATTCATTTTAAAAATTAACTATTGAGGATTTGTTCTTTTTGACTAGTTGTCGAAATTACTCTTCTTCTTCTCTCCCTTTACTGTCTTTAGAGAAATACCTTCTCCATAACTCCCCAAAAGTGTCAAACTCTTCTCGATAAAACAGTCCAACACCTTGTGTGTAGGGACTGTAAGTTTGAAGTAAACTATTGTTTGTAGAACGGTTAAACGCTTTGAGTCGTAAGCGTCCGTCTTTTGATAATTTATATTCTACATTAAACTCTCCAATAAAATTGGACTGATTCTCATTTTGTAACTCTCTTTGATCAGAGTAACCTAAATTTCCATCTAAGACCAAGCGATCTTCAAACAGTTCAGTTGATAATGAAACATCCACTTCATCACTCGTATATTCATTTCCCTTTCGGTAATTAACACCTACATCAAACTGATCACTGACTTGCGACAACCAATTGCTCATTTGATTCGATAAAAATTCATAGCCATTGTTTACACCCGGAGCTCCACGATTGTAACTATTTTGTGCAGAACTTCCGGTTGATGGTGGCATAAATCGATTCAGCACCAACAGGCCAAAAACCTGCTGATTCATTTCTTGCTGGTTAACGTCATTATTGTTTACATACAATACACTTTCTAACCTTCGTCGGGTAACATCATCAGCAGATGGTAGTCGAATATCAAAAGCAATTTCGGGTGAGAGTAAAAATCCTGTCATTTGGAGCTCTAATTCAACCGGTACCCTCCGCTTATATGTTCCGGTAGTGTCCTCAGGCATAATATCTATTAATGAAGCACGCAAATTATAGATAGCTCGCATATCTAAACGCGCCCGATAAGGATCTCCATCCCATGAAATTCGACTTCCTTTAGCTAAATCAAAACGTTTATTTACAATGTTTTTTAGCGTAAATAAGTACTCTCCATCATGAATAACATACTGCCCAAATATATTAAAGTTACCCAAGGTGTTAATTTCCAATTTTAAATTGCCCTCACCATTGGCTTCTAATATATCTCCAATTTGCTCATCAAAAATGATTTGCAACTTTGCTTCTGGTTCAATTTCAAGGTCAAAGTTTAATTGGATGCCACTCAAGTCAATTGTTTCAATTGCTTTTTCTTCTTTTTTGTGGCTATTTGTAAATACCAGAAAGTCAGAATTACTAACTTCTGCTCCTTGATTTAAAGGTATTTTAAAGTCAGTTCCTTTTAATGCAGTCGCATTTATATTGATTATAAATTGATCATCAAAACCGCTAATGTTAGCATTCCCGCTACAAATTGCTGTTCCATAATAGAGTTCATTGTCTTTTGAACTTGTATTTAAGGCTAAAAAGTTATTGTATTCCAAACCTATATCCAAACTTAAGTCGCTGTAATTATTGTGAAAAACAGTACCGGTTGCATAAGCTTCACTGCCATTTTCATCTACAATCTTTATGTTATTTACACCTATAAAGTCAGGCTGGATAATTACTTCATCGGTAATGGTATAAGTAGTATTTAACATGTTCACACGCATTCCGGCTTTATTAAGCATTAACTTACCTTTTAACAAAGGCTTTGAGGCTTCACCATTTACTTCAACTGTTCCACTTGTTGTTCCACTTAAATCAGTCAAATACTCGTCGATATAAGGTTCTAGAAGTACAATGGGAAAATCGTTAAACACTAAATCTAAATTTAAACTTTCCGACTTTCTCTTTGGGTGAACTTCACCATCAATTACTAAGATATTATCAGATTTTTTTCCTAACCTTCCTTGAACATCTAGCACACTTGTACCTGGCAACCAATCACTTTTAAAATAGGCTTCACCAATGTATACTTCATTTAGTTTTAAGCTATCAAACTGCAAATCTGAAGTGAGCGTAAAATTATTATAGGCATCTTTAATCAATAAATTTCCATCACCAATTCCACTCATTTTTATAGATTCCTCAGGTAAAAGCAAAGCCAAATAGGATAAATTGAGATTTTGAATTTCTAATTCCAAAGAATCATCAGCTTGCTCTGAAATTTTTCCATTTAAACGGAAATCTTGAGCTTCGTTAAAAAGGTGAAAGTTTTGTATGTCAATATTCTTTCCATCTATTGAAACTAAATTCGATGAATCAATAGTCCAAATGCTATCTTCTATACTGATGTAAGAATTTACAAATTGAGCTTCTAAACTATCAAAGTCGTGAAAAAATGCATCAACTTGTAGTTGACCATAATTTACTTCTTGATTAATTCCGTCCCAGTGAGAACGAAGATTAAAGTTACCTTGATGAAATTGAGCATCTAATTGAAAGGAATCAAGTGAGTTGAAACCAAAAAAACGATAGGATGAGGTAGTTAGGCTCGATTTTAAACTATCGGAATTTGAGTTAATACTAAAATCGACATTTTTAAATTCATGTGATTTAAGAAATACTTTATTGGCAGTTAACTTTGCTGTTATTGCTGATCGGTTACTGTTTACACTTCCGCTAAGTACTGCTCCACTGTCAATTGTAAAATCCTCTAACAATACCTTGGTAATGGGCTCGGTTTCCCTAAACACAATTTTGTAATCAAACTTTTGTAGTTCTTTTGGCTTCTGATAGTTGTTATTTGGTAAATAATTCTCAAGTATAGAGTTAATTGCCAAATGTAGCTCATTCAACTTAAACACTCCGCTCATCTCCCCATTCATCAAAGAAGATTGTAATTTTAAAAACCTGAGATCATTTTCTTTCTCAGAGCTAACTATTAAACTGTCGACTAGCTGTAGTTTTGTGTCACTGTCTAAGTATTTCAAACTATCAATTCGCAAATTCCCCCTAACTTCGTCAAAATCAAAACCAATTAAATTAATTTTAGTTTCAAAACTAACTTCCGTTAAGCTATCTTCTCGATTATACAGGTTTAATTGTGCCAATTTTGCTTTCTTCACATCTAGCTCAAAATCAGAAATTAACTGTTCGCCTACTGCGTCAATTACTCCATTAAAATCAAAAGCCAGATTTTTATCCTTCATGCCAATACTTCCCTCAAACTTCTGATTGGTAAAACTTCCATTTAAATTTACATCGCGATAGGTGTAGTCCTGAAACTCTAACTTTTGAAGCTTCCCTTCTGCTTTAGCCTGAACAGTCTTTTTAGTTACACCTTGCCCGTCAACATCTAGTTGAAAAGCTACATTTCCTAACTGATTTACGTCCAAAAACTGCCCAACATTAAAGCCTGAAGAGCTCACACTTCCTTTATAAGTAAATAGTTGACTTTCTTTTTCCTTTAATGCTAAGTCTGTCTCTACACTCCCTAAAGCAGAGTTCACTTTTCCGGTGGCAACAAAATCATTGTAAAAGCCCGTAAAGTTTCCCCTAAAAGAAATTGTCCCCAAGCGATCGATATTCTCCGGAACTGTTAAGTGATTTTTTTCATTAAAAGGAGGGTAAGGCAATTGTCTTATGCCGTTTGCTGTCGTTCTAAACTCATCTAATTCAAGAAAAATATATGTATTTTGAATATCCGGCAGCCCCTTTAGATTAAAGTCGCCGATTAAAACAGTCTCTTTATTTACATGAATTTCAATTGACTCACCCTTTAAGTTAGAAATTGTTCCATTAACTCTTCCATCCAAATAAACTTGCTCTTCAATTCCATCTAAAGGTGAAGCAAAAAATGCAATATCATCCATACTCACCAATGAGTTTCTGAAGGTAGTTGAAAGGTGAACCAGATCAATAAATTGATTGTAATCGGCAAAGGAATTTGCCATAAATCGAATATCTGCGTCTAACTCAGTTTTTGCCGTTTGAATAATGGTATTTTGAAAGTCTAATAACTCCCTTTCTACACTTAAGTCAGTTGCTAAGTTTTTTAACTCAAACCCATTCGCCTCAACAAAACTCAATTGTTGGATGGATGCATATATATTACCCCCAACTACCTGAGCATCATTCGCATTTAAGTAAATTTTACTCAAATCAATGTGAGAATAGTTTACTGTCCTTAAGTTAGAGTCTGATTTGTGATAATCATGATATGAAAAGCGCCCATTTACAATTTGAGTTTCGTCAAGATCAATCGACCAGCTAACAGAATTTTTATTTTGACTACTACTAAAGTAATCGATTATAAATTGATGATTAAAGAGTGAATCTTCTTTTTTTCGATATAGATTAAAATAAGGTTCTGTCAACTTTAAGTCTAGATTTAAGTAGTTTTCTTTTAGACTCAATACCCCAATCGACACTTTTGCCTGCTTCAAGCTGACTAAAGTATCCTGATTTTGGTCACTTATGTAGATTTCCTTTAAGTCTATTGCATTAAAAAAATCGATGGACAGTCGTTCAATTTTAATCTCATTTTTCAATTCCTTAGAAAGGAAGTCAGATACTTTTTGGGCAGCAAAGGTTTGAACAGTGGGAATTTGAAACAAGCCCCAAAGCAAAATTACAAGCAACAAAATTGCTGCTATGAAGTACAAAAGTATTTTCCGAATTCTTTTAATAAACCTAATTTTACTGACTGTTCAAATTTCCACAAAATAACGCATTGAGTAAGACAATTAATATACTTGGAATAGAATCATCTTGTGATGATACTTCTGCTGCGATTATCTCGAACCGCAAGATACTTGCCAATTTAATAGCCAACCAAAAAGTACACGCTGAATACGGCGGTGTAGTTCCTGAATTGGCATCAAGAGCCCATCAAAAAAATATTGTTCCCGTAGTGAGTCAAGCCTTAAAAAAAGCAAACTTAAGCTTGAATGACATAGATGCCATAGCTTATACTCGAGGGCCCGGGCTACTTGGCTCACTTCTGGTTGGCGGTTCATTTGCCAAAGGACTAAGCATGACACTTCAAAAACCACTTATAGAAGTCAACCACATGCAAGCCCATATTTTAGCTCATTTTATTGACGACAATGCCTCTAGTCCCAACTTTCCATTTTTATGTTTAACAGTTAGCGGTGGACATACTCAAATTGTTTTGGTGAGAGATTATTTAAAAATGGAAATAATCGGTGAAACTTTGGATGATGCAGCCGGTGAGGCCTTTGATAAAGCGGCAAAAATGATGGGACTTCCCTACCCCGGTGGTCCTTTAGTCGACAAATACGCTCAAGAAGGCAATGCAGAGAAATTTAGCTTTAATGCCGGAGAAATGGACAATTACAACTTCAGTTTTAGTGGCTTAAAAACAAATATTCTTTATTTCTTAAGAAAGGAAGTGGATAAAAACCCCAATTTTATTCAAGAAAACTTGAATGACTTATGTGCTTCTATTCAAAAATGCATAATAGACACACTCTTTGTAAAGTTGGAAAAGGCTGTAAAAGACTTGAATATAAATGAAGTTGCCATTGCCGGAGGTGTTTCTGCAAACTCAGGAATACGGAAAAGACTGCTAGAAAAAGAAAATCAAGGCTGGAGAGTTCATATTCCCAAATTTGAATATTGTACTGATAATGCAGCCATGATTGCCATGGTTGGATTTATAAAATTCCAGGCTAATGACTTTTCAGAACTATCTGAAGCTCCCCAAGCAAGACTTAAGTTTTAAAAAAATTCAAAGTAGCTTCTAATGCTTCTTTGGTGTATATTGGCAACTCACTTTCATTGTAAGGGTGTTTTCCACCAAATGTATGACCGGCACCTTTAATTAAAGCCAATTCAGCTTTATTGTTCCATTCAGCCATTTTCTTAGCATCATTTTGAGAAACGGTTTCATCAGCTGTTCCGTGTACAATTAGCTGAGGAATTCGCAAATCACTAATTTGCCGATGAATATTAAGCATTTCCTGATTTCGATATAAATCTTCAACAAAGTTATATAGCTGCGGCATGTCTTGATTTGTGCGGCTATTGTTGATCAATCTCAACCTTTTATTTCTCCATTCTTTTAATTCATTTTCTTTTGGCAATCGGGCTAATAAATCAGCTACTGCAGACCAACTGGCTACTTTAGAAATAGATGAATTTCTAACTGCATGTAAAACCGCCATTGACCCTCCTCTGCTATGTCCCATGACATTTATTTCATCTAGCTTCACTTTAGGAAATAAATTTCCTTCATTCTTCATTGCCCAATCATACACAGCATCTAAATCCATCAATTCTTTAGAATATGTATTTTTTGAAAATGCGTCTAAATCCGGAAAGTCAATCGCTTCCTCAACAGTTCCCCCATTGTGAGAAAAATTAAAACTAATAACTGTAAATCCACTTTTAGCAATTGAATTAAAAATCATGGGAAAAGTTCCCCAATCTTTAAATCCTTTAAAACCATGTGCGAAAATGATTAGAGGCTGTTTTGCAGCTTTTTCTGAATAATATACGTCTAACAATGAAGTTCTGGCATTTGCTCCCGTAAAAATCTGATTTTTGAGTACTTTTATGTTCATGAGTGAATCTATTAAATTTGAATGATGAATAAACTAAAAGTTAAAGGCAACTTGATTTAAAATGAGAATGTACAAAATATATTTTTTCTTATTAACCATACTAGTCACTTTTAGTTTAAGTGCACAAATCACCACGGGGGAACTGCCCCCAAATCGAATTTTAAAAAATAATATTCAATTAATAGGTGAACATACCTTTCAAGAAAAACTAATTATTCCAAAGCCGAATGTAAAACAGCTCTTAAAAGAAGATGAAGCTGAATTAAAAGAAGGAAAAGCATGGCGATTTGGAACAGCTATTGACTCCAACTTCTCAATATCTACCAAAGGTAAATGGCAGCATTTTAGCAATGGCAAAAGCTTGTGGACTTTTGAGGTAATGGCTGAAGGAGCTTATTCTTTAAACTTTAACTTCGACACATTCAAACTTTCCTCTTCAGCCAAGCTATTCATCTACAATACATTCAACAAAGATTACTTAGGAGCATTAACTAAGGTTAATAATACAGAAGATTTAAAAATGGCAAGTCGCCCCATTAAAGGAGATCGTATTCAATTCGAATTATGGATCAATAGTGATGAATTAAATCAAAACTTATTTAGTTGCAAAGAAGTTGTATATGCCTATAAGGATATATTTAATAAAACAGATAAAAGTTTTGGAAGCTCAGGAAGTTGTAACATTAATATTAACTGCGAAGAAGGCGATCCTTGGCAAGATATTAAAAGATCGGTGGTTATGACACTCACCAATAACAATACTCGCTTGTGCACCGGAACACTACTTAACAATACTGCACAAGATTCCACTCCTTATATCTTAACAGCCAATCATTGTGGCAATTCAGCTTCAATATTTGTATTTAATTACGAAAGTGCCGCTTGCTCGCCAAATACCGACGGTAGTTTGTCAAATTCAATCTATGGTGCTACACTTAGAGCAAGAAACTTTGATAGTGATTTTATTTTATATGAGTTAAGTTCAGTACCACCTGCGTCTTACCAAGTTTATTATGCAGGTTGGTCTGCAATTGCTAGTCCCGCAGAATATGCGACATGTATTCATCACCCAAGTGGAGATGTTAAAAAAATAAGTATTGCTCAAGGAGCTGTAATCAGCGATACTTATAATAATACCGGAACAGTTGAAAATCATTGGAGAGTTAAGCGGTGGGAAAAGGGAACGACGGAGTCCGGTTCTTCAGGTTCACCATTATTTAATGAAAGTCAAAGAGTAGTAGGGCAACTTCAAGGTGGTACTGCTTCATGTAATAACTCAGCAGGCTCTGATTATTACGGTAAATTTTCTACCTCTTGGAATACAGCGACTGACAGTTCTCAAAAACTATCTCATTGGTTAGACCCAATAAATACATCGCAATTGGAAATTGATGGTTTCGATCCTAGCCCAGCTAGCTATAACCTAGATTTGGAGTTGAAATACAATTACAATCTACCTTTTTACACCTGCGAATCATTAAACTTTAATTTTTTAGTCAAAAATGTTGGGAATCTCCCTGTTGACAGTTTCATTATTGACTTTTACATTAATAATCAGTTGATATACAGTAAAAAACACACAAACAAACTAACTAGAAATCAAACAATTACAATTCCTGCTAATTCAAATCCCGATACATTTGGAACAGCAGATGTAAAAATTGTTATTAAAGAAGTAAATGGAACTGTAGATCAAAACTCAACTAATGACACATTAACAAATCAACTTTTTTACAACTCCTCTCCCATTTCGATGTTTTTAGAATTAAAAACTGATGATTATGGAAGTGAAACTACTTGGGAGGTAAGTTCAAATTCTGCTTTTCCAACTTTTAGGTTATATGAAGGTGGACCATATCCTAATATTGAAGGTGGAAATACATACAAAGACACTTTATGCTTTTATGACAGTTGCTTTAAATTTACACTTTATGATACATTTAACGATGGGTTTAACGGGGGGTTTGGCGACGGCTATTTATATCTTAAAAGTGACAGTGGAGATACCGTTATTTATGAAAACAATTTCACGAGCGGTCAAAAAACATATACTTTTTGCATTGAAGACACTTCCACAATAATCATCGATAAAAAGAAAGATAATGCGCAATTTAAACTTTACCCTAACCCCATAAGAAAAGGACAAGTGCTTAATTGGACTAGAAAAGGTTATGAGTCGCAAGTAATGGATATTCAAATTCACAATTTACAAGGTGAAATTGTCCTTAAGTACAAGCAAGTTAAAGAAATATTAATTCCAAATTATCTTAGCCAAGGAATGTACATTTTAAAAGCCAAAGCTGACTATCAAGACGAATGGCTAACAAAAGAAAAACTAATCATTTATTAGCTACCAGCTTGAGTTGTACATTTGATTAGATGAGCGGACTTTCATCCCTTTTTTTGACCCACCACAAGATGCTAAAATAACTGAAAATAGAATAACACAAATAAGGGTTACTTTTTTCATGATTACAACAAACTTTATATTTATAATCTTATAAATAAAGTACGAAAGTAAGTATCTAATGTTACCTATTTACCCCAAACATGTTTATTCTTATCTGCTTTATTTCCCATAGCAGAACCCGACTTAACTCTTGAGTACTTACTGCTGCTACAAGAAGCTAAAGTAATACTAATAACAAATGTGGCAATTAAGCCGATAACAATTGATTTTTTCATCTGACTAATTTTAATATAATTTATACGGAACTGTAGCATTAAAAATTCTAACACCTGCATCGCATAGACTTTCTTTATTAACCTGATAGTTAAGTGTAATTCGAACTGTTCCAACAACATTTTGATCTATTCCTCCAACAGTTGACCATTCACTTTCTAAACCTAATATTTTGTCATTTACATCCAAATCTCGATCATTTAACCTCAATTCATCAGTATCCATATCTCTATAACAAACAATGTAATCATACCCATTATTTCTTATCTGTTGGGTTACATCATTACTACCATCATAAAACCGAATAAAAGCTTTAAAATCTTTATCCGAGTTAATCTCTCTTTCTAAGCGAATAGTATCATAAATAGCTGTTTCTGTATCAAAACCTCCATACTTAAACGTATCTATCGGCTGACCGGGATTTGATGGGTTTTCAATTATGAACCAATAACCATCAACTTTAATGTCACCAGAATCTAAAGGTTGATTATTATCGCCCCCTATCTTCTTCTCCTCTTCCTTCTCGCAAGAAAAGCTCATTAATATTAAAGAAGCAAGAAATAATTTTGCAAACGTTTTGAAAATGCTCATAATGGTTAATTGTTACTTCAAAGTTAACAAGATATCTTTAATTTTTTAAAAAAATTAGTTGCCTACTATTATGGCAGGCAACTAATTCATTAATCTACTGAATAATTAAAGGAAAATTTACTTCAACGTCAGTTTCTCCTATATCACAATTTCCATTTTTAAGTCCCAGTTGATGTTTTAGTGTTAATGTAAGCGATCCACTTGCGGCAATTCCGCTTTCCCATCTAGATGCTAATCCTAGAGGATATGTTCCGTCTGAGTCTGTAATTTCAATATCTAATGTTGCTACATCTGAATTAAAACACACTAAATGCTCATCGTCTTCTTGTAGAATTTCAACCGTTATGTCTTCAACATCATTCGGGTTTGATTCATCCAAAAAGCGAATGCTTAAATGATAGGTAGTATTTGAGCTTAAGTAAAGACTGTCAATAATAGGATCGTTACCGCCTACTCCATCAACATCTTTAAAATAAAAAGTATCAATTGGGTTGTCTAAGGAGTCTGAAAACTGCAACTCTACTGTTGTAATTAGTTCCTCTTCATTTGGGTTTACATTTGAATCAGGATTTACTGAAGTATCATCATCGTCTTTACAAGCGACAATGCTAAGTGATAAAACTCCCAACAAGCTAATTGTTTTAATTACTGATTTCATAGTTAATTATTTAAGTTAAAAATTTATTTTTAAATGAATATTTATATTTCTTCCCTGAGCATCTGTGAAGTACCGAAACCTGTTCAAATAATCTCTGTATTTTGTATTTAACAAGTTTCTAACTTCTATACTCAATTGAGCTTTTATCTTTTCTTTCTCTAAAACGGGCATAAGCACTGAAGCATGAAAAAGTTGATAAGCTTCGGGTGGTGGAGCTATTTCTTCATTTTCATTAAAACGGTATTGACTAAAAACATATTGCTGACCTAGTCGAATACTCATCTTCGACTTCTCCTTTATTCGAAAACGATAGTTCAAACTGTTTGATGTTCGATTGGAAGGCATAAAAATCAAATAACTATTTTCAGTTAAATTGTTTGCCCATAAAAAGTTCCAATTCGACTCAAAGTTTAAGTTTTCAGTTATCGAAAAATTAAATTTTTGATCAATCCCATTTATTAAAGCATCTGTGTTGTTCCAACTAAATGCCGGAAAAGCTCCTCTAATTGTTAATTCTAATCCTTCGGCTTTTAAGTAAATAAAATCTTTAATGTATTTTGAATAAAAGTACGTTTGACTGCTCAATTTTCCCATTTCAAATTGAAACCCAACAGAGACTTCGTGCATTTTCTCTTTTAATAAATTAGGACTCCCATTTTCTATACTTGCAGTTCCATGATGTAAACCTTCTCCAAACAACTCATTAATCTCTGGTGCTCTCTCAGAATATGTATAAGTAGCTTCTGCATTTAATCCATTAAAGAGTCTCCTCTTTGCTCCTAATGAAGCATGAAAAGTGCTAAAGTCTAAGTTGTAGTTTAAAAGACCTCTTTGGGTAACTTTATATACATCAAAAACTTTATAATTAAATCGAACACCTCCTTCTAACTCCCATTGATTAAGCTTTTTATTAGCAACAGAAAAAGCACCTAATTCATTGGATTGATAGTCCGGAATAAAATCGATAAAACTATTAACACTATTTTCTTTATTTCTAAGGTTTAAACCGCTTTCAATCCTAAGATTGTCAACTTTTTCATGCTTCCATACAACATCTGCAGAATAACTTTCCAAACTCAAAGACATTTCAGGAATATTTAATGCTGCTAACTCTCGATTTCTCGGTTGCTCCTTATCAAATTCTTCACGAATATTAAACTGTCTCCCAATTTTTACTGTCAACTGATTTAGCTCATTGAAATAATACCTCCAATCCAAAACCACCGATTCATGCTGAATTGACTGCTTTGGACGATTAATTTTATATGCGGTATTTTCCTGATGAACCTCTGCAGGATCACCTCCCTCTATCAAACTTCTTAAATCCGTTAAATTTCCAATATGAGCACCGCTAAAAATGCCAATATCTTCATTAAATTGACTGTAATTGAACTGCAGCTTCCACTTCTCTTGAAAATAAGCAGCTGTAGCAGAAAAATTAAGTGCTTCAGTTGCCGTATTCGACTGATAATAGTCGGGCGTTTGCACTGCGGCAGATTGTTTTCCACTAATTTGCGCTCGCCAAGAAAATGAAGGAAGTTTTTTCAATCCACCCTCCAGCATCAATGAAGAATTCATCAATCGATTATTGGTTGCATAAACTGCATCAAACTGTCCATCAATTCCTGCAGTTCTTTTAAGAGCTTTAGGTTCAACCAAAACAAATCCACCAAATGCGCCTCCTCCATACTTTAAAGCACTTGCCCCTTTAATTACAGTGTAATCTGATGCCATAAACGGATCAATCTCTGGTGCATGCTCATCGCCCCATTGTTGACTTTCATGTGTTAAGCCACCATTTATAATTTGTATGCGGTTAGCAGAAAATCCATTAATTACCGGTTTGGAAATATTCGCTCCTGTTTTTAAAGATTGCACTCCATTTACCGACTCTAAAACATCAGCGAATGACTGAGATTGTCGATTCATTAAATCAATTTCTGCGATACGGTTGGAGGATTGTTTTTCTTTAAAACTTTCGCCATCAATATTCACCGCTTGAAGTTCCTCCAAGTGGTGCTCAAGGTAAAAGTTCCGAACAATCGACTCTTTCAACTCAATTGAGATCGTATCAGACTCACAACCAACGTGGCTAATAACAAGTTGATATGTTCCGGCACAAAGCCCTCTTAAGCTGAAGTCACCATTCAAATCGGCAACCACACCTTTATGTGATTCTAAAATATAAATGTTGGAGAAAGACAAAGCAGACTGATCGTGCTCATCAATGACTTTCCCACTAATGCTCAGTTGGCAATTATCCTGACTAAATAAAAAACTATTAAATAGCAGCAGAATTCCCAACAAAAGGGTATTTCTTGTCATTTAATTCCTGTCTTGTAAAAGATTTAATTTACTTAAAAGCCAAAAGACAGGAATGGCGGTGCACGACCTTGCGGAAGCTCCGATTTTAGTGAAGTAAAGTATTGAAAATAAACTAACTCAAACCGCTGAATAAAATACTGGAAATGCTGAATACTAGCAGCTGACGTTTTGTGCAATAAAGGCAAAACAAAATCAAAAAGCTCACAATCAAAGTGCGGTGACTCTATATGAGCTTCCTGATCCAAACAAACGACCGTTTCGCTTTCATGGTGATGAAAGCTTTCAGCAGGAATAATTGCCAAACTCAAGGCAAAGATTAAAACCCCACTAAATAAACGATGTAATGTCTGATTAATCATCTACGCAAAATTACAATTATTTCGCTTTAAAAATTGCTTCTTCTTTTATAGGCCATTGATTATTCACTCTATTAACATCAGCCATCCTTCCACTCGGGTCAATTTGAATGGACTCAATTTCATCAAACTTTACTTCTAATGTCAACTCATAATTAGGGAAAGTCCAAGGCCAATCTTCAACTACTCTAAAGTTCTCCATACCTTCTTCTCTTTGCTTCTCACCTCTCATGATTCGTAGAGGAATATTGATCCACTCTTGTTTACCGTTTTTGTATTTTACCAAAACATCCAAAGGCATTGGCATTTTGCCGTTTCGTTCTAAATTAACCAATGTGTGTTTTCCACTTGGTGTAACTGATTTAATTCCATAATCAATCGTATTGGTGGTTTCAACCCATTGCTCTAAATACCAGCTTAATTCCAAATTTGAAACCTTTTCAACTACTCTTATAAAATCATTTGGTGTAGGGTGTTTAAATTTCCAATCGTGGAAATAACGCTTTAAACTTTTTCGAAGCACCTCTTCGCCAACAATATAATCCAACTGTCTTAAAAACATTAAGCCCATTGAGTAAGAGGCTACTCCATAAGCGCGATTGGTATGGTAATGATCGGCATGTGTAGTTAGTGGTTCCTGCTTACCGGACTCTACTAGTGAAAAATAACTTCCATAAGAACGCACAAAAGGTGTGAAGCTTGACCATATTTCGTGCATTACAAAGTCAGTTGCATAAGAAGTAAAGCCTTCGTCCATCCAAGGGTGTTGAGCCTCATTAGTAGCTAAAATATGTTGATACCAAGAATGAGCTGCTTCGTGAGCAGTTACTCCAACTAAACTACCTTTGCTTCTATGACCGGTAATTAAAGTAATCATCGGATACTCCATCCCTCCATCACCTCCCTGAGCAACAGTATATTGCTTAAAAGGATATTCACCGAAATTCTCATTCATAATTTCAAAAATTCGCTTAGTATATTTTGGCAAACTATCCCACTGTGTTGTGTTAGAGTCTTTTTGAAACAAAAAATGCAAGACCGTTCCATTGTCTAATTTGGATTGAGTATGCGTATAATCAGGATCAGCAACCCAGCTAAAATCATGTACACTATCCGCCACAAAATGCCAACTTAACTTTTCTTTTCCTTCATGATTAACTTCTTTTTCTGAATAACCATAACCAACTTCATCAGCATTTTGCAAATAACCTGTTGCTCCTAAAATATAATCTGCATCAATGTTTATGGTAACATCAAACTTCCCCCATACACCGTGAAATTCTCTTCCTATATATGGATAGGCATGCCATCCTTGAAAGTCATACTCCGCCATTTTAGGATACCATTGCGTCATCGAAAATCGAATTCCCTCTTCATTGTCTCTCCCTGAACGGCGAACTTGAAGTGGCACTTGAGCCGAAAAGTTCATTTTAAATGTGGAAGATTTTCCGGGCAAAATTGGATGATCAAGTTTGACCTCCAAGATTGTACCAACCACCTCATAATCTAATTTTTTACCATCTTGAGTTAATTTATTTACTTTTTGATAACCGATTTCATCATCTTTTAAATGAAAAATACGATCACCAACTCTTCTATCCGGATCCTCAATAGTTCTTGAACGAACATCCATCATACTGTTTGGCTGAAATGCATTGAAAAACAAATGATAATAAACTTTTTTTAAGGTATCGGGAGAATTGTTAGTGTAAATTAGGGTTTGCTCGCCTTCAAATTGATTGGACTCTGCATCCATATCAATGTTCATTGTATAGTCAACAGCTTGTTGCCAATAGTTTTGGGCTTTAAGCTGAACAACAAATAATAAACCAATAAATAGTAAAAAAGAACTTCTCATAAGTTATAATTTTGATGGAATTTATTTTAATAAGCCAACGAAATTAACCAATCAAAAAGATTTTTATAGTTAAATAAGGGTAAATGGTCATCTTCTCATTTAAGCTGCTACTTTTGCAAACATCGAAATTTAACTTTCATTTATGAAGAAAATCATTTTACTTCTCTTTGTATTAGCTTCGCATCAGTTTGCGTCAGCGCATAAATTTTACATGAGCATTACTGAAATGCAATACAATGAAGAAAGTGGGTATTTAGAAATTATCATCAAACTTTTTACAGATGATATTGAGAAAGCATTGGAGCAAAATGCTGACAGTTCAATATTTTTAGGTACTCCAAAAGAAAGCCCGCTTACTGATGATTTACTACAAGATTATCTAGAAAAACACTTTTCAATCAAGAATGAGCAAAAATTGACTATTCATTTTTTAGGTAAAGAAGTAGATAAAAATTACACTTGGGTCTACTTGGAAGTCCCCAACTTTAACCCAGAGATAGAACATGAAATAAAAAACAGCTTACTTATTGATTTATTTGATACACAAGCGAACAGAATTAATTATTACTACAAAGAAGAAACACACAGTTTGAATTTACATAAAGACCAACTTAGCGGTCATTTTTAACCTTTTACCCATGAATAAATTATATCTCAAAGTACTTTTAATATTTGTTTCATTAAGCGGAATTGCTCAAGAAAACATCAATAAGAATAAGTTTAGGCAACTAAACGAAGAGCTTCCAACTCCAAATGTTTATCGTACTGCTGCAGGAATGCCGGGACACCAATACTATCAACAACAAGCCGATTATGTGATTGATTTGGTGTTAGACGATAAAAAACAAAGAATTTACGGAGAAGAAACGGTTACTTATTACAATAATTCTCCCGACGCACTCCCTTATTTGTGGATTCAATTGGATCAAAATGTAAGAGCAAAAGACTCTGACAGCAAGAAAATTAGCACTTCTAAAATGAGTGATGATATTTCATTTCAGCGCTTAGAAAAAATGATGAACGACTTTGACGGAGGCTTTAAAATTGAATACGTTAAAGACAATGAGGGCAACGACTTAACCACTATGGTTAATAAAACTATGATGCGAATAAACATGGACAAAGCACTACAGCCTGGTGAAAAGTTTAGTTTTAAAGTAAAATGGTGGTACAACATTAACAACAGAATGGAAATTGGTGGTCGATCCGGTTATGAATACTTTAAAGAGGAAGATAATTATCTATACACCATTGCCCAATTTTATCCGAGAATGGCTGTTTACAACGATGTTGAAGGTTGGCAAAACAAACAATTCTTAGGCAGAGGAGAATTCACGCTACCTTTTGGCAATTACAAAGTGAGTATAACTGCTCCGGATGATCATATAGTAGCTTCTACTGGAGAACTCCAAAACGTAGACGAAGTACTTACCGAAACACAAAAAGAGCGATTAGAGAAGGCTAAGAATTCTGATGAACCAATGATGATCGTAAATGAAAAAGAAGCCCGAAAAAATGAAAAAAAGAAAAGTAATAGTGAGAAAACCTGGGTGTTTCATGCGGACAATGTGAGAGACTTTGCTTTCGCATCTTCAAGAAAATTCATTTGGGACGCTATGGGTGTTAAGCTAGGTGATCAAACCGTTATGGCGATGTCTTATTATCCTAAAGAAGGAAACCCACTTTGGGAACAATATTCAACAAAAGCGGTTGCCCACACTTTACGCAGCTATTCAAATACTACTTTCGACTACCCATATCCTGTTGCTATTTCAGTTAATGCTGCAAGCATAGGAATGGAGTACCCAATGATTTGTTTTAATTACGGAAGACCGGAAGAAGATGGCACTTATACTGAAAGATTAAAATACGGTGTAATCTCTGTAATCATTCACGAAGTTGGACATAACTTTTTCCCAATGATTGTAAACTCTGATGAAAGACAATGGACATGGATGGACGAAGGATTGAATACATTTTGTCAGTATTTAGCAGAAAAGGAATGGGATGTGGACTACCCTTCTCGAAGAGGACCTGCATATAAGATTGTAGACTATATGAAAGGAAACAAAGAAAACATTACACCTATCATGACCAACTCTGAATCAGTTATTCAATTTGGAAACAATGCTTATGGAAAGCCTGCTACTGCTCTTAATATATTGCGTGAAACGATTATGGGCAGAGAGTTGTTTGACTATGCTTTTAAACAATACGCTACACATTGGATGTTTAAACACCCCACTCCTGCAGACTTTTTTAGAATTATGGAAGATGCCTCAGCAGTGGATTTAGACTGGTTTTGGAGAGGTTGGTTTTTCACAACTGACCATGTAGACATAGCAATAGATAAGGTAAAATGGTACCGTTTAGATTCTAAAAATCCTGATGTTGAATTTCCGAAGAAAAAAGCCGACTTAGAAGAACAGGAAGAGTTTATTGGCGATGTAAGAAATGAAGTTAACCGTCCAAATACTGTTGTTGAACAAGATCCGACAACAAAGGATTTTTACAATACACATGATCCTTTTAATGTCACTTCAGTGGATCGAGAAGAGTATGAAGAATACGTCTCTTCACTTGATGATAAAGAAAAAAAGCAACTCAAGTTTGACAAAAACATCTATGAAATTCAGTTTTCATCGCCGGGAGGATTGGTAATGCCCATTATATTGGAGTTTACTTTTGTTGATAATTCAACTGAGAAAATTCACATTCCGGCTGAAATATGGAAAATGAATTATAAAAATGTAAGTAAGCTGTTTATTTTTGAAAAAGAACTTAAAGAAATCAACTTAGACCCTAATTTAGAGACAGCTGATGTAGATAGAAGTAATAATTACTGGCCTCCGAGAATAGAAAAGAACCGCTTTACCCTCTTTAAAGAGAAACAAATGCAAAGAGAAAATGAAATGCAAAGAGCTAAGCGAGCTAAGTAATTTGAGAATGTTTAAAAAAAATCTGAAACACATTTCAAAATATTCCATTGCAAGAACGAACAATTTACTATCTTAGCGCCAAAATCAATCAATAAACAAATGAAGAAAATTGCTACAAGCTTATTCTTATTAAGTTTTTTCATTCTAACGTTTGCAGGTATTTCTCCAAAACCGGGCAGCAATACCTCTAACAACTGCGATGTAAAAGCTCTAAAGAAAGAGGGAATTTCTCAACTTAGCCCTTATTACTATTCATCCTCAAAAGTTACTTCAATAAGTTATGCTGACACAGTTCAGTATAGAGAAATTGAAGTTCCTTTATTTAAAGGTGAAAAATACCGAATGGTGTTTAATTCAAAAGCTCTTCCAAAAGGTATCACCGTAGAGGTTTTTGATAAAGATCGCAGCCACGATGGTAGATCTGCCTTGTACTCTACGAATACAAATGAAGAAAAAATGGCTATTTACGAGCCGGATAACGCTAAAAGACATTATGTACGTTACAGCATACCAGCAGGCGCTAATATTGAAAACAGCTGCATGGTATTCGTACTTGGCTATCAATTAACATTTATTGAAAACACTGAAGAATAAAATCGGAAAATAATGAGAAAGTATATTAACCTACCCCAATTATCTATCCTGTTTGTCGGGCTTTTCCTTTTGTCTGCTTGTGCTGAGGCTCCTAAAAAAGAAGAAAAGAAGGAAGAGAAAAAAGAAAAAGTTGAATCAGCTCCGGCATCTGAGCAAATTATTGATGAAGAAGTATCATTTATGCTTCCATCTCCAATTCAAATCGCTGCAATTTTTAACCGTGCCGGATTAGAGTATAAAAGCGGATTAACAAACAATCCTACAAATGTTGACAAATACAACACTAAAACTTCAAAGTATTTAAATTTTGGAGTTTATTCAGCAGATTTAGCTTATGCCGTGTTAAACAACCAACAACAAGCTGCAATTGATCAACTAAACGCCGTTAAAAAGATGTCTGATGCAATTGGAATGCCCAATGTTTTTGGTGGTGGAGATTTAATTAAAAGCTTTGAATCAAATATTGGTAATCAAGATACGATCTTGAGAATCCTAACGACCATTAAGCGAAGAACAGATGAGTTTTTAATGGAAAATGAAGAAGAATCTAAAGAAGCCATATTCTTTTCAGCTGCATGGGTTGAAGGAATGTACATTGGAGCAAATAGTACTTCAGGAAATGCTAAAGTAGAGCCAAGACTAATTGAGCAGATGACAATCTTAGAAAATATTATTAAAGCATTAAGAGTACAGCAAGATCCTTCTTTGGATTTAAACTTTTTAATTGATGGTTTAACAAATGTTTATCAAACCTACAATGATTTTGAGAATGTTAGAAAATTCAACCAAGGAGAAATAGAATTAAGTGCCGTAAAACTTAGTGATTCGGAATTAAGTACTTTAACCAATCAGATTACTGAACTTCGAACCCAAATTGTAAACGGTTAAGAATCAAAATTCGACTCAATATAATTTAAAGAGCGTCTTTTGACGCTCTTTTTTTTGTTTCTAATCACTTATTGCCATTAATTTTGCACAAAAATGAACTCAATGATAAAAATTACACTTCCCGATGGAAGTATTAAAGAATTTGAAGCAGGTATAAACTCCTTAGATGTAGCTAAAAGCATTAGTGAAGGACTTGCGAGAAATGTATTAGCTGCTAAAGTAAACGGAGAAGTATGGGATGCATTTCGTCCTATTGAATCAGACGCAGATCTACAATTAATAACATGGAACGACGAAGAAGGAAAAGAAACCATGTGGCACTCTTCTGCTCACCTTCTTGCTGAAGCTTTGGAAGAATTATATCCCGGCATTAAGTTTGGCATCGGTCCTCCCATTGATAATGGTTTTTACTATGATGTAGATGCAGGTGATCGTGTAATTACTTCTGAAGATCTTCCAAAAGTTGAGAAGAAAATGCAAGAGTTAGCACGTCAAAAAAATGAATATTCTAGAAAAGAAGTTTCTAAAGCCGATGCAATAAATTATTTTCAAGAAAAAGGTAATCAATACAAGCTTGAGTTAATTGAGGAGTTAGAAGATGGAAGCATCACCTTTTACAAACAAGGTAATTTCACAGACTTATGTCGAGGTCCGCATATACCCAACACTGGTTTTATAAAGGCCATTAAGTTACTAAATGTTGCAGGAGCTTATTGGAGAGGAAATGAGAATAATAAACAACTAACTCGTATTTATGGCATTACTTTTCCTAAGCAAAAGGAACTAACTGAGTATTTAGAAATGCTTGAGGAAGCTAAAAAAAGAGATCATAGAAAACTTGGCAAGGAACTTAGCTTATTTACTTTTAGTCAAAGAGTTGGTCAAGGACTACCGTTGTGGCTACCAAAAGGGGCTCAATTGCGAGAGCGTTTAGAGAACTTTATGCGACAAGCACAAGTAAAAGCAGGCTATTTGCCGGTTGTTACTCCGCATATTGGAAGTAAAGAACTGTATGTTACTTCAGGTCATTATGAAAAATACGGCGAAGACTCATTCCAACCAATAAAAACACCTAATGAAAATGAGGAGTTTTTATTAAAACCGATGAACTGTCCGCATCATTGCGAAATTTACAAATCAGAGCCACGCTCCTATCGCGATTTACCTTTGCGCTTTGCCGAGTTTGGTACTGTTTATCGCTACGAACAAAGTGGAGAATTACATGGATTAACTAGAGTTAGGGGCTTTACGCAAGACGATGCTCACTTATTTTGTACAGCAGAACAAGTCGAGGAAGAATTTAAAAAAGTTATAGATTTAGTCCTTTATGTGTTTAACGCATTAGGATTTGAAGATTATACTGCTCAAATTTCATTGAGAGATAAAAATGATCGCAGTAAGTACATTGGTAGTGACGATAACTGGGAAAAAGCAGAGCAGGCAATTATTAATGCTTCAGCCGATAAAGGCTTAAATACTGTTGTTGAATACGGTGAGGCAGCTTTTTATGGTCCTAAGCTAGATTTTATGGTTAAAGATGCTTTGGGTAGGAAATGGCAATTAGGAACAATTCAGGTAGACTACAATTTACCGGAGCGATTTGAACTAGAGTACATTGGAAGCGATGATCAAAGACACCGTCCGGTGATGATTCACCGTGCACCATTTGGCTCATTAGAGCGTTTTGTAGCCGTTTTAATTGAACATTGCGGAGGTAATTTCCCGCTTTGGTTAACGCCTGAGCAAGTTGCAATTTTACCATTAAGTGAAAAATACAATGAAAAATGCAAAGAGGTTTTAAAAGTGCTAAATAATTCCGATATTCGCGGCTTCGTAGATGATCGTAACGAAAAAGTAGGCAAAAAGATCCGAGATGCAGAGGTATCAAAGGTTCCCTACATGTTAATCATAGGCGAAAAAGAGATAGAAAACGGTACAGTTTCGGTTAGAAAACACGGAGAAGGTGACAAAGGGACGATGAAAATCTCGGAATTTGCCGATTTTTTAAATAAAGAAATTGAATTAATTTTAAGTAAAAAATAAATTTAAAGGAGGACCAAACAATAGCTAGACCTAGACCCCCCCGTAAGTTCGGCAGACAAGAAGATCCGCATAGAATTAACGAAAAAATTCGTGCGCAAGAAGTACGTGTAGTTGGAGACGACATAGAGCAAGGCGTGTATTCAATTGAGAAAGCATTAGCAATGGCCAATGAGGCAGATTTAGATTTGGTTGAAATTTCACCAAAAGCTAATCCGCCAGTATGTAAAATCATTGATTACAAAAAGTTTCTTTACGAACAAAAAAAGAAACAAAAAGAGATGAAAGCTAAAGCAACTAAGGTAGTTGTTAAAGAAATTCGCTTTGGTCCTAATACTGACGATCACGACTTTGATTTCAAGTTAAAACATGCTGAAAAGTTTATTAAAGAAGGGGCAAAAGTGAAAGCCTATGTTTTCTTTAAAGGACGTTCAATTCTATTTAAAGATCAAGGACAGATTTTACTATTAAAACTAGCTCAATCTTTAGAGGAAATTGCAACAGTGGAATCAATGCCAAAAATGGAAGGTAAGCGTATGATTATGATGCTTTCTCCAAGAAAATCTAAGTAAATTCAATTAATATTAACTCAATAAATTAGAGCAATGCCAAAAATGAAAACTAATTCCAGCGCTAAAAAAAGATTTAAGCTAACTGGAACTGGTAAGATCAAGCGAAAGCATGCTTTCAAAAGTCACATTTTGACAAAGAAAGAAACTAAGCGCAAGCGTAACTTGACACACTCTACATTGGTTCACAAAGCCGATGAAGCAAATGTGAAGTTACAATTGTGTATGAAGTAAGATCAACCCCAGGTTATCGTAATTAACAAATTTAAAACAACCCGGATACTCGCTCAGTAAAAGTGTTTAACAAAAACCGCGATTATTCAAAAAACGATTAAGAAATGCCAAGATCAGTAAATGCAGTTGCTGCAAAAGCAAGAAGAAAAAAGATTATCAAACAGGCCAAAGGTTACTTTGGTAGAAGAAAAAATGTTCACACAGTAGCGAAAAATGCTGTTGAAAAAGGTTTGCAATATGCATACGTAGGACGTAAGCAAAAGAAAAGAAACTTTAGAGCATTGTGGATTCAGCGTATTAATGCTGCCGTTAGAGAACACGATATGTCGTACTCAGAGTTTATGGGAAAACTAAGTAAAAAAGATATTCAGCTTAACCGTAAAGTTTTAGCTGACTTAGCCATGAATGATGCAAAAGCATTTGAAGCAATTGTTAAGGCGGTAAAATAATATCGTCATATAAAAAAATGAAAAGCCGTTCTTTTGAGAACGGCTTTTTTTATGACAAAGATTAAAAATTGGATACAAAAAAACCCTGAAGAAGATCTTCAAGGTTTTTCGATAAAATTTATGATGAACAGTTATGCTAACTTAACATTAACTGCGTTCATTCCTTTTTTACCTTCTTTCAATTCGTACTCAACTGCATCACCTTCGTTAACCTTGTCGATTAAACCTGTAACGTGTACAAAGTGTTCTTGATCTGAATTGTCTTCTTTAATAAAACCGAAACCTTTGGTTTCATTAAAGAACTTTACTGTTCCTGTGCTCATTATAAAAAATTAAAATATTATTTGTCAAAAGTAGGTTTAATTATGAGACTAAAGCATAAAAAGCAAATTTATTTTTAATTAATTGAAAATAAAACGGCTAAATGATAGCATAAAAAAAGTGCATTTTTTTTCATCAAAAATGAAAATTAAAAGGAAAAAAAGTTCTACATTTGCGCTCCCGAAAACAACAAAGAAAGGGAAGTTCCTAAAGATATTGGTCCGGTAGTTCAGTTGGTTAGAATACCTGCCTGTCACGCAGGGGGTCGCGAGTTCGAGTCTCGTCCGGACCGCAAAGCCTTCCTCCTTTTGGTGGAGGGCTTTGTTTTTTTAAAAGCCTAATTTAAAAGGTCGACTAGCTCTTCCGATAGTCATCGGAAGGATAGAGCTTGAAATATTGGTCGAGTAGCTCAGCTGGATAGAGCATCTGCCTTCTAAGCAGACGGTCACAGGTTCGAATCCTGTCTCGATCACTAGAGAATGAAATCCCAAGTTGCTTTGCAACTTGGGATTTTTTATTTGAGACTGTGTAAAGCTTGCTTTTAAAAGGATCAAGATCAAAAGTTGTGTGTGAATTAAAATAAGATTCGGATTTTCGCATGAAAAAAGAAAGTTGGAAATATCCAAAGAGCTATTAAGTTTACTA
>MDTG01162233.1_pt1 | contig 44311 bp, 44 predicted proteins | sample 811421 | NCBI WGS metagenome assembly MDTG01 (sample SAMN05326645, study PRJNA326480) | marine metagenome | isolation source: seawater | place: Pacific Ocean: South East | collected 2011 | reverse complement strand
GGCCGGACTTGAACCGGCACGATCTTATCGATCGAGGGATTTTAAGTCCCTTGTGTCTACCAATTCCACCACGCCCGCATCTATTTTTACTCAAAAAAAACAGTTACTTATATAATTTTTGGTAGAAAGCACCTGTTATTTTTTACTATTTCTCTTTCAAATTCGTACCACAGAGTCGGAAAAATTTGACTTATTTTTCATATCTTCACAATAGTTCCTAAGGATTCCTATGAACAGTAAAGAATTAAAGAGGTTAATTTATCAGGAGGACCTAAAAGGTGGAAGAGGTTTAAACGTAAAAAAGAATAAAGGCCAAACGGCGAGCTTCCATAGACATAACAAATATGAACAGAGAGAAGAATATTACCTTTTAATCTGTTCAATCTGTGTTTTTGATTGGATATTGGTATATATCCGGTCATCCCAATGGTCATTCCACACTGTACTTTTTTTGCAATAGTTCAAAAGATTTTTATACCATTTATTCAATTTACTTACTCCAAATTAGTATTAATAAATCTGATTTTGTTACATATCCCAGTGATGATTAAAAAGTAAGACTCTTTATTAGATCCTGGTTTAAATTGGTACTTACATTTGTAAATTCCAATAAACGAATGGCAAGGTAAATCATCTAAAGCCTAATGAGTTATCATCTTAAGGATTTATATAAACGAAAACATTGATAGGCGGATAATATGACCCTTATTTGGAACCAGAATTCATTCAGGGCTAACTCATAGTTTCTATTATTTTTTTCAATATGTGTCCTAAACCATATCCACTAACGATTTTGTTTGGTTTCAAGAATGCTGCGCAGGGCAGATGTTTTAGGTAACACCCATATCCAAACTAAAATGCATACGGCACTGCCAATCGCTACTGCATAACGAATGCCAAATACCTCAGCAAGTGCACCCATAGCTAAAGCGCCTAGAGCTGGTGCACCTCGATTTATCATACCATAGAGACTCATTACACGGCCCCTCAGGTTTTCATCCACTGCGTGTTGCATCAATGTCTGGGTCGAAGTACCACCACATATTCCAGTAACACCTAAAAGGAACACTGATATTAATGCAACAAAGAACGATTCTGTTATTACGAAAGAGAAAACAGCAATCGCTGTTGCAAATAAAGCACCAATTGAAATGGTTGTCAGACCTTCAACTCTGCCTCGAGCAGTCAACCAAACAGCTGCAAAAAGACCACCTGCTCCCGCCGCAGAGAAAAGGTATCCGAGGCCAACTTCACCAGTGTGAAAAACTTTATCAACAAATTCTGGCATAAGCTCCAGTAGTGATTTACCACCCAAGGCCATTGCTATTAAAACAACAAGCAAAGGACCAATTCCTGGATGGTGTGATGCATAATGAATGCCATCAGCAGCTTGGCTAATTATACTTCTTCCGGTAGCTGGACGGCGATCATCTCGCACTGGTTTTATCAGAAATAGAGCGATAATAAAAAAAATATAAGTCACGCTGTTGAATAGAAATGCTTCTCCTACACCACCTCTAAAAATAAGCCAGCCACCAAGAGCAGGACCTATAACTCGGGCTAAATTAAATATCGCTGAATTCATTGCAACTGCAGATGGTACGTCATCACGTAAAACAAGATTAGGCACAACAGACAATCTCGCCGCAGTATTCAAGGACCATACGATACCAAGGAAGACAGTCCAAACAATAAGCCAATAAATGTCATGATATTCTGACATTTGGCCTGTTAAAACCATCAAGGCGAGTGCGAGTGATTGAATCATCCCACAAAATTGGCTAATTCTTATCAATCTTAACCGGTCATAGCGTTCCACTAAGACACCGGCAAACGGCGTTAATAACAAAGTTGGAACAAGTTCAGAGAAAGCAACTAACCCCACCCAAAAACTTGACTTCGTTAACTCCCAAGCAAGCCATGCGGTAGCAAGCTTGTGCGCCCACATCCCAAATAATGAAATTGTACTTCCAGCCGTGTATAAACCATAGTTCTTTTGCATGATGACGCGAAAGGCAACGGGTTTTTTAGTTCTTTCTGAAGCCATAAACCAACATCCAACACTGTTTTGTATGCAATCGTTTCTTCATACCGACTTATTTAACTGAACAAAATTAGTATTCGTTATTCTCAAGGGCTTTGGCGATTTTTGTTCTGCGTGGCCATGCCCACAAAAGCACCGGGGCACAAACAATTGTACAAGTAGTGATTAATGCCCATTGCACTCCAAAGATTTCAGCTGCAGCCCCCATTGTAAGCGCACCAACGGCGGGGGCGCCGCGGTGTAACATTCCATAAATTGACATTATACGACCACGGAGATGACCCTCTACAGCATTTTGCATCAGTGTTTGGGTCCCCGTTCCGCATAAAGTCACAGCTACCCCTCCAAAGAATGAACCAAGCAAACCGATCCATATATTATCTGTCGCACACATCAGTGAAATTCCAGCCATTCCAATAGCCATTGCACCTAATGTTATTGAGGTTAATCCCTCTAAACTTCCGCGCATTGCTAACCAAATTGCGGCTGATACAGCCCCGAAACCGCCCGCAGCAGCGAGGTGCGCAAAACCATCTACTCCAGCATTAAAAACTTCATCTGAGACAGCAGGTAATAGATCAAAGAATGATTTTACACCAATGGCAACAGCAGACAGTACAATCAACATTGGCCCAATACCCTGGTGTACAGCCGCAGCACGCATACCCTCTATAGTATCAGCTATCACATTGCCACTAGGACTGCTCTTGGACTCATTACGAAGAAGCCTTACTACCATCAAACAACAAACAAAAATCATGAAAACAAAACCATTTAGCAAAAATGCGGTGCCAGCATTCCAAGTAGATATTATAAGTGCCGCAAGCATCGGTCCCACAACCCGAGCACTATTAAAAATTGCTGCATCATTAGCCAATGCAGAGGGCAAAAAATCGGGCTCTATCAATAATGGAACCATTGACAATCTAGCGGCGGTAGCAAAGGCCATAACGATTCCAAGAAACAAAGAAAGAAAGAATAGCCACCATACATCAGAAGCTTCGGTCAAATAACCGTTGTACGCCATCCATGCAAGCATAAACGCTTGGCAACCGGCGAGGAAAATGCTAATCCGCGACATCCATAAACGATTTGTTCGGTCAGCTATTGCTCCAGCTATTGGAGTAATTATAACTGTCGGAAAGAGATCTGCAAAAGCTATCAAACCTAACCACAGTTCAGAACGAGTTAGCTCCCAAGCTAACCACGCAACTGCAATACGCTGAGCCCACATTCCAAATAAAGAAACCGAAGCGCCACCCATGTACCATGCATAATTTCTTTGGGTCCACGCTCCGAAGGCACTTTTTACGTTATTTTTTATTACCATGCATTTGCCCTTTCGGCAGTTTGAACTGCACGCACAAAATTCACATGTCTAGTAAATACTAGGACAGATTGAGTTATCTGATAGTTTCTAAGATCTGAGGACCATAAAATACGTAAAATTCGATATAAGATTGATAGCAAAACGCCAAACATCTGCGTATGTTTGATCGTTCCCAATCAATCAACTTCAATCAAAACAATACTTCAATAAAATTTTCTTCACCTACCGTTTAAAAAATTTGAATATTTAATTATTCTCTAAAACTATATCCTGACGGGGTACGTAACCTACCTGCACGAAACAATTTCTCAAAATAATATCGGAGAAATACCATTAATTTACAGTTAAAGGCTATCCGCCACCAGTTTCGCTGAAACGTCCCATTAGATACATTGAGAGGCAAGCAAGAGCAAATCCCGCATTCATCGGCCAAAAGCCCTTTTTCCGTTCGTTTTCGCACAATTTGTTATTAAACATACGACGGAGGCCGGAAAACGCGATCCAAAGTCCAGCACCGAGGGTGACACCCAACAACACGGGCTGCCAATTCATTTTAAATCCTCAGGTTCTGCAGAACCTTGTGTGGTTTGTGGATCTTCTTCAATTGGATTACCTCCAAGATCATGCAAAAATCCCATTAATTCTTCATGCGCACGATTGAGAATATGCTCATTTGTGCCTCGCAAAACAATAGATACTCGAAAACCGACATTTTGCCGCATTTGTGGATAAGATCCAATATCAATCATTGGATAACGCTTTTGCAATTCCGCTAAAGGAGCTGCAATCGTTCCTTCACCTATATCAGTGACCGCACCACGAGATTTTATAATCTGACCTCCTCGCAAATGTTTTTTTGCCTCCCTAAACATTAATTGCATGATACGGGGCACGCCTGCCATAACAAAAACATTTTCAAGTTTGTAACCGGGTGCTGCACTCACTTCATTTTTCAAGAGTTCTGAGCCTTGTGGGAAGGTTGCCATTCTCAATCGAGCTGGATTCATTATTTCTCCGCGTGCCTGAATACGCTTGGTCAGAAGCTCTGCCGTCTCTTCGTCAACATATGTTCCCACTCCAAATGCTGCAGCCACACATTCGGTGGTTATATCATCATGAGTAGGACCAATACCGCCCGTGGTAAAAACGTAATCGTACTTTGTTCTCACTTCATTTAACAAGTTAATTATGGTTTCTCTAACATCTGGAATTACGTAAGCAGCTAACATGCTAATTCCAATTTCGTTCAAACCCTTGGCTATAAATGTGAGGTTTTTATCTTGAGTACGGCCTGATAGAAGCTCGTTACCAATAAGAATCAGGCTTGCGGTATATATACGGGTTTCAGTCATAATGGTAATCTAACATATCTAACATTTTCACACCTATGTTTCCGAGGCCTCCTAAGAGTAAGTGTATTGCATAATTCTATCCATTCGAACACTGTCCCACAAATGAACACAAACAAAATTAATGAAGTAAAACAAGCGGATATTCAGGACTACCGTTTCATGAAATATTATCCTCGCGAATTCGAAAAATCAACAAAACACTCAACTTTATAATCTTTACTGATTTCAAATCACGCAAACGACTTTTTTGATGTTCTGTAATATTATAACTATTCTTTGAGGTGAATATTCTTTGATAAAAAAGAATTTATGTTAAAAATTATTATAAAGTATTAAAACGATTATAAGACCTAAGAAAAAAGAAGCAAATTGAAAGAAATATACTTTGTCCATCATAGGTGGTTAATAAAGTGTTTCTTGCCGTCGGTATTAAAACGTGCGATGCCAACAAAATATAAAACCTAATAAAAGAATTATAATGAATGAAACAGTCAGATCCACCAACTCACAGTTCACAATCCATGATGAAGACGGATTCAAAGGGATGCGGAAAGCCGGCCAGCTAGCTGCTGATCTTCTCGATTATATTGTTCCATTTGTTGAGCCAGGGGTAACAACGGATGTATTAGATAAAATCTGCTACGAATACACAATTGAACATGGTGCAATACCAGCCCCCCTAAATTACAAAGGTTTTCCGAAATCTATTTGCACCTCGATAAATCATGTAGTGTGCCATGGTATTCCAGGGAACCGTGTGCTGCATGACGGAGATATTATTAATATTGATGTGACACCAATCGTTGATGGCTGGCACGGCGACTCGAGTCGGATGTTTCCTGTCGGAAAAATTAATAAAAAGGCTGAACGACTTATCCAAGCAACTTATAATAGCTTGATGAAGGCAATTGATATAGTGCGCCCTGGAATTACTCTTGGTGACATTGGCTATACAATTCAGTCCTACATCGAACCATTAAGATTTTCTGTGGTAAAAGACTTTTGTGGTCACGGACTCGGCCGAGTTTTCCACACCCCCCCTAGCATTTTGCACTACGGTCGCCCTGGGGAAGGCCCCGAGTTAGTAGAAGGAATGTTCTTTACTATTGAGCCAATGATAAACGCGGGCAAACCAGATTGTAAGATTTTAGCAGATGGGTGGACTGCGGTTACCAGGGATAAATCATTATCCGCTCAATTTGAACACTCTTTAGGGGTAACCTCAAATGGATGTGAAATTTTTACACTTTCACAAAGGGGACTGAATTGCCCACCTTATTAAACAGTGTCACGAGGAAAAAAATTATATAAAATTTACATTTATCAAAAAATTTTCCAGATTTAACTGAGACAATCACCTAATAATGGGAAGATGGCAGAAATACAAACAATTTTCATTAAAGAGATTTTAACAAGCATTTTATAAAAATCTAAATTTTTAAAAAACCACCACCAACGAAAATATAAAAGTTAACGGCACAATAAGTGTTTTGTAAACACGGTTAGAAATATAGAGCGTAATTACGCTAATGATCGTTTATGAATTAGCTAAAGAAAGGAAACAAGTTGTTCGGTCTAATGAAAAATATTTATTTTTTTGTTTACTGAGTTTGACACAAAAAGTCTGTTTAAAAAACCTACAGGTAGTTTCCCAACTCTGCACCTCCACGCCAAACCATGCCGATTGCGACATAGACTATAAGAAGAAGGCCCACGTACCCTACCCACTGATTCCTTTCCAAGATCTTCGCAATAAGGCTTGCACCAACCCCCATCAAGATAACAGACAAACCAAGCCCTATAATCAATACTGTAATATTATCATCCGCCACTCCAGCAACTGCTAAAACATTGTCCAGTGACATCGAAATATCTGCTACTGCAACCTGAAAAATAGCCGAAGATACTGATTTCCTCTTTGCAGTTGGAATATGTTTGGATTCTAATACATTCGTTTTCTTATTGGACTTTTGAGCTTGCAAATCCAAGAGAAGCTTCCAGCAAACCCAAAACAGCAATAAACCGCCTACAAATGTTAGACCGACAATACCAAGAAGTTGTATTGTCAACGCCGCAAAAATAATTCGCATTATCACAGCTAACCCGATACCGAGAAAAATTACTTTTTTTCTATAAACCGGGTCTACAGCCGCGGCAGCCATACCAACCACAATTGCATTGTCACCAGCAAGCACTAGGTCAATAATAATAACTTGAATTATAGGCCAAATTTCAAAATTAGTGAGATATTCCGTCAAAAATTTTCACCGAATAAAAATATTGCTAAACAAGTTTACAATCTGTTCCATATAAACATTTTATAGCTTGTTGTAATTGACTTTAAAAGCAGTTTAAAACAAGCCTAGCAAGTTTGTTTTCTTCTTAAAAAGCCATGGTCTTCATGAGTAGCGCTGCAATTAAAAAGGTAAATTGTGTTTGAAAAAATTATTCACAAAATCTTATTTTTTAAGAAAGATAGTTCTATGAATTCTAAGTGGAAGAATTACTACAGTATAACGGGTAACAGAAAACCCCGCGAAACACTCAAGTTCGCAATAAAACAATTTGAAACTGAAACATTTCTCGCAGAACCATATGATGCCATAGATCTCGGCTGTGGCAGTGGAAGGGATACAATAGAACTTTTACGCAACCAATGGCGAGTTACAGCGATAGATTCTGAAATAACCGCTATCGAGGGCTTAATGCAAAGAACAGACATCCCTGCAAAGGCCAGTATTAGAACGATCTGCTCGAGGTTCGAGGAAACATTATTCCCTTCACCCGTTCATTTAGTAAACTCTAGCTTTGCACTGCCGCTAGTTCCGCCCAACAAATTCCCTGCACTTTGGGAAAATATACTTTCTTCGCTTATCACGGGTGGGAGAATAGCTTGTCAACTTTATGGAGAACGCGATAGCTGGTTCGGAAATCCTAGAATGACTTTTTTTTCTCACTCTGAGATTATGGCACTTCTTAAATCACTAAACGTCGAATTATTTAGGGAAGAAGAAGAAGACAGCAAAACTCCAAGAGGGTATTATAAACACTGGCATATCTTTCATATAGTAGCACAAAAATTTTGACACAATTAATTTTAATAACTTATTGGATGGCTCAATAAATTCGTATTATATCCGATGTTCGTCTTCTTTTCCTAGTGGGCAAAAAACTCTGGAAGAACTCTTGAGAGATTTTTTCGAATGCGGTCAATAATAGGCGTTGTTATTTGTGAATTTTCGAAAGTTTGTCCAGTTACTCTCTCATAAAGATGTATGTAACGATTGCTAAATTCTTTCACTGTTTCAATAGGAATATCTGGGATTAAATCAGTGTAGGGATCGCACCGTTTAGTAATCCATAGCCTCAAAAACTCTTTATCAAGGCTAATAGGCTCTCGTCCTGCTTTGAAACATTCTTTATAAGAGTTAGCATACCAGTAGCGGCTTGAGTCCGGAGTGTGAATTTCATCCGCTACAACTATGCATCCGTCGCTAGAAAGCCCAAACTCGTATTTAGTGTCGACCAATATTAAGCCATTTCCTGCGGCAATCTCACGACCACGTGCAAAAAGGGCAAGACTTATATCCTTCAAACTTTTCCACTGGCTCTTATTTAACAACCCAGTTCTTATTATTTCGTCAGGAGAAATAGGTTTATCATGTGCATCATATGCTGCCTTGGTCGTTGGCGTGACAATAGTCTTCGGTAATTTTTGATTTTTTATAAGATCATCCGGGAATTTTAATCCATACATATTTCGATTGCCAATTTTATACATTGGCCAAATGCTGGTTTCGGTCGAACCAGTTAAGTAGTCACGTACCACCATCTCAACTGGTAACATTTGAAGTTTTTTTGCTATAAGCACATTCTTATCAGGATAACTAAGGACATGGTTAGGGCAAATATCTACTGTTTGCTCAAACCAAAAACGGGCAGTCTGGTTTAAGACCTGTCCTTTGTAAGGCACCGCAGCCAATATTTGGTCAAATGCCGACTGTCGATCTGTTGAAATCATCACTCGCCGTCCATCAGGCAGATCATAGGAGTCCCGAACTTTCCCGGAGTAAAAATTTGGTAATTCTGGGAAAAATGCTTCTGTAAGGCATTCAACAATATTGATCGACATAAGAGCCACTATCCTCCTTTAAAAACCTATATCAATAAAACACTGATTATATTTTATTAATCTTACACAGCGTAATCTAGGCTCAACTTTTTTGCGGAGAGCTTAATGCAAAAAATTTACGCTCCCTGTCGTCTGAAAAAACTACCCTCATTATAACTCACCTCTTATCAACTGTAATGGACGCCGATAAAATTTTAAATTTTTAAAAAAGGTATGATACTTGAACGTGATAATCACATTGAGCTAATTGCACTTAATGGGAAATATACTGCAATATGGAAGAAACAACAGAAACACGGTGAAGTTGACTCACAATTTTAACAAAAACTTAAACTATGGTCTAAAAAGACTTAAATGATATACTCCTATTGTATCAGACAATAGGGATATAAGAAGGCAAAAAAGGATGATTCCTCGTTACTCACGACCGCAAATGACTGCAATATGGGAACCAGAAAATAAATTTCGTATCTGGTTTGAAATAGAAGCTCATGCCTCCGATGCACAAGCAAAACTTGGAGTTATACCTGCAACGGCCGCAACAGCAATAAGAGAGCGTGGTAAATGGCAAATCGAAAGGATAGACGAAATTGAACGAGAAACCAAACATGATGTCATCGCGTTCCTTACGAATCTTGCAGAGCATATCGGCGAAGATGCTCGCTTCATCCATCAGGGTATGACTTCATCCGATGTTCTTGATACATGCCTTTCTATACAACTTTCACAAGCATCCGACCTTCTTATCGCCGATATTGACGCACTTTTGGATAAACTCAAAATACAGGCTTACGAACATAAGAAAACAGTATGCGTCGGACGCAGCCATGGCATTCATGCTGAGCCGACTACGTTTGGCCTAAAACTTGCTGGCCATTATGCAGAATTCAAACGCAATCGTGATAGATTGATCCTCGCGAGAAATGAAATAGCAACCTGTGCAATCTCAGGCGCGGTAGGAACATTTGCCAACATAGACCCTCGAGTTGAGGAATATGTAGCCGGTAAACTTGGTCTTGTCGTAGAACCAATATCAACACAAGTAATTCCTCGAGACAGACATGCTGTGTTTTTTTCTACTTTGGGCGTTATAGCAAGTAGCTTGGAACGATTAGCAGTGGAAATTCGACATTTGCAGAGGACAGAGGTCCGCGAGGTAGAAGAATTTTTTTCTTCTGGACAAAAAGGCTCTTCTGCCATGCCTCATAAACGGAATCCAATTCTAAGTGAAAATATAACCGGATTAGCTCGAATTGTGCGGTCAGCATCTGTACCAGCAATGGAGAATGTGACTCTTTGGCACGAGCGGGATATTTCTCATTCTTCTGTAGAGCGAATGATTGCCCCAGACACTACAGTCACATTAGATTTTGCACTCGCACGCATGACTGGGGTAATTGAGAAATTACTGGTATACCCCGAAATAATGGAAGAAAATCTTGAGTCTTTAGGCGGACTAGTATTCTCGCAAAGAGTCTTACTTGGGCTTGTACAGGCGGGCATGAGCCGAGAAGAAGCTTATTTATGCGTGCAGCGTAACGCTATGAAAGTTTGGAAAACCGGAGCAGATTTTCTTATAGAGCTTGAGTCCGACACCGATGTGACCTCTCACCTAAAAAAGGACCAGCTTGCCGAATTATTTGATTTAAAATATCACCTCAAGGAAGTTGACAAGATCTTTAATCGCGTTTTTTCATAAATCGATAGTATTGTTATAATTGGTATCTTGTTATGGAATTTATGAAACAATATTAGCGAATATAGGACTCCAAGGAAGACAAAATATTTTCTCTTTTTTTTCCTTTTCTACTGTTTTGGGTCACGTAATAAGTTTTTTCTTTTTACGCGTGGAAACTGAATTTTGTACTTCCCCAACAATCTTTACTAGAACGTCTATAAACTTCTATATAGGCCAAAATATTTCTATTTTACTCTCAGTACATAGTGAAATTGAAGTGGCCACAGCGCCTGCTCGCGCGGTTCTTACTATTCTATGAATATATGACTCAGGTTCATTTGGCATATGACAATTAATAATGTGAGTTACTCTATCGATATCAATTCCGCGAGAGGGCATATCGCTGGCAATCAAAAACGACATCATTATTTTAAATCGCTTTAAGATTTGCTGCCTTGCTGACTGAATTTGTTCCCGTTAATAGAGTTAGCTTTTATAACGCATTTGCATGGGTGCTGAGCTAACCGATTTGTTCTGTGCTTCATATTTGCGAAAACTATAACTTCTTATTATTTTTTATATGATAACCTTTCTAGAAAGAGATTACGTTTCTTAAATTAGATGTATAGTAAAAGTGTTGTTCGATCTCGGATATAGGGTGAACTTGAGTCTTAATTTCTTTTTTTACAGGATTGCAAAGTAATCAGTAAAGAGAGCTGAGATTTTCTTAAGCAGGTTGCAGAAAATAGTAGGGACTGACGCTTCTTTGGAAGCGTCATGGTTATTTTGTATATCCATTATAAACACCATATCCAGTATACGATCTGCATCATCTAAAATTCAAAACTGAACTTCAGAAAATTTTATATGGCTTTGTCCCCTGAGATCCAATAAGCGGCCAGGCGTTGCCACAATCATGTCAACTCCACGCCGTAGTGCATTTACTTGATCACTTTGAATGACACCACCCAAAATAACATCATGTCTTATTTTCAAGCGCGACTTATAAGCTGTCATTTTATTACCAATTTATATGGCCGCTCGCGCGTTGGTAAGAATACAAAAGCCCGCGGTTTTTTTCACCTAGTTTGTTGAAATTTTCGTACAGATGGACGATAAGTAATTTAAACGCACCGGTTTTTCCGGTTCCCGTTTGAGCAAGACCAAAAAATTAGAGCCAAACAATAAATTTGGTATTGCGGCGTCTTGGATCGATGTAGGCTTGGTATGATTAAGCTTTTAAAGCCTTTCACAAGGCATTGTGAACAATCCAAAGTCACAAAATTATTTTTTTTCAAAGCGTTTCCACTAAACCAAATAATTCTGGTCAAGTTTTCCAACAATTAGACTACGTATTTTGATCACAACAATCCTATTAGGTAATTTTACAGAAGTGACAGTAAAACTAAACTTACATCACAGTGATAAAAAAAGAATCAATGCTATTTTGTTCTAAATATATGTTTTTTTGGTAAATTAGGCGTGTTACGATAAAAATCACTATAAAATCTTTTTACTAGTTCTTTTTATGTTGATATTAATTAATATTGTAACCGCAACAAGATCATTATCATTTAACATATAGTCTACTGTGTGTACTGTAGTTTTTTTACGTCGTCCTGAACATCAATGGCCAATTCTTCTCGCAGCAAATCGTGATGAGTCAATTAAACGACCATGGAAAAACCCCGGTCGGCATTGGAAAAGCCGCCAGAATGTCACTGCTGGATTGGATGAGCTTGGAGGCGGCACGTGGCTTGGGGTCAATGATGATGGTATCGTCTCTGGTATATTAAACCGCAGTGGATCACTCGGTCCTGACCCACGTTTAAGAAGTCGAGGAGAACTTGTACTTGAGGCGCTAGACCATTGCGACGCATTGTCATCTATGGATGCTTTGCTCGATCTTGAGCCTGCTGCTTACAGGAGTTTTAATCTTTTCGTCGCAGATAATAGAGATGCTTGGTGGATTAGAAGCACTGGGCCAGATTCTACAAAGGTTGAAGCATTTGAAATTCCGGAAGGAATTTCGATAATTACAGCTTTGGGGATGAATGAGGTTGCGTCCCCAAGAAGCAATCATTACCTGCCCCTCTTCAAATCTGCTTCGGCACCAAGACCCGAACAAGGGGACTGGTCCGAATGGATTGATCTTGTAGCTGGTAAAAAATATGGAAATTGTACAGACCCGCGTAAAAACATATTTATTTCAGCACAAAATGGATTCGGTACACTTTCATCAAGTCTTATCGCACTTGAGGGGCCAAATTTTGGCAAACCAAGAATACACTGGAAGTTCTCAGAATCGCCGCAAGAGACCAATGCCTATTATGATGTCAACCTTAATTAATACCAATACAGATTATGAGCTAGGAATTATATCTTCGAGAATTATAATTAAAAGCTGCGGTTTTATTTAGCACGGCATTCGATTGCCCTGAGATTTAAACCATTTTTATTGAATGCTTAATATAAACGAACACGTAGACTTTTATACTAACTTTTAGTGTCGTGAAAAGAAGTTTAATAGAGGCTCGATTCGAGTAATAGTGAGGAGCGTTTTTGTATTTAATGAGGAAAATAATTTGAAAGTTTTAGTCTATATTACTTTAAAAAGTTCTGTGCTCGACCCGCAAGGTAAGGCTATAGAAAAAACTCTGGCAGATATAGGGTTCACTGGGGTTGAAGAAGTTCGACAAGGTAAATATATCGAACTGGAAATTAGCGAGAACAACTCTGAAAAAGCAAAAAGCAAAGCTGAAGAAATGTGCCAGAAATTGCTAGCTAATACAGTGATTGAAAACTACCGGATAGATATTGGCTCATGAATTCTACTATAATTGTTTTTCCAGGCTCAAATTGTGATCGGGATATCCAAGTTTGTTTGCGTGATACCTTTAAGTTAGAGCCCAAAATGATTTGGCATCGTGAAACAGAAATCGGGCCAACAGATCTAATTATTATTCCGGGCGGTTTTTCTTTCGGCGATTATCTACGTGCCGGATGCATTGCTGCTCATTCACCGGCAATTCGTGAAGTAATCAAACATGCAGAAGCAGGTGTGCCAGTTCTTGGGATTTGTAATGGATTCCAAATATTGTGTGAAGCGGGAGTATTGCCTGGAGCGCTGATACAAAATACCGACTTAAAGTTTATTTGCCGGGATGTACATTTGCGAGTTGAAAATGATAAGGCACTCTTCACTCAAAGCTATAATACGGGTGATATTTTGAAGATGCCTATAGCTCATCATGAGGGTAATTATGTAACAGATCCCGAGACACTCAAACGAATTGAAAACGATAATCGTGTGGCCTTTCGGTATTGCACGAGCAAGGGGATAGACAATGAAAATGCTAACCCCAACGGGTCTGTAAAAAATATCGCCGGAGTCTTGAATGATGTTGGCAACGTTCTCGGAATGATGCCTCACCCAGAAAGAATGGTGGCTAAAGTTCTTGGTGGCACCGATGGCAAACTTTTTTTTGAAAAACTGGCCGGAAAGATTTCGAAATGAATGGCAAGAACATAATCAACATGGATTTAGTTCTAGAGCATGGTCTGACTAAAGATGAATACCAAAGATTATTATCAATTTTAAAACGTTCTCCTAACCTTATTGAGTTAGGAATATTCTCAGTAATGTGGAGTGAGCATTGTTCATATAAATCCTCTCGCCACTGGCTAAAACGTCTTCCAACTAAGGCTCCATGGGTGATTCAGGGTCCAGGAGAGAATGCTGGTGTTATTGATATAGGAGGTGGATTGGCCGCTGTTTTTAAAATGGAAAGTCACAATCACCCCTCATTTATAGAGCCTTTCCAGGGTGCGGCTACCGGAGTAGGAGGTATTTTACGTGATGTTTTCACTATGGGCGCTCGGCCAGTGGCTAATTTAAATGCACTACGATTTGGACATCCAGATGACCCCAGAACACGACACCTTTTATCTGGTGTTATTGCAGGAATAGGAGGATATGGGAATTGTGTAGGCATACCAACTGTTGGAGGCGAATGTGATTTTCATCACGCGTACGATGGAAATATACTGGTAAACGCAATGACAGTCGGCATTGCCAATGCAGATAAAATTTTTTATTCAGCTGCCGCAGGAGTTGGCAACCCAGTCGTTTATGTTGGTTCGAAAACCGGTAGAGATGGGATTCATGGTGCTACAATGGCCTCTAATGAATTTGGCGAAGACGCAAATGATAAACGCCCTTCTGTTCAGGTTGGTGATCCATTCACTGAAAAATTACTAATAGAAGCATGCCTTGAGTTAATGTCAACAAATGCGATTGTAGCAATACAGGACATGGGAGCTGCAGGTCTCACATCCTCATCTGTAGAAATGGCGTCCAAAGGGGGAGTTGGGCTAGAAATAGATATAAATGAAATTCCTATCCGTGAAGATGGAATGTCCACTTATGAAATAATGCTTTCAGAGAGCCAAGAACGAATGCTCATGGTTATAAAACCGGACTGTGAGGAAATTGCTAAAAATATATTTATGAAATGGGATCTCGATTTTGCCGTGATAGGAAGAGTTACAGACACACAGAACCTAATTCTCAAAGAAAATGATAAAGTTGTATGCGATATACCTATAACGCCACTTGTGTCCGAAGCGCCGGTATACGAACGGCCTTATAAAACCTCGTCCGCACCGTTACCAGTACCGGAAAATATTGCAGCAAGCGATTTGTCGATTGAAGAGGCCCTTTTGACTTTAATTGGGTCACCCGATTTGTGTTCTCGAAGATGGATTTGGGAACAATATGACCATATGGTGATGGCAGATACAATACAACGTCCTGGAGGCGATGCAGCAGTTATCCGCGTGCATGGAACAAAAAAAGGACTTGCTATCACAACCGATTGCACACCGCGTTATTGTAACGCCAACCCAATCGAAGGAGGACGACAAGCTATCGCAGAGGCCTGGCGAAATCTCACAGCTACCGGTGCTCAACCACTCGCAGTAACTGACAATTTAAATTTTGGAAATCCCGAGCGGCCAGAAATATTAGGGCAATTTGTCGGCTGCATTGACGGGATGGCAGACGCCTGCAAGCTTCTTGATTTTCCAGTGGTGTCCGGGAATGTATCACTCTACAATGAGACTAATGGATCAGCAATTCTTCCAACTCCAGTAATTGGCGGTGTTGGTGTAATTGATGATATTTCACACATGTGCAAGATCGCGTTACCTCAAAGTTCTGATATAATTTTGATAGGGGAAACAAAAGGTCATATTGGAGCTTCTTTGTGGCTTCGTGAAATTGGAGAACTAGAAGTTGGAGAACCGCCACCCGTCAACTTGCATTTTGAGCGTCTCAACGGTGATTTTGTGAGAAAATATATTAAAAATTCTCTTATTGGTGCTTGTCATGACCTATCCGGGGGTGGACTGTTGGTCGCTCTAGTCGAAATGATTCTGGCAGGAAACTGTGGGGCAGAAGTTAAACTCGACCCAGGTAAGATAAAACTAGCACATTATTGTTTTGGAGAAGATCAAAGTAGATATTTGATAGCAACCACAGATGCAAACACAATAATTGATCGCGCTGATAACGCAGGAATTCCAGTAAAATATCTAGGGCGTAGTGGAGGTAATGCATTGACTGTCGCAGGACATCCACCTATATCGTTGGACAAATTGAAAAATGCTCATGAATATTGGTTCTCAAATTATATGAAAACCGACTACACTGCATGAGGGAGAAAAAATATGCCGATGGATCCAGAAAATATTGAACGCTTGATAAAAGAAGCCATACCGGATGCAGAGGTAACGCTTAAAGACCTTGTTGGTGATGGGGACCATTGGTCTGCATGTGTTATCTCTAATACTTTCAAAGGGAAAAGCCGTGTCCAACAGCATCAACTTGTTTATCAGGCATTAAAAGGAAGAATGGGAGGAGAGTTGCATGCATTGGCATTACAAACCTCTCCACCTTAAGGCTGAAATTTAATTCTCAATCGCAGGAGTTCAAGCCATGACTGATAATCCAGTATTTCAACGCATAAAGAATGAAATTGAAGGGAATGATGTGGTTCTTTTTATGAAGGGAACCCCTGTGTTCCCTCAGTGCGGTTTCTCAGCAACCGTAGTTCAAGTTCTTACCTACATGGGAATTGAATTCAAGGGGGTTGACGTGCTTGCTGATCCCGAAATACGAGAGGCTGTGAAAGAATTTTCTTCCTGGCCAACTATACCTCAACTTTATGTAAAGGGCGAATTTGCGGGTGGCTGTGACATAATACGTGAGATGGCGGAGCAGGGAGAAATAATTGAATATTTTACCGATAAAGGGATTGAGATAAATATACAAAAGCAGGAAACAGAATAAGCTTTTTGAACAACTGTTCGATTTTATTAGGTAAAATAAATGCGTTTTGGGATAATCTGTCAGCTTCTTTGGTACCAACTATCTATCGCGAATAAAATTCAATTACCAGGTTAGGTTCCATTAAAACCGGATATGGTACATCTGCAAGTTTTGGGATTCGTATAAAATCACCCTTCATCGTTTTATATTCTACCTGTAAATATTCCGGTACATCCCGTTCCACAGAATCAATGGCTTCAAGCACTTGTGGTATTTCTCTTGACTTTTCACGTAACTGGATCGTATCACCTTCAACCAATCGGTATGATGGAATATTTACTTTTTTTCCATTTACAAGAATATGTCCGTGACTAATGAATTGGCGTGCAGCAAATACTGTGGGCACAAATTTCAAACGATAAACCACTGAATCAAGACGACGTTCCAATAATCCAATTAAATTTTCCGATGTGTCACCTCTTCTACGCACTGCCTCATCATACGTCCGCCGAAATTGTTTTTCAGTTATATTACCATAATAACCTTTAAGACGTTGCTTGGCTGCAAGCTGTATTCCAAAATCCGACGGTTTTCTTCGGCGGGCTTGTCCATGCTCTCCCGGTCGGTATTCTCGCGTATTATAGGGTGATTTTGGACGTCCCCACAAATTACACATGAGACGCCGATTAATCTTATACTTCGCATTTTGCCTTTTGCTCATTTTTCATTCCTTTTTTGTCCTGATAGTCCGATTTGGTTTTCCAGCGGCGGGATAAACAAAAACCAAGTTTGCTATCCACATTCTCAGGAATGGGGCGGGACTATAAGGATAACACCGTCAAAGTCAATGATTTGTCAAGAAGTTGGATGATTGATAAAAATAATCCAAACACAATCCCCATGGAAATCTTAAAAGTCTAAATTTCTTCATAGCGATAGTTTTATTTACAAACACTAGGCTGATGGCTGCTTTCCCAATATCATATCAGAGCCTTTTTCCCCTATCATAAGCACGCAGGCATTAGTATGCGCCGATACTAAATCGGGCATAGCTGAAGCATCCACAACCCGCAAACCCTCTACCCCCTTTACCCGAAGGTCACAATCCAAAACGGCGTCATCTCCAGTACCCATCGGACAAGTTGCTACAGGGTGATATACAGTTTGACAGGTCATTCGGATATATTTGTCAATCTCATCATCGCTTTTTACATCTGAGCCAGGAACAGTTTCTTCACCTCTAAAGGGATCCATTGCTTCTTGCCTTCCTACCTCACGTGCTATCTTAAAAGCATTTCTGAGCGACACCAAATCATCTGGGTTGGACAAAAAATTATAAAATATTCTCACTTTATCCATAGGATTTGCTGAACGGAGAAGTATCTCCCCACGGCTTTTAGGGTGTAAAATTGCGGGTCGAATAGCATATCCATCCACATATTTTTTTCTTAGACCGGGGAACCATAAGTGTGCATTGAGCGGTGCTCCGCGGAACATGAATTCAATGTCTGGAACTTCAAGTTCAGAGGAACTTTTTATAAATGCATGCATGCCACCGGGTAGAACTGTCGCAGGACCACTTCGAAAAATATATGCTCTTATCATTGAGAAAACCATCCGATCGAATCTCATTTCCTCTCTAAACTGACTAGCATTTCCATCAGGACGTGCCCACGCAATATCTGATACCTGATGATCTTGTAAATTCTTTCCGACTGGCAAATCAACGATTGGATCAATTCCAAACTCTCTTAAATGGTCGGCTGGACCAATACCCGATAACATTAAAATTTGCGGTGAATTTATAGTCCCTCCTGCTACAACTATTTCGTTATTGGCATAGGCTTCTCCAATTTCACCCCTCTTGAAATACTTTACACCTATCGCACGTTTTTTATCCATGATGATTTTGGTGGTCAATGAATTGGTTTTTATAAATAAGTTCTTTCGCTTGGTTGTGGGTCTCAAGTGAGCGTTAGCGGATGATGAGCGATGGCCATTACGAATTGTGTATTGGCTACGACCAAATCCTTCGGAATTCAAACCATTATAATCATCAGTTAAAGGCCAACCAGCCTGCTCTGCAGCAGACAGCCAGGCCTCATACAAAGGGTCCTGCGTTTTACCATATCCTGTTCCAACAGGTCCGCCCCCACCCCGAGTTTCAGTTTCTCCTAGCTCCCAAGATTCAGTTTTCTTAAAGTAGGGTAAAACCTCAGAAAATGACCACCCTGAAGCTCCGTTTCTCGCCCACCTGTCAAAATCACCCGGATGTCCCCGTGTATAAGCCATATGATTGATAGAACTGGAACCACCTAAAACTTTCCCGCGTTTAACTTCTAGACTTCGGCCTTCAAAACCAGAAATCGGTTCGGAAACATAACCCCAGTCATGAAGCTTCCACGCCTGCATCTTTTGAAAAGCAAGAGGTACATGAATTAACGGATCAAAGTCCTTTCCTCCGGCTTCCAGCAGCAAAACTTTATTATTATCATCTTCGGAGAGACGGTTAGCTAAAGTGCAGCCTGCAGAACCAGCACCTACAATTATGAAATCATAATTTTCTTTCTTCATTTTTCTTCTCCCTGCCCCTGTTTTTTTCTGATGGCTGCCACCTCTTTCGGGAAAGCGCTACTATTATCCCTCGTAGAGTTCTGACTTCCTGTGATGTAAGTTTAACCCGATTAAATATGTTTCGTATATTACGTACCATTCTTGGCCGTTTCTCCTGCACCCTCAAAAAACCGGCTTTCTCTAATTCGTCTTCCAAATGTTTGTGAAACGCTATTACTTCCTCAAGTGGTGCCAACTCGGCTCCATACCCTTTGCGCACGACTCTGTTTTTTGGAAGCGTTTCATTTCCTGTTAATATCCACTCGTAACCTAACAAAAGGATTGTCTGTGCTAGATTAATAGAGGAAAATGCCGGATTTGTTGGAACACTCACCAACGTGTCTGCTAGAGCCACATCATTATTATTTAATCCAACACGCTCAGATCCAAAAAGTATACCAGCACGTTGCCCGCGATTTTTGATTGCATCACGGAAGTCAATTCCCCATTCCCTAGGTGATTGCACATCTTTTACCATATCACGCATTCGTGCTGTTGTAGCGGCGAGACGATGAAGACCACTAACGGCTGTTGCAGTATCATCATAATGTATTGCATTTTCTAAAACTGAGTGGGCTCCCGAAGAAGCATTTATTGCATTGGCATTAGGCCAAGTAAATTGGGGGCGAACCAAACGCAATTCTTTCAGTCCGAAATTCAGCATTGCTCGGGCAGCCATCCCAACATTTTCTGCCAAAGAGGGTTCAACCATTATGACCACCGGTGCTGCGGCTAATGTTCGTTCAGCAACCATTCTTTTCGTTGGTTCTTGATTTGGCATGGAGACAACTCAACGTTAACAACTAGGTTTATCAAAGCTATATTTTTTTGCTTGACAAAAAACTAAACAAAATTTGGACAGTCTATCTACATTTCGAGACTGACTAGACTATGTTACTGACAGTACGCTAATTGATAAGCAAAAAAAACAGTTTCTGATTAAAAGCACCCAATACTTTTCTTGAATATCCAACACCTTAATTATTTGTTACTGGGTGAGAAAATTCCACTCGACCATAATTGCATTTATTTTTGACCTTCACCAACTTTCCAAACCGTGCCGTCAACATTATCCTCTAACATAATATTTTTTGCAGATAGGATGTCGCGCAATCGGTCGGCCTCTATGAAATCGCCCCTAGCACGGGCTGCGTTACGAAGAGCGATTGTGTCTTCTACAAAAACCATGTCAATTTTATCATTTGATTTTTTGTTATTGCCTTTAAACCAGTCCTCTGGATCACGTTGCAATATCCCTAGTAAGGACGCATCTTTAAAAAATTGATTTTTTAATTTAAGAGTGGATTGGTCATTATTTGACAAGCGGAACAAACGCGATGCCTCACCGTGTAATTGATGAATAGCACCAGGTGTATTGAGATCATTCTTTAATGTTGCTTCTATTGTCGAGTGCTGAGATTCTGAAGAGAAATTTATTATTTCTGCTAAACTATGCCCTCTAAGAACCCTGTAAAATCTATCAAGTTCTGATTTCGCATCTTGTAAACCTCTCAACGAAAAATTCAGAGGCTGACGATAATGTGATTTTAAAAGAGCCAGCCTGATGGTTTCACCATCCCAACCTTCATCTAACAACTGCCTCACTGTATAGAAATTGCCGAGTGATTTTGACATCTTTTCACCATCAACAGTTAAATATCCATTGTGCATCCAATAATTTACAAAAGGAGCGCCTGAATGGGCACATACTGATTGCGCAATCTCATTCTCATGATGTGGAAAAATAAGATCTTGGCCCCCCCCGTGAATATCGAAAGTTTCACCCAAGTGTTTTTCACTCATTGCTGAACATTCAAGGTGCCAGCCAGGTCGACCACGCCCCCATGGGCTATGCCAACCTGGCTGTTCTGAACTAGATGGCTTCCACAGCACAAAATCTGCTGGACTATTTTTATAGGAAGAAACCTCGATACGGGCTCCTGCTATTAACTCATCGGGTGAATGAGAGGACAGCTTTCCATAATCTTTCATCTTTTTCACTGAAAACAATACGTGCCCTTCTTTCACGTAAGCAAAGTTCTTTTCGATTAGACACTCAACCATCTTAATCATTTCAGTTATGTGATCGGTCGCATGTGGCTCAATATCCGGGCCATTATCATTCAATTCTGCCATATCGGCATGGAATTGATTAGTATAACGCGTCGTAATAAAGTTTATTTTCTTACCTTGTTCGCTCGCAGCGCTTATAATTTTGTCATCAATGTCGGTGATGTTACGAACATATGTTACCTTTGGAAAAAGCTTTCGCAATAACCTAGCCAGAGTGTCAAAAACAACGACGGGACGGGCATTACCAATGTGCGCATAATTATAAACTGTAGGTCCGCACACATACATTCGAATATGCTCTGCATCTACTGGTACAAATATCTCTTTCTGACCGGAGTATGTATTATATAATGTTAAATCCATTGGACTAACCGTCCATAAACCCGTCGGTAATTGGATATCTTCGATCGCCTCCAAAAGATCTTTCGCTAATTTTCACTCCTGGCGGTGCCTGACGCCGCTTATATTCAGCTTTCACAAGCATACGCCAAATACTTGTTACCAGGTCGCGATCATGACCGCACGCAATAGTATCCTCAACTCCCAAGTCCTTTTCCACTAAGCAAGTCAAAACCTCATCAAGAATGCTGTATGGAGGCAAACTATCTTCATCTTTTTGATCAGCCCTGAGTTCTGCTGAGGGCGGCTTTGTTATTATTGACTCTGGAATTACCATTCCCTCGGGACCATGGGAATTGTGCGGTTTGTTCCTATTCCGCCAACGGCACAGATCAAATACAAGAGTTTTATATACATCTTTCAAAACTGAAAAACCGCCACACATATCACCATAGAGCGTTGCATATCCAACTGACATTTCGGATTTATTTCCTGTGGATATTAACATCGAACCTAGTTTGTTCGACAACGCCATCAGTGTGATGCCTCGAGAGCGTGACTGAATATTTTCCTCGGTCGTATCCGGTGGTGCTCCTAAAAACACGTCGTGGGTCATTTTTTCAAATGCTGCCATCGCAGGTCCAATATTCACTTCATCTAATTTAACCCCAAGCAAAGCTGCACAGGATTTTGCATCGTCTAAACTTTGGGTCGATGTGTATGGCGAAGGCATCATCACACAGCTAACTTTGTTTGCACCTAACGCATCAACAGCTACAGATGTTGTGAGTGCGGAGTCAATTCCTCCTGAAAGCCCTACTAAAACCCCAGGAAATTTATTTTTTTCAACATAGTCACGCAGACCTAAAATCATCGCAGAATAAATACTGTCAATTTTTCCTTCAGAAACAGCACATTTACCAAATGTACACTGCCATCCATTTTGTTCACGGTCCCAATTGGTAATCTGTACTTCTTCAATCCAATCAGGGCATCTAGCCTTCATAATTCTGTCATTACCAATTGCGAATGACCCACCGTCGAAAACGAGTTCATCCTGTCCACCAACTTGGTTTACATATATTAAGGGCAGTCCACTCTCACCAACACGCGCTGCTGCAAGCGTTAAGCGTTGATCCCATTTTTCCATGGAATAAGGCGAGCCATTTAGTACAACCAAAAATTCTGCTCCAGACTCCTGCAAACACTCTGTCACATCTGGTGCCCACATGTCTTCACAAATCATTACCCCAACTCTTACGCCACGTATGTTTACTGGTCCAGGAAGAGGTCCCTCTTTGAATACTCGTTTTTCATCAAAGACCCCATAATTTGGCAGGTCATGCTTATAGCGAATACTTTTGATTTCTCCATCATCCAAAAATATCGCTGCGTTGTACAATTGATTTTTTTCGCACCAAATTGACCCAATCAGCATAGCAGGCCCCCCGTCTCTGGTTTCTTTAGCAAGCATACGAACTTTTTTTTCTGATGCTTCTTGAAAAGCAGCACGCAACACTAAATCTTCTGGGGGGTATCCAGTTAACATAAGTTCACTGGTAACAAGCAAGTCAGCTTTGTCTAAGCTAGCTCGCTGACGCGCGGCTCTAATTTTCTCTGCATTGCCATCAAGGTCACCAACTTTTGGATTAAGTTGGGCCAGAGCAATAGAAATCTCATCTGTCATAATAGTTTAACCTCGTCGCCTACCAAACGTATTGATTGGTCCGGAATATAGCTTTTCAAATTAACCAGTAGCCACCTGCGACGATCCAACATCTCGATCATCTCGTTCTCGTTTCAAGGTCTCTGCAATCAAAAAAGCGAGCTCTAGAGATTGATCAGCATTCAAGCGCGGGTCACAATGTGTATGATAACGGTCAGCCAGTGAGGCTTCGGTAATTGCCTGTGCACCACCCACACATTCTGTCACGTTCTGCCCCGTAAGTTCCAAATGAATGCCACCTAAATATGTTCCCTCGGCACGATGAACATCAAAACAGCGTTCAACTTCATCACGAACGCGATCAAACGGCCGAGTCTTAAAGCCATTGGCTGACTTTATTGTGTTTCCATGCATGGGGTCACATGACCAAACGACCTGACGGCCCTCACGTTCAATTGAACGTATTAAGGCCGGCAATTTGTCTTCAACTTTATCATTCCCCATACGCGTAATAACCGTAATTTTTCCAGGTATATTTTCAGGGTTAAGTGTATCTATCACTCTTAAAAGCCCATCCCCGTCCTGTGTCGGACCAGCTTTGCAACCAAGTGGATTGGCTACTCCTCTTAGGAACTCAATATGTGCTTCATCAGGGTCACGCGTTCGATCACCAATCCAAAGCAAATGAGCAGAAGTATCGTACCAGTTTCCGGTAGTACTATCAATTCGGGTCATGGCTTCTTCATAATTTGGCAAAAGTGCCTCGTGCGAGGTGTAAAATTCGGTTTCTCTTAATTGCGGAGTAGTTTTTGAGGTTAAACCACAAGCTTCCATGAATGCTAGTGCCTCTCCAATTCTGGAGGCCAAATCACCATAACGATCTCCTGCTGGACTATTATCCAAAAATCCGAGTGTCCATCTATGAATTTGCTTCAAATCCGCATAACCTCCTTGAGATAGTGCTCGTAAAAGGTTCAGAGTGGCTGCGGATTGATTGTATCCCCTGACCATACGTTCGGGGTTCGGATCTCTAGCAAGGCGACTGAATTCGATTGAGTTTACAGAATCACCCCGATAGCTGGGTAATTCCACACCATTCTTTGTTTCAGTAGCTTCCGACCGTGGCTTGGCAAATTGCCCCGCAAGACGTCCAACTTTTACCACAGGCCGCGATGCCGCAAATGTCAAAACAACTGCCATTTGAAGTAGGAGGCGAAATGTATCACGTATATTATCCGGGTGAAATTCTGCGAAGCTCTCTGCGCAATCACCCCCCTGCAATAAAAATGCTCGGCCAGCAGAAACATCCGCAAGAGCTTCGCGTAACCGTCGTGCTTCACCAGCAAAAACCAACGGTGGAGAAGTTCGCAACTGTTCCTCTGCGGCGGCAAGCGCATCCTGATCAGAATAAACAGGAACTTGACGAATGTTTTTGCTTCGCCAGCTATCGGGGGTCCAATTTATCGTCATAATCTTATATCCGTATATTACCGCTTTAGTCTATTTTTTTATTAAGCTTCAATTTGTTTTAAAAAGTACGCTTTTTTGAATGATTTTCCAGCTTGATTACATTAATAATTACTCGACCACTACAAAAATTTTAAAAAGACTTTATTATCTAAACGTTCACCAATAATTGTCATGTTGCTGATTTAAACAGTATATGCATCTAATCCATACCGGAATAATTTTTTTCCGCATTCAAATATTAAATTTCTGATAATACTATAACCGGCTTTGCTCACATTCAGCTAGTGGATTTGTTTTTCAAAGATAATTGTCTTATCGTACTGCTTGATCAAAAAATATCAAGACTGCAGTTGAAACCTCGATTTTCAGAGTTTTTAATTTTCAACGCTCAAATACATGGAGAAAATTAATGAGGTTATTGTCGTTTCAAAAAGGGGATTGTCAGCAAATTGGAGTGCTAGAAGGTGAAAATGTTGTTAATTTAAGTATGGCGGATCCCTCACTTCCGAATGAATTAGTGGAAATTATTTCAGGTGGAGAAATATTTCTGCAACAAATAAAAAATTGTGTTAAGTTAGCACCCAAAGACTCTTATATTCCACTGCATTCTATTGATTGGCTGCCGCCCACCAGAAAAGCAGGAAAAATAATTTGTCTTGGACTTAATTATGCGGCTCATGCTGCTGAAGGAGGGTATGAGCGTCCATCTTATCCCTCTTTTTTCATGCGTAGCAACACCAGCCTTGTAGCACACGAAAAACCAATTATCCGTCCGCAGGCCTCTGAAACTCTCGATTATGAGGCAGAATTGGTTGCTGTCGTTGGAAAACATGCAAGACATGTAAAAAGAGAAAATGCATTAAACTATATCTGGGGATATTCAATTTTTAATGACGCAAGTATCCGGGAATATCAGCGCAAAACTGCTCAATGGACTATAGGTAAAAATTTCGATAGTACGGGAGGATTCGGACCGATCGTTGTTACTTCTGATGAATTGCCGGAGGGGGCGAGCGGTATGCAAATACAGACCCGACTGAATGGTAACACTCTTCAGAATGCCAATACTGACATGATGTTATTTAATGTCGAAGAAACAGTCTATCTTTTAACCCAATGTCTTACTTTGGAACCAGGAGATTTGATAGTTATGGGAACTCCATCAGGCGTCGGACACGCGCGCAATCCTCCCCTCTGGATGAAACCCGGCGATATTTGTGAAATTGAAATTGAGGATATTGGTATATTGAGAAATCCCATTAAAGAAGAAAAACTTTCTAATGAGCGAGTTAGATAAAATGCAAGATGAAAAACAAGAAAAAATGAATGATTTAGAAAAACTGCGCAAATCAATGACCGAGCTCGATGATGATGGACTGAACCTATTATTCCTAGAGGCAAGGACACACAATGGTTGGTTAGACAAACCGGTAAGTGACGATAAATTGAAACTTATATTTGAACTAGCCATAAGTGGCCCCACCAGCACTAACTGCCAACCATCACGATTTATTTTTTGTACAACAGCCGAAGCAAAGCAACGATTGATACCCTGTGTAGGCGAAGGTAATGTTGCTAAAATTAATTCCGCTCCTGTTACAGCAATTATTGGCTATGATCTCTCATTTTGGGTGCACCTCCCAAGAATGTTTCCCCATAAAGATATGTCGGCCAACTTTCGCAATAACACTGCGGCCGCCAAGACCGCAGCGTTCAGAAACAGTTCTCTTCAGGGCGCGTATTTTATTTTGGCTGCTCGCGCGGTTGGCTTAGATACTGGTCCTATGTCAGGATTCAATAATCAAAAGGTTGACGAGGAATTTTTTGCAAATACTGATATAAAATCAAATTTTTTATGTAATGTTGGGTATGGTAACTCGCAAACTCTTTTTGAGAAGCTTCCGCGTTTCAACTTTAGTGAAATATGTGAAATTCTTTAGTCCCCATATTTAATACCATCACCGCAACAAAATTGATTAAAAATTTCTGGAACTGCACGGTTTTTTAGACATGTTGTAGAGAACTAATTCTCAAAAATATACTTTAGATTTTTTTAACGATGCAGGCTAATTCATCGTCACAAATTCTTCCGCGGAGGTGGGATGGATCCCAATTGTTGAGTCAAAATGGGACTTCGTGGCACCTGCCTTCAACGCCACAGCAAAACCTTGGATTATTTCTCCAGCTTCTGCTCCTACCATATGAATTCCAGCAACACGATCAGTTTCCTCATCAACAATGAGTTTCATTAAACATTGCTGATCTCTTCCAGTAACCGTATGTTTTAAGGGACGAAACTCGGAACGGTAAATTTTTACACTACTATACGTTTTTCGCGCTTGGGCTTCTGTGAGTCCAACTGTCGCAATGTTAGGTTCTGAAAAAACCGCAGTAGCAATATCGTCATAATTCATTTTTTTATTGGTTCCGTTAAAAAGATTATTTGATAAAATCATTGCTTCCGAAATGGCTACTGGCGTCAGCTGATAGCGGTCAATTATATCGCCTAATGCGTAAATATTGCTTTTGCTTGTCTCAAAATATTCATTTACACAAATTGAACCATCTGGCTTCATTTTAACTCCAACAGCCTCGAGCCCGATATTCTTTGTGTTTGGCCTACGTCCAATCGCAAAAAATACGGTATCCGATTTAATTATTCTGCCATCTGACATTTCTACCAGCAATTCATCCTGAATTTTTTTTATTGAAACAACGTCAGCATTAAAACATAACTTTATTCCGTTTTTTTTGAACTCTTTAGCCAAATGAGCACGAACGTCATCATCAAATCCTCTAAGAAATAGGTCTCCTCTGTATAACTGGGTTACATCTGAACCATATCCCTTGAATATGCTTGCAAACTCAACCGCTATATACCCACCACCTGCAACTAACGTTCTTTTTGGTATCTCCTGTAGATAAAATGCTTCATCTGAAGAAATCGCATACTCAGCACCTTGAAATTTTGGTTTAATTGGGTGACCACCAGTGGCAATTAATATCTTATCTGCCGTTACCGTTTGACCACCAATCTTTAAAGTATGTGCATCCAATAAAACAGCCTTATCTTCATAAATCTTTACATTATTCTTTTTAAGAATATTCCAATAAACTTCATTCAACCGTTTAATTTCTTTATTCTTATTTTCCATTACTGTTGGCCAGTCCAAAGAGGCCCTCTGCATTCTCCAGCCGTAAGCGGCTGCGTCCTCAAATTCATGTGTGTAATGAGCACCGTAGCTAAATAGTTTTTTGGGAATGCACCCGACATTAACACAAGTACCTCCAAGATAGCGTTCTTCTGCAACACCGACACGAGCTCCATAACTAGCGCTCATGCGAGATGCTCTCACGCCTCCTGAACCTGCACCAATAGTGAAAAGATCGAAATCATACTTGCCCATTTAATTACTCCGCACAGCCACAAACCGGATGAAACCATTATGTATCCAAAAAAATCCTTAAATTAAGCATCAATGCCACCCAGCAGTGCGTACTTAACTTCAAGAAAATCATCGATTCCGTATTTGGATCCTTCTCGACCAATTCCGGACTCTTTTACACCGCCGAAGGGTGCAACTTCAGTGGAAATTATCCCTTCGTTAATACCAATAATACCATATTCCAAATTTTCCATAACTCGCCAGATACGACCAATATCACGACTATAGAAATATGATGCGAGCCCAAATTCGGTGTCATTTGCCAAATCAATCACCTCTTCTTCTCTCCCGAATGAAAAAAGTGGAGCTACAGGACCAAAAGTTTCTTCCCTTGCTACTTTCATTTCTGAAGTGACACCAGTTAAAACAGTGGGCTCAAAAAATGTGCCCCCAAGCTTATGCCGATTACCGCCAGTCTGCACCAAACCACCTTTTAATAAAGCATCTTCAATATGTTCCTCTACTTTTTCGACTGCAGCTAAGTCAATCAGTGGACCTTGATGTGTTTCCCCAGTGAGCCCGTTACCAATCACCATTTCTTCAACTGCAGTAACCAACTTTTGTGTAAACTCTTTATAGACAGTCTCTTGAACGTACAATCGATTAGCACAAACACAGGTCTGTCCCGTATTGCGAAACTTGGATGCCATCGCCCCCTTCACCGCAGAGTCCAAATCAGCATCATCAAACACAATAAAAGGGGCGTTTCCCCCCAACTCCATAGAAACTTTTTTTACAGTCCCAGCACATTGTTTCATCAGAGTCTTGCCAATTTCAGTTGAACCAGTAAAGGTCAATTTGCGAACAGTTGAATTCGAGGTCATTTCGGTACCAATATCCCCCGCAGCACCTGTTACAACGTTAAACACTCCTGGAGGCATGCCCGCTCGGTCTGCGAGCGCTGCCTGAGCCAACGCGGAAAATGGTGTAGCGGAAGCAGGTTTCAGAATCATTGTGCAGCCAGCAGCAATTGCTGGCCCAGATTTTCTAGTAATCATTGCATGAGGAAAATTCCAGGGAGTTATAGCGGCGACTACACCAATTGGTTCTTTCGTAACTATCACTCGCTTGTCTGGTGCAAAAGTCGGAATCACATCACCGTACACACGTTTTCCTTCCTCTGCGAACCACTCAAGAAAAGATGCAGCATATAAAATTTCACCTTTTGACTCTGCCAGAGGTTTACCCTGTTCCGCAGTCATGAGAAGTGCCAAATCATCTTGGTTCTCTATCATTAACTCATGCCATCTACGTAAAATTATTGCCCGTTCTTTGGCTGTTTTTTCCCGCCAACTTGAAAGTGCATCATTTGCAGCCTCAATGGCTCGACGAGTTTCTGCCTTTCCCATTTTGGGAACAACACCAATAATTTCACCACTCGCCTTATTAGTAACTTCGATAACATCGCCGGTTTCTGAGTTTACCCATTCGCCGTTAATAAAACATTTTTCGCGCAGTAAATTTTCATCAGTCAACGGAAAACCAAGATCACGAGGCATCTGTTATCTCCTTATCTATTTTAGCGTATCTAGAAACTTTAAATTTTGATATTAGCAAATGATATGATTTTAGTCATAACTTTCAGAACAAATGCGAAGATAATAGGCAGCTCCAAAAAATTATTCTAATTCACTTCTATATTTTTTCCCCCATCTGATCGACCAAATACCTAATACGAGACAAACAGCTGCTCCAAAACCAACGGTCCATCGCAAGCCATAGAATTCAGCCAACATACCCTCAATCCACGCACCTACTGCCGGTAAACCCCATGACAGCATTACAAATAAACTCATGACCCTAGCCCGAACAGATGAAGCGACGGTATTCTGAATTAATGTTTGAGACCCTGCGCCAGACACAAGCATAGTTACACCAATAACAAATAAAAAGACTGTACCAAGCCAAATGTAATTAGTTGCAACAAACAACATCAATGCAACTGACTGGAGCCCGACACACCAGGTCACCAACATCGTTAGCCCAGCTATTTTACCCCGCCGAGCGATAAAAAGTGAACCAATCAGTCCGCCAAACCCTACCGAAGACAGGATAATTGCCATACCGTCAGATTGCATACCAAAAACCTTATCCGCAAAGCCTGGGGCCAGCTCCATAAAAGGACGCAACAACACACCCTGAAGAGCAAGAAGAGCCAACAAGAAACGAATGCCGGGCATATTCCATGCATAACTGACTCCCTCACCAATATCCTTTAATATACTAAAAGAAGGTTTTCCATGACCACCAGCATTACCAGACTCCGTGCGGATAAAAAATAATGCAACATAAAATTGCACGAAAGTTAGCGCTGCAATACCAAAAACCCATCCCGCGTTGAAGAATAACAACAAACCACCACCAATTGCCGGACCAAAAACCCTACAAGCGTTAAATGCCGCCGAGTTTAAACCAATGGCTGTAGAGAGCTTTTCTTTGGGCACAAGCGCATTGACAATGGAGAGTCTCGGAGGGGTAGACATTGCCTCGTTACATCCGTGCAGAATTGTAATGCCGAGTAACACCCATATGGTTATAAGATCTGTGAGGATTAGGATCGCTAATATCAGTGCGAGCACCCAAGCAAAAAATTGAGTAAATTTGATAACCCGCATATACCCAATGCGATCTGACAAAGCACCAGCAATCATTGCCAATATAACCATTGGGAAAATATCGGCAAACGCTATTATACCTAACCACTCATAGGAATCGGTTAATTCCCAAGTGAACCACGCGGCAGATGACCTATAAATCCACCTACCAATAGAAGAAATTAAATTCGAAAAAAAATATAATCGGTATTGCCGATGCGATAATACCGAGCCGATTTCTCCGAACAATGTTCTCTGCATCCTTGTCTACTGATCCCTAAACATTTGTAACTTTAATGCTGTCTTTTTTAAAACCTCCGTTGCGGGCCGCTTGGGTTCATTCATTTCACGTCTTTCATTATTCGATGCCTTGGAGCGTAAAAAACGAAAAAGTTAAGCTGCTGCGTCATGGAAAACAGCTATATAACGATACTTTAAAACGTCTTTGCAACTTCCTCCATTTAAGCAATACAGAGAGCGAGAACGCCGGTAAACCATTACTAGCATTATTAGTCTTTACTATCGTTCCAGCCTGACTGTCTGGAGGATGTTTTCTCAAAATATCCGCAAACCCATAAGCCCGGGCTGCAAGCATTACAGCCGTGTATATTGTAAAAGCCCCCTCATTCCAAGCGCCATTGCTAATTTTTATATTAGAAGCTCGCCTAACATGAAAACCAAGATCAATCACACTTAATCCATGGCCATCTATTACTGAAGGCTCGGAGATACCAGAGAAAAACAAAAAAATGGTATTTTTTTGTTTCGGTTGCCGTTTCCAACCAACCAATGCCACATCTGCGAAGAAAGCCCTCCGCTCTCTCAATTACAGTTTGCAGGCAGAACCCGGTGTTTGGATATATTCCATTGCAGTCCACAAAAACATTCTGCGCTAAATGCAAAATCATTACCGCTGCAGTTTCTTCAGCGAGTAACTGAGCTTTATCTGGACTCAGAATTGAAAAAATTAAATTTGATTTTTAACACCGTATTATCCACAGTTTCAAATTCCTCAATTCTTCTTTCTAATGCTTGCTATTACGTGAATTTAGAACAACCACAAGATGGCGCCAATACTCAAAAACCCTCGTTAACGAAAAATCCATCTTCAGCACTGCCCAAATTGGGGAGACTCACTATTACGATTACTTTTTACATTTCTTCACTCCACAAAAAAGCCGTGCAAAACTGCTTTTCGACGAAAATTTAGGAAACCTTAATCGGTTTAAATAAATTATTTATTTTCCTTACGGGATTTCTTAAAAATCTAGAGTAAAGAGTATTACGTACATTAAACAAAGAAATTCACAAACCACGGACACCGATGTGGAAGGTTATGGTTAAGAACCAAGAAGACTATATCGACCTTTTCGACAGAAGCCCACCTGGGGCTGTCTCAGTAACGCACACGCAAGATCAAACCTTTAACGCACAAGATGTCTCTATTGATCTTAAGATTGGGTTTGGTGATAAAAAGAATGTTGTTAGATTAAGAGTTATCAGTCATCACCATAGTAGAAAACATAAGGCTTTAAGTGAAGAATTATTTTGCAGGGCAATTACGGGAAGCGAGTGGCTCTATTTTGGGACAGATGTATCAACAGTAACAAGAAGTTCTGAGAAGAAAGTACGCTCATACCTTATGGAAAGGTATAATTTAGATATTGACTGGGACGGGCAATTGCCATGGTTGAAGGATTAGATCTATTAGCTGTTTACATTGACTTGACAACTTACTTTTTTGAGTAGTTTTTTTCTAAGTCTTAATCTCATTGACGCATTATTTACCCATTTATGCATTTCCATCGCCGACATTTCGAATAGAAGTTATTCCATCCCAAACACTGTATTCTACTTTATTAGGGTTACAACACACTGTGCAATCAAATATCTCAAGATTTTTTCCGGTGAACAACCCATCGGTTTCTATTTCCACCTCAAAATTTTCAAAGCAGAAATGACAAACTACTACATGAAGACTAATCATTGTTAAGTTCATTACCGTTATTTGATAAACAAGCTTAAAGTCTTTGGGGCTATTAAAGCCAAAATTTAGATAGCAAAAATTTATCACTTTATATATAATTAAATTACCATCCTATTTTAGGTTTTTAGAAGAACAAACAAGTGCCGGCCTAACTTTAATTTACATATTTTTTCCAAATATCTAATTTATTTTCAGCAAGGTATCTGATAAATTGGCTAAATTTGGAAAACACTGTCCGGAAAAAAATAAGTTGTCGCCTTGAATAGTAATATTTCAGGACAAATAAATGCGTAAATCAGCTCTAATTGTTAAATATTTTATATTTATTTTTCTATTGGGTTCAAACACAAACACATATGCTTTTGACCTAAACAATTTGTTTAAAAATCTTTCAAAAAATAATTCGCCCACCTTTATTCAGCCAGATACCCAAGACCAAAATGGCAATCTAAATTATTCTTCTGGTTCTATTATTAGTTTTCTATGCAGAAGAAATGCAGATCCACTTGAATGGATGCATGACGCATCTGACGCTAATATTAAGTCAATAAAAAAAGATGTAGCTGTAGATTTCAACAAAGGTACAACGGATACACAAAACATTATCTTTATGAATAGATTGGACGGAAAAAAATGGGCACGGGACCTTATTTGGTATCGAAATGGATTTAATTCCTCGAAGATTCAACGTCTTTTTGAGAACTTTATTGTAGACGGGCTAAGAAGACTAGAGATTGCAGCAAAAATCAAATATGCAATTTCAAACGACGACCTTGATGAAATAGAACAAAATGATGCCAAGTTTGCATATTCTCTAATACTTGCTCATTTCAACGGTGTTCATACAAAACAAGCCTACCAAGAACGTCTATTGATGGATGCATATGAAAACTTTTCGTTGGGTGCAATTTATGTTGTTGGACATCGGCTCTTCTTCGGCATCGATGGAGTAAGACAAAACATACCCAAAGCAGCAAATGTTCTCTCAAATCCTGACGACTGGAAAAACCAAGATGGGAACGAATGGCAAAATATCGTCAAACTATTTCACATTGTTGCTGTGGATCCCAGAAACCCATATCATGAACGTAACCGGCGTTATGCAGCTCAGGCGTTGAAAATCAAAGCAGATCTAAAAAGGCAAATTGTAAGCAATTCCGGGTCAACCTTAAGAAGAGACACAGAAAAATTAGTTAGGATCCAGATGCAAGCTGGGCTTCTCCTTCTCGAGGCCTTTGATTTTGCTAAAGAGCAAGCAGAAATAAAAAAACGCTTTCAAGATTTGGTAAATCAAGCTGATGAAAACCAACAGGTTATAAGAAAGCTGGTGAGGATCTCCACAGCGGCAGCCGATTTGGTTGAAAGAAAAATTTCTAATGCAACGCATGAACTCGACCCAATTGGAAAAGAGAAACTGAAAAGAGCAAGAGGAATGAACAGGTATGTTATTGCGCAATTAGGAAAAACTACTCTCAGCTTTTTCAACAACTTTGGTTCACTGAGTGACACTGTGGCAGTTGCACCAGCAATGGACAAAGGCCTCAAAACAGCCTGCAAACTCCATCACGCACTTACAGATTACGCAGCAAAAAAAGAAATCCCTGTAAATAATGGCATCATTAATGCGGAAGAAGCAAACATGAAGATTTTTGACCAGTAACGTTTCAGTCATACAATTTCATATTAAAATATTTCTTAGAGCCTTCGCTTGTTCTTTAAATTGAGAAAAATTGTGCGAGTGAGCTTTCGTAAGAAACCTTCTAGTTTTTAGATTTTTTTGTTCCCCATTAAAAATAAGTGCGTAGTTTTCTTTTCTCAAATTTTCAAAAAGCCACTCGAATAGTCTTGTATGAAGATCAAGCGCATAAAACCAGTTGTTTGACCACGTGCCAGTTGTTTCTTCTATTGAAACTGCATGAAATTTATTTTTAAATACTTCCTTTTCAAGAATTTGGTCTTCTTTAATTTCAATAAGTCTTTGTTCATCAGCATAGGAGCGTTTATACTTACCCACTGAAATTCCAACAAATATGTCTATTCTGCGATTAAAAAGGTACTTTCTTCCGGCAATCCTTTTATTTTGTATTTGGGTTCCAAAAGCCGTTAAACGGATATCCCAATCAATATTTCCATTATTAAAATCTTTATCTAAGAGTTCACTGCTTTTGTTAACCATGCTGTCGGTTACACGCATGATGGAATCAGCAGGAGAAAATGGTTGTATACCTATTTGAAGTTTCTCCGAAATGGCTGAGGTCAAAGCATTACCAAGTATTTCACGATAATCACTCTCCGTATGTTTTGATGCGGTTGGTTCCTGCTCTAACCATTTCTTAGCAACACCCTTTAATTGTATCCTCGTTACCCTTACACCGACGGGTTTTTGTTGATTGACGACAAGTTTTTTTAAAGTTTTTGCAAGAGCTCTGGATAAACTTTTTTCATTTGAACCAGTGCCCACAAGTGTTTCCCACTGCATTTTTTTAACAAACTCTCGTCTATTTTTTTTCTGTGTCGAATCAATTCCCACAAAACGAAGAGGATAACTCTGAATAATAGAATAGTTTTTTATGTCAAAAACAATTACGTAAGTCTGCAATTCCGCAATTTGAACAAGTTGGTTCTCTGATTTTACATAGTGATGTGCAATGTCTCTATCCGATGATATGCCAACAAACATCCCCAAATTTGTCTCGATTGACGCACCAAATGAATTTTCCGGCCCCGGGAAAATCATTCGAATATTATTATATTTGCCCGTAATTGGAGCAACTGATCTGAATACCACCTTATCTAGTAAATGAATTTTTTCACTATTTCCAACGCTGCTAGAGAGCGTAGCCCAGGTATGAGGAAAATAGTCATCTAATTCTTTGCAAGAAGCACTTTCGATTGGACAGCTCCGCATAAATGTAACCCCAGTCCAAAGAATCCTAATTGGTATCCGCGGAACTGCAGATACAGCGGAGTCAAAAGAAGCAATAAAACTACCAGCAGTCATACCCTTTATCACCTGTCTGCGGGATAAATGGAGAAGTTTCATTTTTTGTTTCCTTTAGTCAGTTTTTTTTATATTTTACCTTTTAATGCTAAAAAAACTAGGAACGTTAAATGTTAGTTTTACCCAAAAATATGATCATAGCATACATCGCCTTTTTTTTATCTTTTGTAATATCTACTTCAATCCTTTCTGCCTCATGTATTAAGGGTACTTCAGTAATAAAAACTGATGAATATGAGGAGGTGGAAGAAGCTTCCGATGAGCATATAATAGATGGGAAGAAAAAAGCTGTATTGGCCGCGTGGAAATATTTTATCCATTCTCTCGATGGAGATCAGTTTAAAGCTTATGAGTTAAAAAAAAATATTTTTCTTAAAAATTTGGGTTTTTACATCTCTAATTATAATGAAGCTGGCAAACGTGAATTTTCTGAGTCTGAACAAACTTTAAAAACCGATGTCTGTTTAAATATCGACAGTACACGAATTTTACAGGCACTCAATATTAAGAAGAAACAACCTATAGTATCCGGTGCAGGTTCCGCGTTCACAGCCCTTTTTATTGCAAGACAGGCTCAAACTGCGGAAACATTTGACGTAAATCGAAAGAAAAATTCTAAATCTCTGAGTAAAGCAAAATCTAAGCAAATTTCTCAGGCCTCAGATGGTAAAGCGCTGGTTTACAACGCGGATGTGTCTAAACAGAAGAGTGAAACGGGTGGCAGCACAATAAGAAAATCTGATAATATAAAATACAAAATTATCAGTGATGATGACTTTAATACGGCAGTCAGCGGACAATTGACAAACGCTGGATACGAATGGACGCCATATGGCGAGTTGGTTGGGGCCGCCGATGAATGTGGGCAAATTCCCTCAGCCGAGACAGTATCCTCTATTTTCAAAAGTAAAAATAAAATGGCAGGTAGACACTGGAATCAAATACGCAAAGCCGCGCGACGGTGTGACTTTAAGTTTTTTGCACGAGGCAGTATGACAGTTGATGCCGCCCGAAATTATCGTGGACGCAGAATGGTGTCCGTTCGTGTTAATGTAGCAGTTTATGATGTCTCAAAAAGATTCTCTAGAAAAGTTTCTGCAGTTCAAAAACAATGGTCTGGACTTGGGACAAATGAAAAATCTGCTCGAACTAATGCATTGATGAGAGCAGGAAAAATGACAGGGCAAATTATTGCAAAAGAATTGCAAAAAAAGGGTTTGAAATAGCTAAGGTGGTTTCTGATGATACAAAATAAACCTGTGTACTTGTCAGCTACCTGTATTACGTTGATTTGTTTAATTTTACTCAGCACCAGAAATGTTAGTGCCCGCATCGAATATCGAACTGTAGACGCAGAAGGTAGGGGTGTTAGTCTGCAACGTGCAGTAGAAAGAGCATTGATAGTAGGTATAAATAAAGTTAACGGATCAATAATAAGCAGCCGGGCTAACAATTTGTTGTCTCAAAAAGCTTTTTCTAAAAATAATAAAAAGATTACACAAACTAAAAAATTTTTTGAGGAAAGTATTTCGAAAAGAACACAGGGAATTGTAAAAAGCTATGAAATTATAAGTCGAAAAAAAGATACACGATCTAAACTTTATCGTGTATTATTAAGAGTCACCGTTCCAGTATTTAAACACAATTCTCAATTGCGCCGCATAAAACTGTCTCTTGTTCCTCTTAGGATTTTGGAAAAAACGACTCCCAAAAGTCATATACAGAATTTTGAAAGGGTTTTTCGCCTTAATTTAGAAAATTATATTACACAGTCTCGAAAATTTGCAGTGCTCGACCGTATTTTTCTTGACGAACAAGACAGTGAGTTAGACTTCTTAAAAAGGGATGGAACAAACGCAGATGAATTGGCACGTTTAGGTAATCGTCTTGGTGCTGATTATATAATTACTGGGCTTGTAGAACGAGCGCGTTATAAACTTTCAAAAACTGCAATTAAAACGACAGGGCAACTCATAAAAACCACTAAGACGTCGGCGAAAATTACTATAAGAATTATTGATATTGTCAGCACACAGATAAAATTTTCTGCAACCGAGCAACTGAGCCATAAGGATGGCTCGATGGAGACTTTAGCAAGGAAGTTTGCAGAAATTTTCGGTAGAAAGATCGTGGACGCGATCTTTCCTATATCAGTTTTAGATGTAAGTGGAAATATAGTCACGCTTGGCCAGGGTGGAGACACGGTCAAAATTGGAACCCAATACAATCTTGTGGCGTTGGGTAGAAAACTTATTGACCCATACACAGGAGAATCTTTGGGAAGAAAAGAAGAAACTGTTGGGATGATAAAAATAATTGGAAGTCAATCAAAAGTTTCCACAGGAGAAATTGTTGATTTAAAGATTGCTCGCAGTGACATATTAAAGAGTGATCTTATCGCTCGCCAACAACAACAAAATTACCGAAAGAGAATTATTAAAAAAAAATTCAGTGATATTGAGAAGATGATTGATCTCGATTTTCAAACAGACTGACATAGATAAGGTTGCAAAAATACAAATTAAATATGGTGGTGTAAAAAATGAAATTAAGGATCCGGAAAGTTAACTTTACAGAATCAGGTTCATTAATCGTATTTGCAAGTATTCTTTCTTTTTTAACGTTTAGTGCTTTTGCTCAAGTTCAGACTAAATTCTTACCCTCAAATGTTGATGTAAATGGTAAAATCACCGGTTTCTCACCGAAACAAGGAACTATGCTTAGATTGAGCATGGCGAGAACTATTAGCGGAAGTTCATGTGGAAAATATATAAGAGAAAAAGGTTGGACCGAAGGGTTCAACAACCTGAGTAAAAATAATGAATTTGCTTTAGCGCTAGGGATTGCATCTACGGAAATAAAGATTGGGCAGCCCGGTTTCATTGATAGTCGCTATGTAGCATTTCGTGAAGCATGGATGGATGCAAATACGAAAATGGCTGCCACGCTAGAAAAAAAGATCTTGAGCGAAGCAAGCGTTAGATTAGCTCCCCAAACATCCTTGAATAAAACTGAGAAAAGTGCGGCTGATCAGGCAGCCAGTTTACGGAAAAAATTGGCTCTCTTGGATCAAAAACGTTATCAAAAACCCTCCTTGTCTAGTACTATGGATAAAGGCTTTAAATGGCTAAATACCCTGATTGACGAGGATTTAAGAAAGCGTGGCATCGATATAGATGCCGAAAAAAAAGCACGAAATGAGTCAAATCAGACCAAACGTCAAGAGCTTATAAAGGCAGCAAAAAAGGCTGAAGAGGAGGCTAAAAAATTACTTCGCACTCGCCAATTTGACGAAATAATCGAAGCGACAGCAAAAGAACGTATGAAAGGTATATACACTCAGTATGTTAGCGAAAATTTAACAACAAATAATCAGTATGCACAAATTTGCGTAGTTTTGCGATATAGCCGAAAATCAGAGAGACTAGCCGATGCAATGGCAGCCAGAAATTTTTCTGGTGTACCAACCCTGTTTCCAAATCGACCTATCAGAGATCAACTTCCAAATCCGAATAATCAAAACGAATTATTTGATTTAATTAATAGCTGGGGTTTAACGATTAAAGTAGACGAAAATGGCCACGTTAACTTAATTTCATACGGACAATCTGAGGTCGACCGCAACGATAGCAGTTCTATAATTGCGGCGAAGACTAACGCGAAATTAGCTGCTGAAAATCTATTACGCCTCTTTATTAATCAAACAGTCGCACTCCAAGAAGCTTCCAAAACATCACAAGATGTAAGAACATATAAAAATAAAGTTGCGAAAGTCCAACTTAATAGGAGTGCCCGAAAAAAAATGGAACAGGGGGCAGGGTTCGCGAAAATAAACGGCATTCATGAGGTTTTAGATTGGCAAGCACCTCATCCAGTGACCAGCCAGGGAATATATGGTGTGATCGTCTCTTGGAACGCAAATAAAGCTGCTGGTGCTAGAAAATTTAAACACCAACAAAATACAACAGATCCTACAAAAATTCCTAACAATGAAGATAAAGCGTTACGATACAAGGAAGATAAATTTCCATTACGTCGAGGCAAACTTAGTGGTTCGACAGAGTCACAAGATTTTTAGATGTAAGGAACACAATCCACGTGGATTATTTGATATTTAACGCAGATCAGGTAGCGGCTTTAACATCCGTCGCGCTGCATCGTCAGCAAGAGAAAGAAATATCTCTCTATCCCCTGTTACCTTAGCGGCTTGAGCAAGAGAAATGGGCATGGCATATGCGGATAGCGGTATTCCACCGTTGCCCCGCTTTGCAGTATGAGAACTTTTAAAAAGGGTCTTTCCTGTTAGCAAACATAATAATTGAAAATTCAAATCAATTGATCGGTTTGCCCATATAAAAAGAAATGTATCTTCTATTCTTCTAATCTCTATTTCTGCAAGAAAGCTGCATTTAGACAAATTTGCGAAAATTATTCGATCTTCTTGATAATCCAAACTGACTCCAATCTTTCTGGATAATTTAACTGCATGTCTCAATCCAATAACTTTTTTGATTTTATCTCTAAGATACCTCTCAAATGAACGTGCTATTAATAAGCTTACGGGATTTATAGCGTGGCTTGACCTTATCGAAATAACCACGCATTCAGGTGCAAATTGAAAGAATTCTCTATACAGCTTAAATTCCACCGATCGATCAAAAAAATTTGTTCTTTGGGGTGCATCACTTATTTCCGAATATGAAGTTTGCATACACGCCGCAGGCAATATCCAGATCAGAAAACATAAAGAAATGAGAGCAAAACGCCCTGAACTAAGAAAACGCATTAAGCTGCGCATAACAATTTATTATTAAGTGGAATTCTGATTTCACCAAAAACCGGCTTTCTATCAACTGTTATCTTATGAAGGTAGAGAAAAGATCCACCTTTCAACATGTAATGAGCTCGTACAATTTGTGCTTTCTGATATTTTTGACCAATCAAATTACGCAAACCAGATAGTATCATTGCATCAACATTTCTTGGAAAAATTCGAACAGGATTCCAAATTGAAAGATTATGTCGTTGAGCAATCTTTTCAAAATTTTGATCCTCGGATTTAATTGGCTGTCCAATTGGCGAACGCAAAAAACCACTGAATAAATCCGTGTTAGGAATCCAAGTTCTTCCCGGCAAAGTTGCTTCTGAATAAAGCACATTCTTCTGGCTAATTACAGCATTTTTCATCCCGTAACACTTGCGTAAAAGATGATAAAGGCGGCTCCTATCAGAAAGATTTTGTGGCCAACCAATAAATATCTCTGGACCTTTGCCATGCTCAAGTATTCTCAAAAGAAAGCGCCCGTCTGGAATACTTACACTGGTCTCCTTTTTTAAATTGCTATTATCCTTTTTTTGGGCCGCGGTTAGAGTATTTTCACCTATTTTATTTTCTGATAAACTTTCATCACTATTTTTATCAAGTAGTCTTCCTGTACTAAATTGAGTTTGACCTTCCTTCACTTTGTTATTTCTCTTTTTTACTGACAACATCCGCCTCTGCAGAGGTGTTTGGGAAAAATTATTTTTCTTTTCATGTGCATCAATTGATTTTTTTTCTTTTAAAGAATGAAAGACTGGTGCTCTCGGTATCACTATAATTTCAGGAGAAGCTTCTTCCTTTTGTATTATTTTTGATGATACCGTAGACTTCTTATCAACCTTTCTCAAAGGCTCCATAGGTAAAATTATAAAGACAGAGAAGCCTATCAATGAAAAACTAATAACAATTGATAAGCAGCTTGTTTTTCTCTTGGACATATTGTTTCTGTTTACTTCTCTATTCATAAACAAAACGTGCGTGAATAAATTCCATTTCTTCAGAAAGGGTTAATAATGCACGGCGACGATTATCATTAGAAATTGCCAAACTTTGTTCCGACTCTAATGTTTTTGCCTTTTTTTGTTTTACCTCTGACAAAGAAGAGCCAAAATGTGAATTATTCTTTATGGGTTTTTGAATAACATCTAAATTTGTAATTTCTGACTTCGTATTAACAGTTTTTGCTGAATTTGTTTTTTTACTGTTTTTAGTTTTCTTTGAAAGCTCTGTTTTTTGACTGGTTCTAGGAAGTTTCTGAGACCTCTTTTCATTTGGGATGCTTTCCAATTGTTGGCTCTCTGACCTTTCTAATACGACTTTCGGTAGTCCCTCCGAGTTTTTTACTAGGTTTTTGTTACTACCACCTAAACCTTTTCGAGTTTTCTCTTTAAAATCACTGGACCAGTTTATGCTTCTTTTAACATCGTCAAACAAACTTTGAAATTGCTCTGTTATTTGCGATCTATCTCCTGGTTTATCCCAAATTATGGCCGCAAGAGAAAAAACAACTGCAATATTAAAAATAAGATATTTCACTTTGTATCCTCCTTTGCTAATCCAAGTTTCACAGACTATCTTTTATTATGGGTAATAATTAAAAAAGCTTTTAAAATTGTGGATAAAGGAAGGCCAATAACAGTGGTCATAAATGCAAGACTGAAATTGGTAGTCATTTCTTGGACTGCTATTTGAACCGTCTCTGGACTTAATGATTTCCCAGACAACGAACCAATACCAAGGCTTATACCAAGAAGGGTGTAGGTGAGAGCAAGGGTCATTATCCCATTCGCACAATGTAACCCAATAGCCATCCAGAATTTGTGTTCACTTTGCTTCTCTGAAGAAATTTTTAACCAACAATAAATGGCAATTAACGACAAAGTCATTGTCAAGATCAGAAAAGAATATCCCAACATTTCCCGAACCCAATTAAGTGTTTGGTAAATATGAAAATCCGTAAACATAAAGAACACAGCCAGAAAGATAATGATCGTACCGAGCATGTAACTCATTGCTCGAAACACCATTTTCATCTCAAAAACATCTGCAAACATTATTACCGCCTTCCAACCCTCGCCTTTTTGAGGCTTGTAGAGGAAATTCCAACTTCTTGGAGCCAATGTTCAAATACATCTTTGTTTTTTTCTACAGAGGCATGCATCAGAAAGGTTAGATCGTAGTTACTCAGAGCAACCCGCACTGCGGACCTATTCTTTTTCAACAATTTGTTATCCCTTAATACTAAGCGCTCTAAATCAATTAGCCGTTGCCTAGTTATTAATTTATGATCCATACCTTTTTTTGCATGAGGCTCTAATACTAAGAATGATTCTAGCATTATTGCACGCTCCCGCTCCAAGTTTTCTAAATTGCCAGCTAGTGACATACCGGTCGGGCCAAGCAAAATCAAAGATCCCATCACGGACATCAAGAATCCACACATTAATTTCTTCATTTCTTTCTCCTAGTTCACAAAAAATTTAAGAGCCTCGGGTGATCCATCCAATCCGCGTCTGTTATCGGTGTGATCCGCCAAGCTTTCAGCAAGTGCACGTGCATCCAACGCTACAATTTTAGCCATGTGACCAAGTATCTGTTTTTCTTGACCCAAAATCGCGAGAGTTGCTTCAAGCTCATATATTTCCTCTCTTAAAAACTCAGCCTTGTTATACTGGCTATCGCTTTTCTCTGTCCTCTGACTTAACGGATGCATATTTATTGCGTTAACAAGCCTTTGTATTGCATCAGAATTAGCTGCATACTTTTTTTCGTATTTACTTTTCTTACCGGGTCTCAATTCCAACAGATGCTGGTCGACTTTAGAGATGTTTTTTTCAAACCGCTTGCGCGCTGTTTTTTGTAAAAGTTCTATCTTTTTATTTTGCCGCAGTTGGAGACCATTTTCATGGATCAATTTCTTTAAAATTCCTTTGTATAGTTTTAATTTTGTACTCGCCTTTGCTCGTCTTAGTCTTTGATTTTTCTCTACTAATTTGAGATATGCTTGCTTTTCCGCTAAATATTGATGGCGCAGTTCGGTTTCCAGCCTTTCATCCTGTGTTTTATTAAGCGCAACACTGATATCACCTAAGGTTTTTACCTTTAGGTTTATTAATTTTTGATTTTTATCCAGACCAATTGCTAGTTCTGAACTCTTAAAATCTTTATTGACGGACTTCTTTAGAATTTTTGCAGGTAATTTAATGAGTCTTTCACTCGTCTTTGGAAGCCATTGTTCATCACCTGGTTCTGCCTTTCCATATGAACTACTAACAAAAAGAGAAAAACTAAGGACAAAGGTCAAAAATATTTTGGCGAAATTTGTCACTTCTTGAAAGTATATTTTCATTGCTTTACAATATTTATCCCGCATTTGAAAAATCCTTGTTCGTTTATTGATTTTTCCAATAGTCGATTCTTCTCATCTCACTTT
>MDTG01115133.1_pt1 | contig 44364 bp, 41 predicted proteins | sample 811421 | NCBI WGS metagenome assembly MDTG01 (sample SAMN05326645, study PRJNA326480) | marine metagenome | isolation source: seawater | place: Pacific Ocean: South East | collected 2011 | reverse complement strand
TAACGCTGGTGGTGCTTGGGATAATGCAAAGAAATTTGTCGAAAAAGGCAACTTTGGTGGCAAAGGCTCTGATGTTCATAAAGCAGCTGTAGTTGGTGACACAGTTGGAGATCCTCTAAAGGACACCTCAGGACCCTCAATGAATATTCTTATTAATGTAATGGCCATTGTAAGTCTTGTTATTGCTCCACTTTTAATTTAAAATACACTGTTTTAACTTATGATTTTCACATAAAATTATTTTTATCTTGTCTATGGCTACCAAAGGTGTGTAACTACATGGGGATCCGGGTTTATGAAGTTGTCTCTAAATTTTCAAGAAGGATTTACTAAAGATTTAACGTATGGGACGCAATAGTCAATGATGTATGTTTAAATTTTAGAATAAATAATTTTTTAGAGGTAATACAACATCAGCTTTATTCGTTTAAAATAAAAAACTTTAAATGAAAAATTTTGCTTTATAAAATGCAAACAAAAAATCAACATTATTATGATTATTATGATTATTTTAATTCTTCATATTCAAATGGTAAAAACGTTACGACTGATTTGACACCTTCTGACAGTCGTTTGAACATAGAAAGAATAAATTAAGTTTGTGCAGAATTTGAAAAAATAAATTTTCAAGTTAAGTGTTTAATCTTGCTTAGAGATCCAATTGATAGGATTAAAAGTTTTGTTATTAATAATCTTCAGAAAAAAATTATAAAGAGAGGATAAAACGAAGCGAAAAATTTTTTATCTATTCATCCTAATCATAAATTTGATGATATTAAAATTAATAAAAGTTTATCTTATGAGACGGATGAAAGTTTGGATAAAAGAATTATTGATAATCATGTTGATGTTTAAGAAACATGCTATCAACATTTTCCAATAACTAAATATATCTGGAATAAAAAAAGCTTAGATTAACTACTGTTAAATTCTACAATAGCTGAAAAATCTTGATCACCTTTGTTATTACTTACCATATTCTTATAATTTTCTTGAGCTTTTTTTCCAAAAGGCGCAGATGTTTTTGTAGATTCTATCGCTTCAAGAGCTATACTTAGATCTTTGTACATTAAATTCGCAGAGAAACCAGGTCTAAAGTTATTATCAGCAGGGCTTTCAGGGCCAACGTCTGGAATAGGGCAATAACTATTTATTGCCCAACATGAACCGGTTGAAGTTGACAAGATTTCAAATAATTTTTTTGGATCTAATCCTAAATTTATACCTAGCTTAAAAGCCTCTCCAACACCAATCATGGTCGTTGCTAATAACATATTATTACAAGCCTTCGTTGCTTGCCCTGAACCTGCTAAACCACAAAGAAGCGACTTATTCCCCATTGCTTGAAATAAAGGCAAGGCTATTTTATACGCATACTCTGTACCACCAACCATAAAAGTTAATGTACCATTTTCGGCTCCTCCAACGCCCCCTGAAACTGGAGCATCAAGAGATAATATTTCTTTGGCCATACACTTTCTATGTAAATCTTTAGCTTTGTCTACATCAATTGTTGAGCAGTCTATAAATAAACTTCCTTTTTTCAGGTAGTTAGAAATGGTATTAAATACTTCGTCTACAATATCTCCATTAGGTAACATTGTAATAATTATATCTGTATTTTTTGTTATATCATTTAAATTAGTAGCTTTTTTGAGTCCTTTGGGTAGAAGCTTCTCTACAGAATCTTTATTTATATCATATCCTATAACCTCATTATTGGCATTCAAAAGATTGGTAACCATTTTAGCTCCCATATTGCCTAAGCCAATAAAACCAATTTTTTTCATTTCAATTCTCCTTTATTAAGAAATTTAGATAAGGGTATAGTCTGAGTTTTTATTATGCGATCTGAGGGTAAAAGTTTTTTGTTAATTTGTAAATCCTGCTTTAAGCCAAATATAAAATTATACCATTCTCTAGATAATTGACCTTTCCATTTCCATAAAAGTAAATCTAATGCGTCTAATTCTTTATTTTTAATATTATTATTTTGGATCAGCGAGTTCGAATCAAAATCAGGCCTTAAAAAATATTTTTTAATTTTCAGAAAAGCCTTTGGTACTTTATGATTTTCAAGTATTTTCCACCATTCTTTAAACGAAACATTACCATTTAAGCAATTGGCAAATAAATCCAAAATCAAAAGATCTGTATGTATTAAACCTGTTGGATTAACCATTATATTATTTATATTTTTTCTTCCAATAAGCGGACCTATGAAAAGGCGTCTAGGGCAATAATCATTAGCATAAAAGTTATCCCAGAAAATTATTTCATTTGGCAATACCTTATTTATTTTTTTGTAGTTAGTTAATTTCTTCGAAACAATTGTTTTCCCACAATAAAACACTTTAACTATGGGACTTAAAACTTTACTCAATTCTTTCAAATAAATAGGCTCATCTTGGATTAGTTCATCTGCATATATTCTAGGGACAAAAAATATATCACTACCTAACTGTTTTTGTAACTTATTTGCTAAAAGTCCATGATAAGTACCTTCAGTTATTTTATTTCCAAACTTTTTTTTGAAATCATTAGGAATATCATCAAGCAGTAAAGCTATTGAGTTTGCTCCATTATGGATTAAAAGTTTGGCTTTTTTTAAAAGTAATTCAAAATCAGTATGATTAGTTTTTTTTGACTCGCTAATTAATTCTTTAAAATTAAAATCTAACCCAGGAGCTATTCCAGCAATAATGTTTATTTTGTTTCTTTTTCCGAACTTTGTAAAATTACGAAATTTAACAAGCCATTTTTCACTATATGATATTTTCCAACATAATCTATGTTTAACATCCTCTTTTGGTGCATAGAAATAAGTATTCATATTGTTTTTATGGAGTGACTTAATTATAAGTCTTCTACTTTCCCAAGATAATAGTTTGCCATAATAACCTTCTATATATCCAGTTATGTTGTTTTTACTTATAATTTTTTTCATTTGAAATCTCTATGTTTTTTGGAATATTATAGTAACGTAATTGGGGGGAAAATATAATGAAAATCTTAGCCCTTGGCGCACATCCTGATGATATTGAAATTTTTATGTATGGTTTGGTCTCTATATACAAAAAACAAGGAAATAAAGTATATACAATGATTGCAACTGATGGTGCAAAAGGAGGGTCTATATCAGATGAAAAACTTTCTTCTAAAAGAGCTCGAGAGGCTATTGCAGGTTTAAAAAGAATATCTTTACCAATTTTCTTGAATATACCAGATGGAGACTTAGGTGAAAAACCAGAACATAGAAAGATAATTAAAGAAAATATTTTAAAAATTATGCCAGATTTAATTATTACTCATTCTCAACATGATTACCATTCTGATCACCGATCACTGTCATTGTTAACTAGTAGTGCGGTTAGTCATTATATACCAATTTTATATTGTGATACTTTAATGGGGGTAAATTTTAATCCCAATTACTATATTGATATAACAGATCATTACAAATTTAAAAAAGAAGCTATTCTCAAACATAAAACACAAAGCCCAGAAAGGTTTGTAGATGTTTTTAAATTAATGAATAGTTATAGGGCAGCTCAGTGTAATGCACCAAAAGGTAATTATGCAGAGGCATACAGTTTTACAAATTCATTCCCACATACAGATATTAGAGAAATGCTACCACCGTCCCCTAAATTAAAACCATTTCATATAGAAAATCAACATGGTTTCTTATAAATATCTATACAATTTTCCTCCTGATGTAGGTTTTGAAACACCAGTTGTGGATGGGAAAGTAAAAGGTAATTTATAAATGGATCTAGCAGATAAATAAGCAATAAGCTCGGCTTCAATGTAATCAAATTTAATTCCTGATAGTTTTTCATCAAAAAATGTTAATTCCAATTTTTGTTCTAATCGGGTCATTAAATGATTGTTTCTATACCCTCCCCCAGTTATTAAAATATTAGCCACTTTTTTAGGTAATGATTTTACGCTAGTGGCAATAGATTCAATGGTAAACTCCGCTAAAGTCGCCATAGTATCATAAACCGAATATTTTTTTTTAACCAAATTTTTATAATTACTTATAAATGAGAGCCTGTCGAGAGATTTAGGAGGCTTTTTTTTAAAAAAATCATTTTTTAAAAATGTTTTAATTTCTCCTTTAACTGGGACACCTTTAGAGGCGAAGATTCCATTTTCATCAAAATTTTTATTAGATATAGTTGATATATAATCGTCCATTAGAGCATTTCCAGGTCCGGTATCAAAACCAATTAAGTCATTACCATCCCAGTATGTTAAATTAGACACGCCTCCTATGTTTATAATACAAGATGGCAAATTTAGATTAAGTTCCTCAATTATAAATTTATGGAAGACAGGTGCTAACGGTGCCCCTTGTCCACCTGATAATAAATCTTGAGATCTAAAATCAAAAACAACATCCTTATTAAGCATTTTGGCCAATTTTTTTGGATTACCTAATTGAATAGAAATTTTGTTATTGGGTTTATGGTAAATTGTTTGTCCGTGAAATCCTATTAAGTCACATTTTTCAATAATTTTTAAATCTTTTAAGGCTAGATAATGTTCATTCGTAACAAGTTCGTCTAAATAGTCCTTTCTTTTTAAATTAAAATTTATATCTTCTTTGAGAATATTCATTAATTTTTCTTTTGTTTTAATACTATATTCATAAAAATAATTTTCATTTAGTCTTATTAAACCTAACCCATTAGTTTTTACTAAACTAATGTCTATACCATCCATACTTGTCCCAGTCATAAGACCAATAATATTTAAGAAATTTAACTTCAAAATTAATTTTACCTTTTTAATATTTTAAAATTATATAATATTAAGTATGTCTAAAAATACACCTAAAACTGAACTATTGTATAATAAAAGTAAGCCAATTGATCATTTAAGTCTTGCCAATGCTATTTCTTTAATGATTGAAGAACAAAAAAACGCAGCTTTAGAATTAAAAAGAAGGCATAAATCAATTGAAAATGTAATAGAAGCTATTCATAGACATTTAGAGTTAAATCCAAAGGGTAGACTGATATATGTAGGTGCTGGAACATCTGCCAGGATAGGTGTTCAAGATGGAGTTGAATTATTCCCTACATTCAATTGGCCAAAAGAACGTTTAGATTTTATTATAGCTGGAGGTACTAATGCTTTACTAACTGCGGTGGAAAACGCAGAAGATGATACCTGCTCAGCTGAACAAGTTGTAGATGAAAAGTTAATTTTAAGTGAAGACGTTGTAATTGGTTTGGCGGCAAGTGGTAACACTCCTTTCACGTGTAAAGTATTGGAAAAATCCAAATTTAAAAATGCTCTTACTATAGCAATAAGTAATAATCCAAATGGCAAAATTTTGAAATATGGTAATTACAACATTATTCTTAATACAGAAGAGGAAGTTATAGCAGGTTCTACTCGGCTTAAGGCTGGAACAGCTCAAAAAATTTGCCTCAATATTATTTCTTCTATGGTAATGCTTAAAATGGGAAAAGTTAAAAATGGTATGATGAATGAAATGGTCCCCACAAACAAAAAACTGAGGAAAAGAAAAGAAAATTTAATTAATTAATTAAAATTTAAAATTTTGATAATTGTATTATCTTTACCAGCTCTATTGATAATATCTACCAGAGGTTCTTTTGAGACTTCCATGTGAAAAGCATTTGCATGAACACAATTTAACTCATCTATCATAATTCCAACATGCCCTTTCCAAAAAATGGCTGCCCCCCTTTTCAGGTTTTCTTTCCTTTTTATTATTTCTTTGTTTAGTAATGATTGATCAATCGAATTGCGTGGAATATTTTCACCATAGGTTTGATATGATAATTGAAGTAGAGCAGAACAATCCAGTCCTATTGAATTTCTACCACCCCAAACATAAGGGGTTCCAATTAATCTTTCTGCTATACTCACCCAATCATCAATCTTGTGATTATTTTTAATAATGTGGTTGTTAGGAACAAAAGCGAATTCATGATTCATATTTTGTGTTAAATAAATTTTAGCCCAAGCTTTTTCAATACTTTTAACACAAATTTGTGATCCTAGTGGCAAATAATTAATACATCCTGATTTAATGTCATTCTCTTTAAATAGAAATGTTCTTTTCGAAATAACTCTATGGGTAGGTGGTTTTATTTTACCCAAATTTTTTTTTTGAACCCATCCACAATAATTGTCAGTCAAAAGTCTACAATATAACCAATCTAAACTCTTATCTAAAATTGTTAATGTTTCTCCAAATAAACACTCTGTTTCCAAACTTGATGTTTCAGTCGGTTTAGATCTCATAGGAATAGATGGTTTAATAACGTTCATATATTTTTATTTTCACACCAAACTCTGACATTAAAGTTTGGACACGTTTTGCTCGTGTTACCTGTATTGCAATGACCAACAATATCTGCTTTCGGATATAACAACTTCCATGATCTTAAAACTTGTTCCAGTCCAATGTATTGTTCGTTGGTAAAGTTTTCACGCCCAATAAGACATACACCTAAACTTTTATCGTTTTTTCCTTTTACATGCGCACCAATCCAATATTCCGGTCTACCATTTTCTATTTTTCCCGATCTACATATTACTTTGTGGTAACCTATTCCATCCCATCCAAAACTAAGGTGCATTTGATGAATATCCAGAGCATTTAAATCTTTATCATCATCTGTGTCAGAGCAATGTACAACCAATAATTTTATATTTTTACTTATAAGCATTTAGAAAACTTTTTTATCTAAAGAGTTTTTAAAATATATTTCCATAAGATTATAACCCTGTTGAAATTATAAATTCGATATTTACAAGTATAATTAAGTTAACATTTTCATGTTAGTTTTGTATAATATAAAGTTATAATAGTAATATTTAAATAGTTTATATAATAGATAATAGTACTTTGCTCAGTAATTAGTAATTTTAAGTTAAATTTTTATATAGTGTAAAAGGAATATCTTTAAAATGCTTCCCATAACACCAATATTGCTAGCCGGAGGATCAGGTACCCGACTTTGGCCGTCATCTCGCAAAACCTACCCTAAACAATTTATTCAATTAACTGGAGTTGGAACATTATTTCAGCAATCAGCATTGAGGGTTACTGGATGCGATAGCTTGGAATTTAATCTGCCAATAATTATTACTAATTCAAGTTTTAGGTTTTTTGTAAATGAACAATTACAAAAAGTTGGAATAAAGCCACAAAGAATCATTATTGAACCAGAGGCGAAAAATACAGCTCCCGCAATTATTGCAGCAACTATTTTTGCACAAAATGATCATAAAGATGCAGTAGTTATTACAACTCCTACAGATCATGTTATTACCGACACCAAGAAATTCCATGAAGCCGTTAATGTTGGGCTTAAAGAAGTACAAAGTGGAAAAATAGTAACTTTTGGGATAGACCCATCATACCCTGAGACTGGATATGGATATCTTCAATTAGAAAAATATGATCATCAAGGACCAAGTCAAGTTCTAAATTTTATTGAAAAACCTGATGCAATAAGTGCACAAAGAATGTTGGACGAAGGAAACTATTTGTGGAATTCTGGTATTTTCATGTTTCGTGCAAAGGACATGATTAGTGCTTTTGAATTATATGAACAAGAAATACTTACTACCGTTAAGAAATCAATAGAATCATCTTTTGAGGATATGGGGTTTACAAAGCTTGATAGAAAGTATTGGAGTGATACAAAAGAAATAAGTATAGATTATGCAATAATGGAAAAAGCTAAAAACTTAATAGCAATTCCATATTTTTCTGGTTGGACTGACTTGGGTACTTGGGATTCTGTTTGGCGAGAAACTAAACAGGATCAATATGGGGTAGGTTTATCCCCAAATGCACATGCAATAGACTGTAAAAATACACTTCTTCGTTCAGAAAGTAACAATCAAGAGATTATTGGTCTAGGTCTTGAAGATATCATAGCTGTTTCTATGCCTGACGCTGTTCTAGTTGCTAATAGAAATAAGAGTCAAGATGTTAAAAGAATAGTAGAATATTTGAAATCTAAAAATGTTTCTCAATCAGAAGTGTTTATAAAGAATCATCGTCCATGGGGTTGGTATGAGATTTTATCTGAAGGAAAAGGTTTCAAATCTAAAAAAATTTCTGTAAACCCAGGTGCAGCTCTAAGTTTACAAAGTCACAAACACCGTTCTGAGCATTGGGTGGTTGTAAAGGGTTTAGCCAAAATTACAATAGATGATAATATTGAATGGATAGGTGAAGGACAATCAACATATGTTCCATTAGGCTCTAAACACCGTCTTGAAAATCCAGGCAAAGAACCAATAACAATAATTGAAGTTCAAATAGGTGCTTATTTAGGAGAAGATGATATAATAAGATATGAAGATATTTATTTACGCAAATGAGTTCAAAAAATGTATACTATTCGTTTTTATCTAGACATAAACAGATTATTTTTTGAAGCCAAATAATTGATTTGAGTGAACTGAATTTACAATAACCTGATTAGTATTAAATATAGGAGAATTATAATAAATAACATTGCCTTAATAACAGGCTCATCTGGGTTTGTTGGTTTTCATTTAGCTAGTCTTTTACTTTCATCCAATTGGAAAGTTATAGGTCTCGATGCTATGACAGATTATTATGATGTAAATTTGAAAAAAGCTAGATTAAAAAAATTATGTGAAAATCGTTCTTTTATTAATTATCAAGGTCTGGTTGAGGACTTTAAACTTTTAGATAATATTTTTTATAAACATAAACCTGATATTGTTGTTCATTTAGCGGCTCAGGCTGGCGTTAGGTATTCAGTAGAAAATCCCCATTCATATGTACAATCTAATTTGATAGGAACTTTTCAAATATTAGAAATTACAAGAAAATACAAACCAAAACATTTGCTTATGGCATCAACATCTTCTGTTTACAGTGGTAATTATGATATGCCGCTAGATGAAAAGAAAAGAACTGATACTCCGATATCATTTTATGCAGCAACAAAAAAATCAAATGAGATTATGGCTCATTCTTATTCACATTTGTTCAATATTCCAATTACTATAATTAGATTCTTTACAGTTTATGGGCCGTGGGGAAGGCCAGATATGGCTCTATTTAAATTTACTAACAATATTTTGTCAGGAAAGCCAATTGATATATATAATAATGGAGATATGAAGAGAGATTTTACTTATATACTTGACCTTATTAAAGCTATTGATCTTTTGATATCAAAAATTCCTTCTAAAGTGAAAAATGAAAATATTATTTTACAAAACGATAGTATCTCAAAAATTGCTCCATTTAGAATTGTGAATATTGGGAACTCTAAACCAATAAATTTATTAGATTATATAACTGAATTAGAAAAAATTTTAGGAATTGTGTCTAAAAAGAATTTTTTAGATATGCAAGAAGGAGATATTAAAGAAACTCACAGTAATGTAGATCTTCTTAGAAACTTGACAGGTTTTTCTCCAAAAACAAGCTTAAGGGAAGGAATAACAGAATTTGTTAAATGGTACAAATCTTACTACCTTTAAAAACTTAAAATATTTTTGTATTAATTAACTTGTTGAACACTTAGTAAAAGTTAAATTATACATTTTTATCTACTCTAGACTTAAATAACTATTTTTACATAAAGCAATATTTTAATTAAATTAAAACTGAATATTAGTTTGTATTAATTTTCAATTTATTGAAATATTATATAGATTTAATGTCCAAAATATATTATTAACTTGTGAAAAATAATTATTTTGCAAATTGAGACATGAATATAGAAAGTTTTTTTAATTACAATAAATGTATTAATATAAGGATATTATCTCAAATTTTATGGTCTGCAGAAAATGCCGCTTCGATTAAAAGGACTGAGCGTTGGGTCATAAAAAATGGTTTAGCCTTCTCGATATTAAATAGGTCCAGTCTAGTAGATGAACATGGTCGTCTAGCTAAAAAATTAGTTGCAAATGAAATTATACATAATTCCCGTAAAAAGAGATCGTTAGTACTTTTTGCATCTTTACATTCAAATAAAGGTAAGGAATATTTAGTAGCAAATGACGGTAGATATGGTCGACGGTGGGTGTATCTGGGAAAAGATTTAGATCCAAAAATTATTCTTCAAGGATTGATAGACCTTGTAGATCATGAAAATAAAGACATAGTCTTTTTACCTACAGATCAGTTAGTTAGAACATGCAGAAAATTAGTTTCAAATTGGGAGTCAAATGAAACACAGACAAAAAATGGTAATAATTTAAAACTTGCACTTGAAATATACTCTCATGGGAAAGACGATATCAAGGTTTTTACTTCTTATCAAAATACCTCACTCTCTTTCAAAAATATGAATCATTTGGATCATTTAGAGGCAGAGGCAATTCATATCATTCGAGAGGCAGTTTCACAAGCTGATAGTCCAGCAATGTTATACTCTATTGGAAAAGATTCTTCGGTGATGCTACATTTAGCAAAAAAAGCTTTTTTCCCCAGTAGACCTCCTTTTCCATTGTTACACGTTGACACTGGTTGGAAATTTCAAGCCATGTATGATTTTAGAGATTTTATAGTAAAAGAAAGTGGCATGGATCTCCTAGTGCATATAAATCAAGAAGGAGTTGACAAAAACATAAATCCACTTACACACGGTTCAGCTATTCATACAGATATTATGAAAACTCAAAGTCTTAAAAAAGCGTTGGATTTATATAAGTTTGATGTAACTTTTGGTGGTGCTCGCAGAGATGAAGAAAAATCTCGTTCGAAAGAACGTATTTTTTCATTTAGAAACAAAAACCATCGTTGGGACCCTAAAAATCAGCGTCCAGAGCTATGGAAACTTTTCAATTGTCAAAAAGGGCCTAAAGAAAATATACGAGTGTTCCCGCTATCAAACTGGACAGAGTTAGATATCTGGCTTTATATTTATCGTGAGAATATACCAATTGTTCCTCTTTATTTTGCTCAGGAGAGACCAGTTGTTAATAGAGACGACATGTTATTAATGATAGATGACAATCGACTAAAACTTTATAAAAATGAAAAAATAATAATTAAAAAGGTTCGCTTTCGAACTTTAGGTTGTTACCCACTTACTGGAGCATTTGAGTCAAATGCAAATAATCTTGAATCAATAATCCTTGAATTGTTAGTAACAAAAACAAGTGAACGACAGGGTCGTACAATTGATTCAGACACTTCATCATCGATGGAAAAGAAAAAGGAAGAGGGATATTTCTAGTGCCAATTTATGAAGAAAAACTATCAAAAAAAACAGAAAATAAGGACAAAATTAGACAAGTTGTATCTTATTTAAGAACACAATCAAGCATAGATACCCTTCGATTCATTACATGTGGTAGTGTCGATGATGGAAAAAGCACATTAATTGGTCGTATGCTATATGAAGCTCATATGATTTTTGAAGATCAGATTCAGTTATTAAAAAAGGATTCAAAAAAAAAAAATATTCAAGATGATACTATAGACTTTTCTCTTCTTGTAGATGGGCTTGCTGCGGAAAGAGAACAAGGAATCACGATAGATGTAGCTTATAGGTTTTTTTCAACAGAAAAGCGTAAATTTATCGTGGCAGATACACCAGGTCATGAACAATACACACGTAATATGGTAACAGGAGCATCAAATGCGGAAGTTGCAATTATTCTAATCAATGCAAATAAAGGTGTTCTTGATCAAACTCGTCGACATTCTGTTATATGCTCTGTTCTTGGGATTAAGAATATTATTCTTGCAATAAACAAAATGGATAATGTTGAATATAAAGAAATCACATTCAATAAAATTGTAGAAAATTATATTTCATTTTCTAAACAACTTGATTTTGACAATATTACTGCAATCCCTGTTTCAGCTTTGAAAGGAGATAATGTAGTAGATCGTTCAAATAACACTAAATGGTATAATGGCCCTACCCTTTTGGGAATGCTTGAAATAATTGATGCACAAGTACAAAAAAAAAATCAACCTTTTCGTTTTCCAGTACAAATGGTCAATCGAAGTGTATCCAATTTTCGTGGTTATATGGGCACTTTAGCATCTGGTGAATTAAATAAAGGACAAGAAATTAAAGTATTACCTTCAGGTGAAAAAGCAAAAATAAAAGATATAATTTTATATAAAAAATCTTTGCAAAGTGCTGTGGTTGGTCAATCAATAACTATTACAGTAAATCGTGAAATAGATATTTCAAGGGGTGATGTAATTGTATCAGCTACTGAACCATGTGAATTATCGGATCAATTTCAACTTAAATTATTTTGGATGGAAAATGAGCCTGGTTATGTTGGTCGTTCTTATTTGATGAAAATAGGAACTATGTTAGTCAATGCACAAATTACTCAAATTAAACATAAAATTAGCATAAATACTTTTGAATATTTATCAGTTTCCAAATTAGAATTTAATGAACTTTATCTTATAACAATAAAAACAGATAGATTAATTCCTTATGAGAAGTATAAAATTTGCCCTGATTTAGGAGGGTTAATTTTAATTGACAGAATATCAAATCAAACTGTTGCAGTCGGGATGATTGAATTTGCATTAAGGCGTGCAAAAAATCTTCATCTACAAAAGATGGACATAGATAAAAAAGCTCGTCAAAAGATGAATGGATATAAAAGCAAGGTATTATGGTTTACTGGGTTATCTGGCTCAGGAAAATCAACTATCTCTAATGCTATAGAAATAGCATTATTTAAGAAAGGGATGCGCACATATATATTAGACGGTGATAACATACGTCATGGTTTGAATAAAGATCTGGGTTTTAGTAATGCAGATAGAATAGAAAACATTCGACGTATTGCTGAAGTAGCAAAACTTATGGTTGATGCTGGTATCTTTGTGATTACCTCTTTTATATCTCCTTTTAAAGTTGAAAGACAAATGGCTCGAAATATGTTTGAAAGTGACGAATTTATAGAAATATACATTGATGTTCCTCTAGATATTGCAGAAGCTAGAGATCCTAAAGGTTTATATGCTAAAGCTCGCAAAGGTGAATTGAAAAACTTTACCGGATTGGACAGTCCCTACGAACCTCCAGAAAATCCTGAAATCAAAATTGACACTGTTAACAACAGCATTGAAGAAATTGTTAAACAAATTTTATCAGTTTTAAAATTTAAATAATTATTATTTATAACTAAAAATATTATCTCTAAGCAACTTTTTTATACTTTTTTCGTCATTATTCTGTATGTAAGCTTTTAGATTTTTTAAAATTTTGTTAAGACTTGTCTCTTTAATAAAACTTATATTTTCTTTAAGAATTTTAACATGTGAAGTTGATTTTGGGTTTTTACTAATTAATAATTCTTCATGCAGCTTTTCACCACCTCTAAGACCAGTAATTTTTATTTCAATATCACCCCAAGGTCTTTCTTTATTTTTTATTTGCAAACCTGATGTTTCAATCATCTTTAGCGCCAGATCTAAAATTTTAACTGGTTTCCCCATATTTAAAACAAAAACATCACCTCCTTTTGACATTGACCCTGCTTGTATAACAAGTTGTGAAGCTTCTTTGATTGTCATAAAATAGCGTGTAACATCTTTATGTGTTAATGTTATAGGTCCCCCTGATTGAATTTGTTTTCTAAATAGAGGAACTACAGAACCTGAGGAACCTAGTACATTACCAAACCTAACCATGCAAAAGCGAATCCTTCGATGGCTTTTTTTGAATTTTTCATTAAACATTTGAAGAATTATTTCAGCAAATCTTTTACTCGCACCCATAACATTAGTGGGATGTACAGCTTTATCTGTGCTTATTAACACAAAATATTTTACATTATAATTACTTGCTAGCTTAGCACATGTGTAAGTGCCTAAAATATTATTTGCAACTCCTGCAACTACGTTATCCTCTACCATAGGGACGTGTTTATAGGCTGCTGCATGGTACACTGTGTCAATTTGACAATTTTTAAAAATATTTTCTAATTGTTTCTCATCTTGGATATTGATAAGTAATGGAGAAATAATAATATGATTGAAATCACTATTTTTATTATCTTCACTTTTTCTTAAGTTTAGATAGTTTTTTAATTCTGAATGAATATTATATAAAGATATCTCAGAGTTATCTAATAAAAACAAACATTTCGGTTTTTGGTAAAGAATTTGACGGCAAAGTTCAGAACCTATACTACCACCTGCACCGGTAACTAAAACGGTTTTTCCAGTAATACATTTTTTTAAAAGAGCTTGATTTGGTTTTACAATGTCTCGATTGATTAACTCGTCAATATTTAATTCTCTAACATCACTTGTTTTTATTTTATCACTTGTTAAATCTGAAAAACTTGGAAGTGTTCTAACATGAAACATTTTACCATGTAAGTTTTTAATTATTTTCCTTTTTTTTGTTTCTGTAAGATTTGGCATAGCTAACCAGATTTCTGTTAGACCTCTTTTATTTACTAAATTTTTAATTGAAATAGGTGATTTAATTATAAAACCATCTATTGTCCCTTCCCAAAAACTAGGATCATCATCAATAAAAAAAAGAAATTGATACTCAAGACTTTTTTTTATGTTGATTGCTAACTGTCTTCCAGCATGACCCGCACCATAAATAATAACTTTCTTTTTTTTAAGACTACTTGTATTGACAACAAAATTTTTATCTAAAAAGCTTTTAATAATATTCCGTGAAGTGTAAACAAGTATGAAGAAAATCATAGGTTGTAACAAACCAAATGAAAGAGGAAGATTCTCAATTTTTATTAATGTAAAAATAAGAAAATAGATAATCGTATAAATAGAAAAAGACTTTAATAAAACCTGAACTGTGTCTCCTGTGATATGTCGTAAAATAATACGATAAACTCTAAAATAGGAAAAGGTAGAGATTGCTAATAATAATGAGCATAAATAAATATGATAATATTTAAAATTAGGTATTAAAATTTGATCTAAGACTAAACTTAATGTTAACCAAGTGGAGAAACAACACAAGATAGTATCAAGAAAAATAGCCAACGCAATTTTCTTTGAACGAGTTAGAGCAAGGCCCTTTAATAATATTGTGTTCATAAAATTTAAAATCTATCTCAAATATACTCAAACTATTACTAATTCTCATTTTTTTTAAAACTAAAAAAATACTAAAATCGTAAAAGTTTTAATGATTAACATTTTCTTTTTTAATTACTTTAGAAAGAGTTAAAAGTAAAATCTTTATATCAAAAAGAAAAGATTGTTTTTTCAAATACTGTTTATCATAAATTAATTTTTCGTAAACAGTAAGTTTATCTCTACCATTTACTTGGGCCCATCCAGTAATACCTGGTAGTATTTTATTAATATCATTATTTAATCTTAATTCAATAAGGTCATGTTGATTAGGTAAAGCAGGACGAGGCCCAACAAGGCTTAAATCACCTTTTATTACAGAAAAAAGTTGAGGAAGTTCATCTAGGCTTGAGTTTCGAAGAAATTTTCCAAAGGGTAGTAAGTATTTTTCAGGATCATTTAGTAAATGTGTTGCAATAGTAGGAGTGTCTTGTCTCATTGTTCTAAATTTTGGCATTTTAAATATTTTATTATTTTTACCAACTCTTTCAGACCAATATATCGCTGACCCTCTAGAGATTAGAGTTATCATAAAAAAAATAATTAACATCGGAGTTAAAAAAATTAAAAATAATATAATAGAGGTTATTAAATCAAAAATCCGTTTCATACATATTCTCAAGAGTTTTTTGTGCTTTAAATCCTAATGACTCTAATTTATGCGATGAATAAAATTCATCCCCAAGCAGTTTATCTATTTTATATTTAAAACTAGGGTGCATAAAACTTAAGAAGTTGAAAAAAAATTTAGGGATACTAAATGAATAAATTTTTTTACCTAAAATATTGCATAAAATCTCATAAATATTTCTTGATGAATACTTTTTACCATCTGTTGCAATAAATATTTGTCCATGTGCCTCTTTTTTTTTTGTAATAAGCAAAATAGCTCTAATTAAATCATCAACATGTATCATTGAACGTATGTTAAAAGTTTCTGGCAAAGGAGGAAAAATCCCTTTTTTAATTGCTGAGGTCATTGTTTTTAAATTACCTTTTACATTTGGGCCATATACCAAGGCAGGACGTATAATAGAAATATGCATTTTTGATTCTTTACAAACTTTTAATATTTTAAGTTCTGCCTGTCTTTTAGATTTACCATATATATTTTCTTGTTTTTTGGGAGCCCGGTCTAAATTTTTATCTGGAGTTTTACAAGTTTTACCAGCTTTGACGCTGCTAACATAAATAAAACTTTTTACCCCTGAAACTGATGCTAAATTTACCAAATTATAAGCTGCCTCGACATTTACTGAATAGTAAGATCGTGCATTTAAAACATTATTAGTATCGTGAGTTACTCCTGCTAAAAAATATACTCGATCTATATTTTTAAAAATATTAATTGGTATTGGATCCTTTTCAAGATCAAAAATTATAGTATTAATATTTAAATTTTTCTTTCTTGATACAATTGTAATGTTACCTTCAAGCGCATTTATAAGTTTTTTTCCTACAAACCCACTACCCCCAAAAACTATAATATTTTCTTTTTTTTTCAATCTCATCAACTCTCTTTTTAAAAAAAGTCATAAATTTTTCTGTGATATCCCTAGAGTCAAAATTATTGATAGCATTGTTATAAGCAAAAATCCCCATTTTTACTCTTAAATTTTTATTTTTATACAATTTGAGCATTTTCTCATAGAGGTCGTCAACATCTCCTACATTTATTAAAAAACCAGTCTTTTTATCAATAATTGCGTCTGTCAATCCATATATTCTAGAAGCAATTGTTGGTAATTGACAAGCTGATGCTTCAATGACTGCGGAACCAAAACCCTCTATATAGCTGGGTAAACAAAAAATATCTGCCTCTTGCATATATGTTTCTGGATTCTTAACATAACCAAAAAATTTAATGTATTCTAAATTATATCCTAAAGAAATAAATTGATTATATATATCCTCCTCATCATCACCAACAAACCATAACTCAACATCATGCCCTAGATTTTTAATTTTTTGAAATGCTTTATAAAGTTCAAATACACCCTTATCTCTTTTTAATCGTCCAACAAATAAAAAAATTATAATATTTCGAACTTTTACGATCTTAGGAAAAAATTTAGTTACATTAACACCACTTATAGAACCTCTTCCAATTACAATCCCTCTATTTTTTTTTAACACACCTTCATTTTCTAAAAATGTTTTTTGAGAATGACTGTCAATAATTATATCTGTAGATAGTTGGCAAATTAATTTATCAAAAAATTTTAAAAGTATTCTCAAAAATCCTTTATTGGTTACCCAAACCTGTCCAGTAAAAACATGAATTCGAAGTGGTACTCTAGTGACCCAAGAGGCAAGTGAACTTATTAAACCGCCTTTGGGAGAGATAGAATAAACTGCAAAAACTTTTTTTTCTTTTAAAAAAAAAACTAATTTCAACAAATTAAAAATATCTGAAAGTAATGCAATATCACGTTTTATTCCAAGATTGATTATTTCTATCTCTTTTGGAAGAACATTTAGGACTTCTTCTTCATTTTCTTGATTGCAAAAAATATAAATTTTAAACTCTTTTGATAGAGATTTAAGATGATCCACAAGAAAAAATTTTACCATCTTTGCTGTACTACAAATAATTGCAATATTTTTTTTATTTTTATCTTTGTGAATGTTTCACCTCTTGAGCAAATTCCAAAAGTCTATCATCCAAACTTTTTATAAATTCAAAATTTAGATTATTTAGTATTTTTTCAGATTTATATACTTTCTTATATGTTAAAGCATCTATTCTTGCTTCTGTTAAAGGAAAAGATTTATAAAATAAAGAAATTAATTTTGAACAAGTCCTTACAAAATTTTCTGACATATGTAAGTGTCTCCTATTTATGCCCATACCATTTTTAAATGAGGTAATCATATTAGTAGTTTTAGTAAATTGAGAAATTATGAATACGTTATTCAATGCTGCATCATTTATACCACATTCAATTAATCCATTTATTACATCATCGATATGGACATAATTAACAACTGAATCTTTGCAACCTATATGAAAGTAACAACCTGATTTAATAATTTTCATTAGTTGAAACAATGATTGATTGGTCATTGTTTTTCCAAATATATTAGAAGGTCTAACAATTACATATGGTATACCACTTTTTTTAACTAAATTGTCAGATAATGTTTTTGTTCTTTCATAAATATTAGTTGGATGTTCAGTACAGGATTCATTGATATCAAGTTTTGACAATAGACCATATGAACCTACACTACCTAACTGAATCCACTTTTTTATATTTCCCACTGATATTTTTAATAAATTTTCTATAGCAACCACATGAAGATCATACATTAAATTTTCATGATGTAGATTTCCTGAACAATTATACAAAATATCAACGTTTTTTAAAAATTTATTAAAATCAAAATTACTACAAAGCAAGTCACCTTTAAAATGATTGACGTTATCTAGTGGAAAAGAATTTTTTCTAGATAACACCCTAATATCATGACCATTTTTTAATAGTTTATTTACTAGTTGAAGACCTATAAAACCACTTGCGCCAATTACTGCTATTACCATTTTCCCCTACTAAATTATTATGTCATCCATAAATTTTCATACTTTGAGATCATTTTTTCTAATTTAAAATTTTGATCAACTCTGTAAACACATTTTTTAGATAATGAAACATATTTTGAGTAATTTTGCGTTTTAATATTAATAGCTGAAATAATTGCTTTTCTTAATTCTTCCGGACTATTTGGTGGAATAGTCCATCCTAAATTCCCAACAATTCTTTTAGAATCTCCGACATCCGTTACAATACACGGAGTTCCTACAGACATTGCTTCAATGATAACATTAGGAAATGCTTCTCCATATGATGACGGTAGGACAAGAAAATCTATACCACACATTATTTCGTGAATATTTGAAGACTGACCATATAGTATTATTCTATCAGTAAGATTAAATTGATTGATCAAGTATAATAATTTTTTATTTTTATAATCAATTCCATAACCAACTAACAAAATTTTGAAATTATAATTATTTGTTTTTGAAATTGCCTTTAAAAGGTTTAGATGATCTTTTTGAGGATCATATCTGGCAACCATCCCTATAAGAGTGCAATTACTATTAATTTCAAGATTTTGTCGTATATTTAGTTTCTTTTTCACTGACGGAAGAAATTTCTTTGTGTCTATACCATTATCAATTAGAAAAAAATCTGATTTATATCCAATTTTTTTATGAATAATAATGGCTCTTTCAGAGCATGTAATAATGGAATTAGGTATAACGTTTGACAAAAAAGCTGAAATTTTTATAAAAATTTTGGTAGTAATTTTTTGATCTTTATGAAATTCTGCACTACGTAAATTCCAGTAAATTTTTTTTACACCCAAAAAATATGCTGCTAATCCACCAATTACGTCAGAGTGATACATCCAGGTTTGGACCACATTAGGCTTTTCTTTATTAAGAAAAATACAAAGTGATACAAATGCAGTAACAAAATTAAAATAATTAGTGATATTCAAATTTTTGATTTTAATTTTTGCATCTGAAATAAGTTTATTATATTTGCCTCCATTTGTTAAGCAAACAACCACGTGTTCCAAATCTTCATTATTAGAATTTATTATCCTATAAAGAACACCCTCAGCACCACCATCTTTGAGGCCACTAATTATATGTAAAATTTTTCTTTTCATATGTTTCCAAATATTTTTTTATAAATCACAGATATTATTTAAACTCCACTTGCACATATGCAAAAGGGGAAAACTTATTTGTTAGCAACTTAAATTAAGTAACTTAAAAATAAAAATCTATAAAGTCACAGTTTGTTAAAATTAGTCTTTAAATTAAGAATTGAAAGTAAAATAAATGATAAATGAATAGTCCATAATCCACGAACAAAAAATCCCATCTCTTTTACTTGAAAAATTAATATTGAAAACATTACAATTATAGATAACAAGATTATTGGATTTTTTTTGATTTTTCTGAAATAAAATAAAGGAATACAGTATATGAAAATTGAAATAATTGAAAAAAAGATTCCAGATTGATATATATTTTTTATATATCCTGAATCTATTCCAGTTGAAGTCCCACCTATTAAATAAGTGATTAACTCTGAAGGCATAGAAATTTCTTTAAACACATGAGAAATAGTTTTAGACTCTCCTGAAATTGCAAATGAAAATAACTCTTGCAGCCAATATAATTGACTAAATACTGCCATGCTACAATTAAAATTTTTACAATATAAAGGTAGATAAAAAGTGAAAAAATAATAAGTAATAATTAAGAGTATTAAAAAATAAAAAATATTTTTAATAAATCCCTTCCTTTGTAAAATGAAATAAATAGGTACTAAAATTAACATTAAAGCTAAACCAGATCTACCACATAAAAACATTGAAGAAACAACTAATAAAATGCAAATATTGTGTAAATGAGTAATTCTAAAATTATTTGATCTTAAATAAATATATATAAGAACTGCAACTAAATTTATCATTGAAGTAGTTGCTAAACCATATGTCAAACCTAGGATTCGTGTTCCAATATAGATGCTAAGATCAACATTTACAATCTCGTACGGGTTTGTAAACCAATATATTAATTCACGAAATTGTGGAGATATATACTGCAATATCATTATTAAACTATGAAAAGATATCACAAAAAATAAATGATTTAAGAAAACTTCGGATGCATTATTCTTGTATTTATAGAAATAAGCTACTAAGAGATAATAAACTGCAAGTGAGTTTAAAACTATTCTAAAAGGTCTCATTAAATTTTGAATATCTGCAGTAAAAAAACCAGAAACCATAAAAATAAATTGAGATATAAATAATACTATAAAAAAACCTAAAACATTTTTATCCATATTGGGAATCCTAGATGAAAATGTTACAATTAAAAAAATTGAAGTAATTGTGATAATGTCAAAAAATGTTCCAAAAACTTTTGGGCCAAAAATCAAAAAAAATAATAAAGTAGGAAATAGTTTAGATAAATATATTTTAAATATTTGATCAGTAGGAAACATTGGATAAGCTCTTAATTATTAAATCTGCCCTTACAGCCCAAGTTGATTGCCTAGCTAATTGTATTTCTGCTCTTGAAATTCTTTTTCTTATAACATTAGACTTAGATAACATCTTTATACTATTACAAAAATCTACAACTGTATTTTCAGAAAAAAATACCTTTTCATTACCTAACTCCTCTTTAAGAACAGGAATATTTGATGCTATAATAACTTTTCCAGTAGCAGAATATTCATAAAGTTTTAATGGTGATGTAAAACTACTAATATCTCTAGGAGTTTTTTGAGGAACAATGGTTAATAGAAGAAAATCCATCTCGTTCATTTTTATTAAACTTTTATCATATGATAGATTTCCAGAGCCGAAAAGATTGGGAGAATTATTTTTAAACGAATTTAACGTATAAATATAAAATCTAGCATAATCACAATATTTTAATAATCCTTCAATAATCTTTTGGCCTTTTTGGTTGTTTAAAAGACCAAAATAGCCAACCTTAGGTTTATATTTAGAGCTCCAATTTGTATAGTAATTCTCCAAGTTACTTAATTTTACTATTTTTGATGAATGCGCATCAGGTGCATGTATACATTCACAATTTTTGACATGCAACTTTATGTATTTAATTAAAGGTTTGGTAATACAAAAAAATAGTATCTTTTTTTTAGCTAAAAACTTTGCGAATAATATCTCTAATTTAGAGCTAAATGGTCCATGAAGTTCAACTGCAACAGGAATTTTACCAAAAATTTGGCAAATAAAAGCTATTGTTATACTCCTTGTATATATGATATCACATTTTTTTTTATTGCTAATAGTAATAGACTTCCAAGATGCTTTTAATAAATAGATATAATGTGAAATTTTAGCTTCACTACTTTCAATTAAATGAAGACGAGCTTTTTTATGTTTAAATTTCTTTATTACCTTGAATATTGAATACACTTCAATATTTTTATTTTCAAAGGCACTAATCATATTATTTACTTGAATATAATTTGCAGTTTTAGACAAATAGACTGAAGTTGTGCAATATAATATTTTTTTTATCATAATTTATTAACTTATAAATTTTAAACAAGATTTTAATAATTAATATCTTTTCCTGAGAGCTTTCACCCCAGAATTATCATATACAATTTTACCAATTTTGCTTCTGAAATAGAATAATATTCTAAAATATAAATATTGAATTTTGTGATTTAAATAATAAACATTATTTATATCTGATAGTTTTACAAATGTATTATAACCATAATCATTTAATTTTTTTTCGCATGATAATTCAATAGCTAATATTTCATTATATGATAGTTGTTTTTTCCATTTTGTATCATTATTAGTTAATACATCTTTTTTTACATTAATATGAAGGGCCTGATATCTCTCATGTATAAAATATTTAGCATCATTTTGAGTAAGATTAAGTTTTAAAAAAGTTGAAAGTTTTTTTAAAATCATAGTGTGACTTTTCAGTAAATTTTCATATTTTACTATTAAAACGCTATCAGGATAATTGTTGTTAATATATTCAACCCTTTTCAGATATGTTAGCCAGTCAATAGAAGATTTTATAGGGTTTGTTTGAAAGGGTTTTCCATCTCCTGTATATAGGCTAGTTTTTTTTGATAAAAAAATTCCTCTTGGATCTCTTATAATACAAATAAATTTTGCATTGGGAAAAATTAACTTTAACTTTTCTGCAAATAAAATATAACTTTCCTTTTTTAATCCAAATGTTTTAAATTTATTAAAATTAGTAGATGAATTAATATAAGTTAAGAGGATATTTTTAATTAAATCTTTTACACTAATATTATTACAATTGTTAACAATTTCATTTATTTTATCAGTAATTTGCCAATCATTAATTTTTCTATCATTTTTAATTAATTTTAAGATTATTTTGCAATCTTTTACTGATAACAAATGATCTGTTTCATATTCTAGTAATATATTTATAATTAAGTTAGTTTCAGGAGACACAATTGTAGGCATATTCCTAGAAATTATGTCTGATAATAAAGTAGAACCAGATCTAGGATCATAGACAATAAAAAAAGGATTTAAATGTTTCATTTTAATTTATTTAATTGAATATATCATGTTTTCTAGATTTACTAACCTACACAACATCATCATTTTTTCCTTAGTTAATTTTTTATCATGATTTTCTAAAATATCATATAAATTGTCCAAATATTTTTGAATTTGATTGTTAGAGACAAGTTTTGTCAAAAGTCTATTTTTGGAGAATCTCATTTTTCTCAGAATATTTAATTCATTTGAAAATTCAGGATTGTTATTTTTAAATTTATAAAAATTAAAAATTTTTAAAATTTTTATGAATATCAGAGGTAAAAGTAATGAGAATTTATATTTACAAAAATAAGAATAACTATGTCCAATTTCCTTTTTAAAATAAATATATATTATCCTTTTAACAAAAAACATTTCAGACATTGATAGGCTTTTTCTAAAGAAGAAGTTAGTTAGGGGTCCATCAGTAAAAGGGATTATTCTATTAAGTTTACTAGTTAATTGATTATTATGATAATTAACGGCGACATTGTTAATAGTTCTATACCATCTAAAAACTTTTATTAAAAAATTTTTTTGTAACCCATTAAGATTATTTAAATGAAACAAATGATCTTTTTTTAGATTTTCATAAACTGGCAAAAAAACATTTTTGTATTTAAATTTTTTCAAAATGCGGTTAATTATTGTGTCTGGAATATTTAATTTATCACTCAAAGGAACCACATGCTCATTTATAGGCACAGATAAACTAGTTAAAAGTTCGACAAAGTTATTATTAAGTTTTTCATTATTCAATTTAAAAGGCCAGAATTTTAAAAAAAATTTATTTTTACTATTATGAAGAAAAATATTTGAGTACATTATTCTTTTAGGTAAAGACTCGATGGTTCTTAGAATTTTTAATGGAAAAAAAGTAGCGGAGTTTGGAGCAAATGTATCAACATGGTAAACTGTGTCTGCGTTTTGACCACTTATAATATTTAAATTATCTTTATATCCAAAAGATTTTGATGATGTTTCAATGTTAAATTGTTGTGGTACGTTTATGGTGCCAAAACCAGAAATTGAGTGGGCTATTAATTCTTTAAATTTAGGACGAGTAGATTCATCTGAAATTTTTATTTTAATATTTAGTTTATCAGCAATTTTTTTTGCTATTATTGTATTTTGAGAATTAGAACCGTTATATGCTACATGTCGACAAGTAAATTGCATACCGGTCTTTTTGAGCGCTAACATTAAGACGCTTGAATCAATTCCACCAGAAAAAAATAATTCTAGATTTTTACCATTATAAAACTGAACTATTAGCTTTAAAGTATTTTCAATAAGAAACTCAAATCTTTTAACACATTCTTTAATAGGAGGTTCTTTATAATTATTTTGGGGTATTTCTTGTAATAACTGAAAATCCAAATTAATGTTTAATTTTTTATCAATAGTTAAACTGGTAGCTCCTGGTAATCTAGATATATCATTAAAAATAGTTGCAAATGGTGGTCTTAATAATATTTGGTGAGACACCACAGTATTAAGAAGTACCTCTTCATTTATTTCTTTAATATCACCAAATTGTCTAAAAAAATATTTTTCAGTATTGGAAAAATAAATTATTTTGTTTTTAGTTTTATAAAATAAACCAGGGCTTGAATAGGAACAGATTATTTGAATATTATCTAATTGGGAAATTATAACATAAAATGAGCCTATTGAATTTCGTATAATTTTTTTTATAAAATTAATATCTTCAAATTTAAACTTAAATAGTTTTTTAATTTCTTCACTATTGTAGACATCATTATCAATTATGGCACCAATTATTTCTCCAAATATATGGATGGTAAGTCCATGTTTTTTTACAAAAAAGTCAGAGGTTGTTTCTGACTTGACTGTGTGGTTGCCATCAATATAAAAGTTAACAGATTTCATTATGAACAATTAACTTAGAAGATAATTTATTTTTATTAAACTCTGATCTTAGCATTGAAAATTGCATGGAATCTTTAAATTCACCATCTATATAAGCAGACTCTCTGAAAGTTCCTTCATGATTGAAGCCTGCCTTAATATTGCTTTTAATTGAAGCAATATTATCAACAACAACACCAGTATATATCCTGTTTAATTTTAAAACGTTAAATGCATAATAAGCAAGCATCAATAAGGTATTTGTTCCAACATTTTTGCATTCATTATTTTTTATGCCTATTAGTCTTCCATATGCAGCACTGAAATTTTTATTATCAATAGCTGAAAGCCTTGCGTTGCCAATATATAAATCATCTTTTATTCTGCAAATTGCAAACATTTTAGCGTCTGGTAATTGTGATTTTTTTAAATAATTTACTAATTCTTCTCGTTTATACCCGCTTGAGTTTGATAGATATTTTAATAAATATCTATTATTTATCCAATCTAACCAACCATTATCAATGTCATCTATAGTGGTTTCACGCAGATAAATTTCATCTGTTTGGAGTATTTTATTTGTTTGTGACAATTATTTTATTCCTTGAATGTACCACCATGAATGAAACATAGGGGAGAAATCAGACTCCTCAGTAAATACTTTAACTTCTTTAAAATCTTTAAAAAAAGTTTTTAAAGACGATTTATCTTTTGCTTGTCTAAAATAAGCTCCTCTTAATCTTGAGTTAGGATGGTCATCTGACCATTTTACTAAATCACCATCTACAATATCAATATATTTTAAATAACCTGATTTATTTGAAAAAAATGAGAAAGCAAATAATCCGCCTGGCTTTAATACTCTTTTTACCTCTTTAATTACCTCTTCAAGTTCAATATTGTAATAAATACATTGTAATCCATAAACAAGGGAGAATGTGTTATCCTCAAAATCTAATTGTGTTGGTTTCCAATGAGATAAAGTTATATCTTTGTAACCAGATTTATTTAATTTACTTATTCCTCTTTTCACAGCCTCATGAGAAACTTCTATTCCATACACTGGTTGATAACCTTTTTCTCTAACCATTTGTAAGTTAGCTACCGTTCCGAACCCAATTTCCAAAGCTGATCCGTTAAAGTGGTTTTTATCTGAAAATTCTGTTCCCTTATCTTCATAATATTTTTCTAAACTGAAGTTTTTTCTTTGTGTTGATACTATTCTTACAAGAGGTTCATTGGGATATATATTACCTACATTTTCACCTTGTTCATAATCTGAATATACATCATCCCATATCTTTGAAGTATAATCTTGTATTTTTGACATAACTTAGTCCTCTCTATATATTTCAAATGTATTGTTATAAACATTATTAACGTTAAATTTAAATTCATTTGAAAAATAAGTTGAAACTGAATTTAAAAAATCATGAATTTCTATTTTTTTAATGGCACCTAACTTTTTTTCCATATTTTTATTTTTGCCTAAATATTTATCTCTTTTTCTGGCAAAAAAGTTTTTTACTATTAAGAGCTTAAAGTATATATAATCAAAAAAGTAAATTTCTTCTTGAATTTTATCAATGCTTGTTATTTCGTCTGCAATAGATTTAGCAGCAAAATTAATTTTTGATATTTCTAAAATATCTTTGATTAAGGGGTTTGCATCAATTTTAGCCTTTTTAAATACAGAAATAAGATTTTTTATTTCTATATAATTTGTTGCTTGTGTACCAATGTTTTCTGTATGATTTGCAACATCAACTACGTTTGACTTAGGAATATAGGATATAATTTTTTTTTTCAGTAAATGAGCAAAAATTGAAGTTGTACACCTTTTATGTATTAATAATTTACAAGCATATATCCAAGGAATAACTTCATTTTCCTTAACCACTTTAACATTTTTTCTATTTACCAAATTTTTTACCCAAAATTTCATGTTTTCTTTTGGATGAGGTCTAATAATAAAAATTAAATCAGGAAATTTACTAGACAATTTATTCAAAATTTTAACAAATTCTAAAAAATCATTATATCTTTTTTTTAATTCTATTACCTTTTCTTCATACTCATTTTTATCTATTCTTTCAAGCTTGACAGCTAACTTTGCTTGATAATATATATCTGACTCTGAAATTATCCCAAAAGAACTGTTAAATAGAATGAAATCTCCATATTTCAATTTTATTTCCTCTATTTTCTTCTCATATATTAATTTGCTAAATTTTTCTTTAATGAAGTCAAATTGAGCAGATCCAGTTAGTTTAAACTTATCTTTATGATTAGGGTACTTATTCAATAAATAATTATAATCTCTTTTTCCACAGCAGTAATAGTGTGTTGTTTCTTTTAATGTGGATAAAGCGCTTCTAAATTTAAAAAAATAATTAATATTATTTTTATTATAAGTAACACTTAATTCTTCATCAGAACATACGATATTACTAGCTATTTTTTTTATTTTCTTCATGAAAGATAGTTTGTTTATTGAAATACTTTTGTCATAATATATCCCTTTGGGATTATTAATCATATACCGGTAAACACCCGTTTTATCTCCAATTACGCATTTATATCCTTTCTTTATTAAAAAATATAGAACTAATAACCTTGGCTTTAAATCTCTATTTTTAATCTCAATTGGAATATAGATTTCTTTAGTCATTAATAAAATTCCAGTTTTTCTTTTCAATATAATTTTTGTATTTAGTTTTAACAAAATGTTTATGTTCACCCTTTGATATTTTTTGAATACAATCATAAAATTCGTCAGGAGTATTAGGTATGTTTACCAATCTAGTTAATTTCTCACTCAAATTGCTAGACGACATGTATCTTGGGAATATAACAGGAATGTTTCTTATTATTGCTTCGTAGATTGCACTTGATGGTAATGCAACAACATACGAAATTCTATCATAAATGCACGGAGTTAGGTGTCTGTTATCAATTAAAAATTTATTTGCAAAATGTTTATTAATTTTCTCTGCTTCTTTTAATCCTCTTGGGTGCGATCTTAAAATGATATTTAAATTTTTGAAACTAGATATAATTCTCATACATCTGTATAATTCTCTTGTGAAAACATTAGCATTAAGTTTAGTTAGCATAAATATGATATTGATTTTTTTTTTATCATTTAAATAATTAAACTTAAAATTAGTCTTGTAATGTCTAAGCAGTATGTCAGACCATTTTTTTGTAAATCTTATATTTTCAATCAATAATAATTTTTGTTTCTTAATTCCCATTAACAACATTAATTTTCTTTGGGTTTCGTCATCTACAATTATTTTAGTGTAATTATCGTAAGCATTTTTAAATGAATTTTTCTTTTCTATTTTTAATAAACTAATATCTTCGAAAGTTTGCATAGTATTATCAATTATAGCGCATCCATGTGGTAAAGAATAAAAAACGGAATTTATTTTTTTTAAATTTAGTATATTGTCCTGAAGTCTCCTATAAAATGGATTTGTGCCATGTTCAAAATAAATAGCAAGCTCATTAACATTAAAGTCTTCAAAAATACTTAGTATACTTTTCACTTTTTTATTATTATTGAATTCCTTATAAGTCTGTTTAATGAATTCTGGGAACATTCTTTGAATCTTACTAAATTTAGGTAAGGACAATTCATAACAAATATGTGTTTTGTTGACATAATTATACATAGGATGGTTTTTTAATTGATCTGAAATATTAAGGAATATAATCACAGATTTTTTTGAAAAATAAATAACAGGAACAATAAAGTCAAAATCATTAATATGATTTATAAAGAAAACATTTAATTTTTTAGTCATTTTTTTCAAAGGTCCCAATTTAAACAAAATAATAAATGAAAAATGTATAATACAGCATTCCAAAATATTAAATTGGCCATTTGTTTAGTTGCATAAACGCTATAACATCAAAAATAGTTTTTTTTATTTTTAGCTTTTAAACCTAAATAAAGAGCTTCAGCAATAGATAAATCTTCAAAGTCATCTATGTCAACAACTTTTTCTCTCTCTAATATAAATGGATAACATTCTGTATAAGCTTTCGTGTCTGTTTCCATTAATTGATCTCTACCAATATAAAAAAGTGCCCCTGCATCTTGATATACCTTCAATAATTTTTGTGTTTTTAAATGAAATTTATCTGGAAATACAGCTTTTAAAAGGCCATTATCAGTTATTTTCAATCCTTGTTCAATTGGAGCAGGAAATGAGGTTATCGCTAGCACAGGTTTAGACCCATTATACTTTAAAAAAATTTTTCTCATGTTAATAATATCATTAGAATTAACTAGAGGTGCAGTAGCCATTATCATACAAATTTCGCTTATTATTTCACCACGTTTTTCGTACTCTTGAACAACCCAACGTAAAACTTTGGTTATTTCGACATTGTTTCCCGATAGGGAAAGATCTCTTAAAAAATCAACTTCAAACCCAAGTTTTTTTACAATATTTGCATATCTTTGGCTATCTGTTGAAACATGTATTTTATCAAAAATATTTGCATTTTTAGCTGACTTTAAAGCATAAGATATTAGAGGTTTCCCATTGAAATCTATTATATTCTTGTTAATTATTCTTTTGCTACCACTTCTAGCTGGTATAATTGCAAGAAGCATTTTTATTTTCCTTCAATAATTTTTAAGATTATAATATAAATTATTTTATACCCTTCGTCATTATATCTTTACTAGCAGGTCCTTCGTTAAACAATAAATCTATTGTAGACATAAAGGGAATGAATTCTCCAAACAATTGGGAATATTCGCACTGTTCATAGACATGAAATTCAACAGAAATTTTTTTTTCAGAAAAAGCATTAGATAAATCAATATAATTTTTTGATCCTACAGGTGCTATATATTGATCAGCATTTAATGATTTACAAATATTTGATAACAAGTCTGCTTTTTTACCAGAAACTTTAAGAGCACTTGAATAAACAATGTCAGTTTTTATTTCTAAAGCATTTTTTAAAAAAAGAATTAGCTTTATATTTAAATCTGATAAATGAATAAATGGGTAAGATAATATATCAAATAATTCTTGTGAGTAATATTTGAAATAAGGCGCATCTTTGTATTCTTCAGTAATTATTCTAATGTGTTTTTCAAGAGCATTTTCTTTCAAAATTATTTCAACATCTGAAATTAACTGATTTCTTAAACCACTTTTTTTTACTGGAACTGTTAGTAACTTTGATCCTTTTATAGATTTTATCTGATTACGCTGTTGCCAAGAACGTCTGGCAAATTGAACATTATTGAGTAAAACAAAAACATTAACTCTGTTCATGAGAGCAAAATAACCAACCCACGGTAAATATGTGGGCTGCATAATAGCTACTTTTTTCAAAATCAAAACCCCATTCGATTAGAAGGTTTTACAAAAGACTCGATCTATCTTGCCAGAAGAGTTTTTTGGAAGCTCTCCGTCTTTAAAGACAAATCTTGTGGGCATCATGTAACTGGGTATTAATTGTCTAATATCATCATCAATATTTTTAGTATATTTTGAACTCGAAAGAGTTATGACTGCGACTATTTCACTAAAACCTCTTTTTTCACCGTGGAATACCACTACTTCTTTAACATAATCAAGTATATTGATAGCCGTTTCTACTTCTTCTAACTCAATGCGGTACCCCATATGTTTGATCTGATTATCTTTGCGTCCACAAAAATATAAATTTTGATCATGTTCATCTAATTTTACTAAGTCTCCTGTTTTATACATAAGTTCTTTTGTATAAAAATTTTCTACATTCTGTACAAAAGAATTTTTTGTACGCTCAGGGTCATTGAAATAACCTATAGATACATTAGGTCCTAACAAACAAAGTTCACCAATTTCTTCTTTTTTTACAGGCTTGCTATTTTCATCTAAAATTTTGTATGAAAAATTTTTAGCTATTTTTCCTAAAGGGGGAAACCCAGTATTGTTTAAAAGATCGACTTTACTTATTTTATAACTAGAACAAATACATGTACATTCTGTCGGTCCATAAACATTAAATAGCTCTGATCTATCACCATAAATATCATACAATGCTTTTAGTTTATTGATTGGATATCCCTCTCCACCAAAAACAAATCGCTTAATATATAGCATATTTCCTTTATGTAACGTTTTCATAAAATTAAGATATATCAATAACGAAGGAACTGAAAACCAAGAAGTACATTTAAGTTCATCAGTTTTTCTAATTATTAATACTGGATTTTTCATTTCTTCTTTTGTGAAGGGTACAAGGCAGGCTCCAATAAATAAAGATGAATAAAAGTCAAAAACAGAATTATCAAAGTAGAGAGGATTGACATTTGTAAATACATCTTCATGTGAAGTTTGATAATTCGTTTTACTCCATTGAATCAAATTTAAAACATTTTGATGACTAATTACAGCTCCCTTTGGAAAGCCAGTGGAACCTGAAGTAAACATTATATATGCTGGACTAGTTGATGTAATTTTTTTAGTTTCTTCAAGATTTTTTTCACAAAGTGTTGATATAGCTTTGTTAAAACGATTACTGTTTAGTAATAAAAACTTTGGTTTGCTTTCTAAAAAATTAGATTTTATTTTTGATTTTAATTCATCATCAACTAAAATAATTTTGGGTTGGCTACGATTAATAATTTTTTTAAGTCTTTCAAAAGGACTTTCAGGGTCCAATATGCAATAAGCGGCCCCAATCTTGATGCATGCTAACATGCTAGCATATGTTTCAATAATTTTGTTCCCAGAAATACAAACAACATCACCTTGAGTGACATTTTTAGAAACTAGATATCTAGAAATTTTATTTGCAAGCTTGTTTAGCTGTATATATGTAAAATATTTATCTTTAGAAAATGCAATAGCAAAATTGTTTGGAAACTTTTCAACAATTTCCTCAAAAACACACCCAAGGTTATAGCAATATTTGTTAAACATATGCCTATTTATAAAAGTTTATTTAAATTACTTATATCTAAATTGGAGTAAAATTAGTTTGTGATATATTCAGCCAACATTACACCTTCAACACCATAATTATTTCCATTATAGACACTAAACATTCTTTGTTCATATTTAAACATGTGAGTTATCCCAATCATTTCGGAATCTTTTCCGTCTAAACTTACGTCAAGGCTAACTTTATTATCCATTCTTTCCCATTCAAGACCATCGTTGGATTCTGCATATCCAATCCTGTAATCATTTCCCTTGTAGGAATACCACATTTTATAAATATTTTTATCTTTTAAAACAGATGGACGAGCTAAGGCATGCTCATCAAGAGACTTAAAATCAATCGCAATAGTACCATCACGATGCCAGTTAATGCCGTCACTAGAAGTAGCATATTTTATGTTATATTTTGGTAGGTCTTCATGAACCCAACCCACACACGATACATACCACATTTTCCACATATTATTTTCTAAAATCACACTTGGTCCAGTTATGATGTTGTAGGGTTCTTCGTTCGATCTTTCAAGAATTGGAACACGAGAAATTCTCTTAAAAGTTCTTCCATTATCATCACTTAATGCTAATCCAGTAATCAAACCCATTCTTACAGAAGAACGGCGGTTCCACCCAATATAATATAAGTATTTTATACCATTATGATTTATTATCCAACTAGGTGTAACACCACTATCGTCAAAACAACCTAATTCACCAATTGTAAGAATTGGTTCTGAGCTATACTCTAATACCTTTGAGCTATGTTCAATGTCGATAATTGCATACCCAATATGAGATCTATTATACTGATCTCTTCCAGAAAAATAGACTTTAAATATAGAGCCGTCGATTTGTTCAGCAAAAGGAACAAATGCATGTGTTTGCATCCACCACAATCTTTTTTGTGGTTTTATTATTATTCCATACTTTTTCCAGTATGAACTTTTACTTTGTTCCATTGAATTAACTTATTTTTAAATATGATCGGCCTGGCATAAAGCGCGATTTTTTTAGAGAGTATTTTTTTAACCCCCATGTGTCCATTAGAGCTAAAGTTTCTCCTGGAAGATCTGGTGCATTTAATTCGTCTAGCATTACTACACTTCCGTTAAAAAGATGTTTTTCTAAAAGTTCCAGGCATTTTTTTGTTGGTTCGTAAAGAGCCATATCAAAATAGGCTAAAGCCACGATTGTATGTGGGTTTTTATTTAAAAAATTCTCTAACGTTATTGTAGCGTCACCCTTAACTATAGTGTGTTTGTTTTCATAAAATAAAACATTTTCCCTTTCATGATAATTGAGAAGCTCACGGAGGTAATCGTCATAGTTTTCAGTAACTGTATAACCTCCCTCTTTAATAATTTCTGATTTTTGATCTTTATTGGATATGTTTTCATAACCCTTAAAGGTATCAAAACCTACAATCCTTCTGTCATAGTTAAAAGGTTCATAAATACTTCGTAAATTTTCATATACAATCAAATTTTGACCCCACCAAGTACCAAATTCCATTATTACACCTGGAACATCCAAAATCTGCTCATATAGCTCATTAAGAAAAAGGATTTTAGTTAGTGCAGAACTTCTCATATACATTCCAAGACTAACTAATAGTTGGTCATCTGGCATTGGTCTGTCACGAAAAAGCCTATATAAATTCTCTCTATTATCTAAAACTTTATTGGAGGATCTTCCATCTTGCTTATAACCTTTTAGATCGTGAATTTTTTCATTCATAATTTTCTCATAAAGTGTTTATGTTAGTTATTATATAAAATATTATTATTTATTACATTTTGAAAACTATTACAAATAAATTTCATTTTACAAATTATCCGTAGTATATGTGTCATCCCATCTTTGTCAATTTTAAAAACCTAGAACTATCTAGGGCAAATTTCTCAGTTTCTTTTTCTATAAACACTGAGTTGTCTTCAGCAGATTTTGTAATGATTGCACCTGCGCCTATAAGACATTTTTTTCCAATTTGAATCATATGTCCAATTGTAGCATTAATGCCAATAAAACAAAAATCACCTATCTTTGTGTTCCCAGCTATACTAACACCAGAAGTTATCCAACAGTGATTTCCAATAGTAGAGTGATGAGCAATAACAACACTTCCCCATACAAATACATTACTTCCAATTTCAGAGAAAGGTTGAATAGATTGGTTTTCTAAAACTAAGCAGTTATCTCCAATTACTATATCAGGATTAATGCCTGAATCTTTATCAATATAGTTTACTAGTTGATAGCCTTTATTTTTAACTTCCTTATATTTTTCAGCTCTTAATTCATTTAAATTTGTATAACCAATTGCCACAAACATTTTATACTCGTTTATGGGATATTTATTTTGAATTGTATCAAAAGGTACTACAGGAAGATTAAATAATCTTTCCTTTGCGATAAAATCTCTATCCGCTGTAAATGCGACAACTTCAAATGAATTATCTTTCATAAAATATTTATATACTATCTCTGCAGTTTGACCCGTTCCAAATATAATTATTTTTTCCATTATCTTTCCATTACTAAATTTTAAGTCCGCCATCTAGTTCAAATACTTTGCCATTGAAATAATCATTATCAATTACAGAAAACACTGCTTTTGTTATATCATCTCCGGATCCCATTCTATTAAGCGGGATTTTGCGCAACCATTTTTTTAACATTTCTTCGCTCATAGCTTCTTTGGTGGAATGTGTTTCGAAAAAACCTGGAGCAATAGCTACACAACGAATTCCCATAACACCAAGTTCTTTTGCCATTGTCATTGTCATTGCATTTATTCCTGATTTTGCAGCAGAGTATGCTATTTGACCAATATTTCCTGCTGCAGAAATTGAAGTAATATTAATAATTATTCCCCTAGTCCGTTTAATTACCATTTTTTCAACGACATTTACGCTCATATTAAAGACTGAAGATAAATTTAAATTAATTACTTTATTCCAGATTTCTGGATCATGTTTCATTATACCGTTAACTCCAAATTTTATTAAAGGGGAGCTATATATGTAGCCTGCATTATTTATTAAAATATCCACACTTTTGTGATTTTCAAAAAAAATATTAACAGTATCTGATGTCATTTTGTAATTTGTAACATCACAGTTATACAATTTTAGTCTGGGGTGTTTTATTTTAAGACGGTTCATTGCTACTTCATCAATATCAAAAACCCCCACATTTGCACCTTTTTTATAAAACGCTTTTGTTAGAAAGCTACCAAGTCCGTTTGCGCCACCGGTTATAATAACATTTTTTCCTTTAACTTCTATAATCTACTCCATCTGATTTTTTAACATTATTATTTCTTTAATATCAGAAACTTTTGCCAATCTAACTATTTCATCTTGGCTAAGTTCAATTTTGTAGGCTTCTTCTATAGCAAAAACAAAATGAATGTGATTAAGAGAGTCCCATTTCTTAGTTTGACGAATATCAAGCTCGTTTATGATATCAGATTTGTTGATATTAAATATATCTTCTATTATTTCATTCAATTTATCCACAAATATCTCCTAATGATCAATATATTAAAAACCTAAAAAAATTAATATAAATATACTCAAAATTATATTATTTATAATTATTATAATGATTAATATTATAAATTACTATAGTAGTTAGTTATGTTAACTCTAGAATACGATTAATTAAAATACCTTGGTAGAAATATATTAATTATTTTATGAGATCCCAACTCATACGTGTACCTCTCAAAATATTACGAGTAACCTTCATACCTAAAAATTTAGTTAAATATTTCGAAGGCAAACCAAAGCCAGGCCTTATTGACCGCAAATTTTCTGGGGTCAGCGTATCTCCCTTCTCCATATCTCTCACGATGTATAATGATCTCCTTGATAATGAGCTATTCTCACTTGCGACACTACCATAGTTCACTTTACCACGAGCTAACCAAGCATTTTTCGTCTCTTCGGCCAATTTACAAAATTCTTCAGGCTCCATAGAAAAAGCAGAATCTACACCTCCTTCATTTCGAGATAATGTAAAATGTTTTTCAACTACTGTTGCTCCTAATGCTACACTTGCAACAGCAACCCCTATTCCAAGAGTATGATCAGACAAACCAACAGGACATCCTAAAAGTTCACTCATGTGAGGAATAGTCAGCAGATTAGCATCAACTGGATCAGATGGATAACTTGCTGTACATTTTAATAAAATTAAATTTTGACATCCTTTATTTCTAACAATCTCTATCATATCACCTAGTTCAGAAATGGTTGCCATACCTGTTGAGATAATGATGGGCTTTCCAGTAGATGCCACTTTTTCGAGTAGTTCAACATCTGTGTTCTCAGTTGATGCAATCTTATAACAAGGGCAACTTAATTTTTCTAAAAATTCTACTGCTGTTACATCAAATGGACTACTAAAACATATTATCCCTAATTCTTCACATAGAGAAAAAAGAGTTTCGTGCCATTCCCATGGTGTATGTGCTTTTTCATAAAGTTCATACATTGAAGTACCATGCCATAGGCTATTTTTATCATTTAAATAGAAATCACCATCTTTTTTATCAATTGTAAGGGTGTCAGCCGTATATGTTTGCAATTTAAGCGCATGAGCACCTGCCTTTGCTGCTTCGTAAACTATTTTTACTGCCTTATCAATTGATTGATTATGATTCCCTGAAAGTTCCGCAACAATAAAAGGTTCACAACCATATCCAACCTTTTTTTCTTTTATATAAAAACTTTTGTTCATTACCTTTTAACTCATTTTAAATTTAATATCTCATTAGTTAACCGACTTGCACCATTTCCATCAACTAATTTTTGTCCTGAAATAGATAACTGGTTTCTTTTTTGTTGATTATGCATTAAATCAATTATATTTTCTGCCAATATTTTTGTTGATACTTTTTCTGCCACACCCAAGTTAATCACACTAGCTTTTCTTGAGAAAGCTTTATTAACATTATGATGATACTGATCAATGGACACAAGTATTGTAGGTGTCCCAGTAGCAGCAAGTTCATATTTAGTAAGTCCTGATGTGGAAATAGCAATGTCACAAAGATACATTTCTTCTGCAAGATTGTCAGGTGAATGAATAAAATTAATTTGGTGATGTATCTGTTTGGCTAATAAATACAAATCTTTTATATGATTTTTATTATAACCTGGTCCAATTATAACTCTTACATTTATTCTACTATGTTTACATAGTGCTAAAGCTTTAAGAATATTTGCTGTTATTAATTTTGGATCTGAACCTCCACAAGTGATAAGTATGTTTTTGGATTTTGACTTAATTAATCTTTTTGTAATTAAATTATATTCTTTTGCTAATATAAAATACTTTGTGCCTAACAATTCTTTATAAGACACTTTTGTTTTAGATTTAATCTCTCCTACATATGGTGATACAAGAATATCACAATTAAAATTCGATAGACTTTTTCGAAAAGAAACTTCGCCTGATCCGTCAAATGCGACATGTTTAAAGGATTTATTTATTTCTTGTAAATATAGCTCAAGATTTTTGGTATCTTTAAGAGTATTAGGGTGAGCAATATCAGATACTAATGTAGAAATAGATGAAGGAAAATTTTTATAAATTTCTTTTGTTTCTTCTTTGAGAGTCAATAGATTAGATAACAATTTGCATTCAAAATTTTTTGATTTTACTATATCTTCTACAATTTGATCTCCCTTTACAAAAAATGAGACAACTCGTCCCTTTTTTCTAAGGGTTTCGGCTAAAGTGAGGCAACGTTTTAAATGCCCGTAACCAATCTGATTATCGGCGTCAACCCTAATTGAGACGTCCGTCATATACTTTATATCCTATTTTAATTTAGTCTCTTAAAACCTGAGTGACATACAGGCCCTTTAAGTAAGCTTTTAATATTAAGACCATTTTCACAATTTTGAATTATTTCAAATATTGGACCAAGTGCGTCTAAATAACCGTCTATAATTTCGTCATTATGTTCTGTACAAGCAAATACAAGATTTGATGCAAGATAACCTTTTGTAAGCATTTCCTGAGTTATATAGGTTTTGTAATATAGTGCGTTTGGACTATTTATACTAAATCCACTAGTGGCGGGTATACCAAAGATTTTTATATCAAGATTGTATTTTTTACTAAGTTTTAACCATCCTTTTGAAATTTTGTATCCAATTTTTGTTATAGTTTCCCATGATTTTTCACGTTCCATAACCTCTAGCGTTTTTAAGGCAGCTGTTGGGCCAATCCTCTCTGTCCAAAATGTGCTGCTTATGAATGTTGTTTGTGCAGATTGCATTATATCTTCTTTGCCTATCACAGCTGTAATTGCATACCCATTTCCGAGCGCTTTTCCAAAAATAGCCATATCAGGCTCTACACCGTAATATTTATGTAATCCGCCAAATGTTTGACGAAAACATGATGAACATTCGTCGAATATTAGTACTATATTATTTTCAGTAGCAATTTTTCTCACTTTCTCAAGAAAGCCTTTGTTGGGGCCCATATTTCGAGAAACCTCCATCTTAATAACACCGATGTCGTGATTTTTAATTAGGTCTTCAAGTTCATTAATATCATTATAATGAAAAGCAACTACGCTACCACTTAAAGTTCTCGGTATCCCGGCAGTTTTTAATCCTGGAAGTAGGTGTCCATCTAAACTTTCCTCATCACTTAAATTTGCTGCAAGATACCAATCATGCCAACCATGATATCCACAAATTGCAACTTTTTCTTTTCCAGAAGCCGCTCTAGCAATTCTAATTGCTATTGCATTTGCCTCTCCACCCGAACGAGCAAATCTTACCATTTTTGCCCATGGATGTAACTCAATCAACTTTTCAGCTAAATAAACTTCTTCGGGACAATTTAGGGTAGACATATTGCCTGACTTAATAGTTTGTGCAACTGCTTCATCAACTTCTGGTTGACCATAACCTAATGTATTTGTTCCTACTCCCATTACTGACATATCAATATATTCTTTTCCATCTAGATCCCAAATTCTACAACCTTTGGATTTACTAAAGTATGATGGCCATTGTTCTGGAAGAAACATTTCAGAACGTTTTGACAATAACATATTACCACCTGGAATTATACTTTTCGCTTTTTTCCAAAGTTCTTGTCCAGTTCCCATAGATATTCTTTCTTTAAAGTTTTGTTTGGAGGATTCAGTTTTTTATTTACTCCAAAACATAGGATTAATCAATTCTATGTCATTGCAAATAAAGTCCCTAGGAATATTAGGTGATCCGAAATTTACTAATTTTAATATTTCTGCAAGATCACCTAATTTATTTACTCCCACTATAACTTTGTCTATTTTATCTTCTTTAATAACATGGCCCAAACAAGCTTGAAGTGCTGAAATATTGTGTTCTTTAAGCCAGAGATCCCATTTATCCCAGAGTGAATCCCATTTGGGAAATTTATTTTTTTGTTCTCTAATAGGCATTAATAATAAACCCTGTAAAAATACTGAACGCACATGTATTTCTATATTCTTTTTTTTAAGTCTGCATAATAAACCTGTTTCCTGCAATCGCCAGTCAATTACATTCATTGGAGCTTGAATAATATCAAAATCATAACTAGCACAAATACTATTTAAATCTTTTGTATTATAAATAGAAATACCAATATTATTTGTCAATCCATATCTTTTAATTTTAATTAACGATTTATATAAGGCATCTCCATAAGGAGTAAACAAGTCACTAGGATGATGGAGAAGAAGTCCCTCTATGTTACTAACTTTTAGATAATCTAAAGATTGCTCTACAATATCTATAGCCCATTTCTCTATATTTTTACAATCATTAGGTATAGCAGGTAGTTTAGATATTACTTTCCATCCGTCAATTCCTACTTTGCCAAGATTTTTTTCACTATCACCATAGCCATGTGCTGTATCCAAAGTATTTAGACCAGATCTTTTAGCTAATTCTATTATAGATTTAGTTTCATTATAATTTACTTTTCCCGATTTGTTTGAAATTCCATAATCAAATCCAAATTGAACTGTACCTAAAGCAATTTTATTCATATTTTTATCCTCATATATAATGTTTATCTAAATTTTACGAAAAAAATTTAAGAATGAATAAATTTGCAAAAATTACTAATATTTAAATGCATAATTTAAGGCTTCGATTACTTTATCTTGTTCTTTAGTTGTCATATTAGGAAATAAAGGTAAACTTAATGCATTGTTGTAATATGACACAGAAGCGGGAAAGTCAGATTCTTTAAACCCCATTTTTTTATAATAAGGTTGAGTATGTATAGGTATATAATGCACATTCACCCCTATATTACAAAAAACAAGTTTATCAAAAACTTTTTTACGATTAATTAGTTTAGAATTTTTTCTAATCTGAATTGGATACAAGTGTAAAGAGGAATAATTAGAACTTTTATTGTATGGTATTTGAATTGGAAAATTTTCTAACGTTTTGTCATATCTATCTTTTAAGATATGTCTTTTTTTTATATTTTTATCAATTGATTTCATTTGACTAATACCCAATGCAGCTTGCATTTCAGTGATACGGTAATTAAAACCCAAATCAATTTGTTGGTAATACCATTTGCCATGGGGTTTCCCTTTCATTAAGTTCAAATCTCGGGTGACACCATGGCTTCGCAATAATTGCATGCTTTTAAAAAGTTTAAAGTCATTTGTTATTGCCATACCTCCTTCTCCAGTAGTAATAATTTTTACAGCATGAAAACTAAAAACTGTTATGTCAGAAAATTCACAAGCACCAATTCGCTTTCCTTTATATTCTGCGCCAATTGAATGTGATGCATCTTCTAATATTTTAAAACCATACTTTTTACTAAGCACTTTTATCTCTTTCATATCACATGGTTGTCCAGCAAAATGCACTGGAACTACAATCTTGGGAACCCTGTTATTCTTTTTTGCCTTTACTAATTTTTCTTCAAGCTTAATTGGACATAAATTATAAGTTAATGGGTCTATATCAACAAAATCTACTTCAGCACCACAATATAAGGCACAGTTTGCTGATGCAACGTAACTATTTGGTGATGTCCAAAGTAAATCTCCTTCTTTTAAACCAAGCGCAATACAAGCAATATGTAAGGCTGACGTAGCGCTATTTACAGCTACACCATAGTTAGAGCCGCAATATTGTGTTACAATTTTTTCAAAACTTGGAATCTTAGGACCTTGAGTCAAAAATTTTGAGTTTAAAACATTGAGGACTGCCTTAACATCCTCTTCAGTGATTGTTTGGGTGCTATAAGGTATCAATTAAATTTTTCCAAATTTGATGTAGTTACTTTTTATCCATTTTTGAAGTTCAGAAATTTTCATCCAATCTTTATTATTATCTGATGAATAAATAAAATCATTTGAAACTTTTTTTCCATTTCTTATTCTCTTTTTGTCAATATGCCAATTATATATTGCTGGTAATATTTTAAAATAGTCATCATACTCATACGTATGTTTTGCATCATCTAAACCAATCATTTGCTCATGTAACTTTTCACCTGGCCTAATGCCAATTTCTTTTAGCTTTTTTTTAATATCAATCGCTTTGGCGAGGTCGGTAATTTTAATTGATGGTATCTTTTTAACATAAATTTCTCCGCCCCTCATATCAGAAAATGCTTTCCAAACTAAACTGATCGCATCTTCAAGTGAAATCATAAATCTCGTCATTCGCATATCAGTTATAGGAAAAGCTTCTTCATCCTTAATGGACATAAAATAAGGAATTATAGAACCTCGTGAACCCATAACATTTCCATATCTTACAACCGAGAAATGTGTATTATGTGCCCCACTATAAGAGTTCCCAGCAATAAATAATCTGTCCGAGGTAAGTTTTGTAGCACCATACAAGTTAATTGGGCTGCTAGCTTTGTCAGTAGACAAGGCTATTATTCGTTTCACTTTTTTATCAATACAAGCGTCTATAACATTCATTGCTCCTAAAACATTTGTTTTTACGCATTCAAAAGGATTATATTCTGCAGTAGGGACAATCTTTGTTGCTGCAGCATGCACAACGTAATCAATGCCATCAAGAGCTCTATGCAATCTATCTTTATCACGAACGTCACCAATAAAAAATCTGACTTGAGAATTACCTTCATAAAGCTTTTTCATTTCCCATTGTTTCATCTCATCTCTGGAAAAAATAACTAATCTTTTAGGATTATATTTTTTTAAAGTAAGACGAGTGAAAACATGGCCAAAAGAGCCTGTTCCACCTGTAATTAAGATATTTGAATTTTCAAGCATATTATTTCGGAATCAATTATATAAAACATCTTTTGGAGACCCAAAATCAATTATTTTACCATTATGTATTTTGTAAATACTGTCACAAAATTCAAGTGAATTTAACCTATGGGTAATTATTATAATTGTTTTCTCTCCTTTTAACATTTCTATTTCTCTAATTACTTCTTCTTCAATTTTGGTGTCTAGAGCACTTGTCGATTCGTCCATAATCAAAATGTCTCTTTTATGATAGAACGATCTTGCTAGCGCAACCCTTTGCCTTTGTCCTCCTGACAAACGAACTCCTTTTTCTCCTATTTTGGTATCGAGACCTTTTTCAAGACTATTTACCAAATCAGTTAAACGTGCGCTTTGGATCGCAGACAGGAGTAATTCATTGTCTATATTATTATTTTCACAGCCTAACGCAATATTTTTTTTAAGAGTGTCGTCTATCAAAAAAATTTGTTGTGGTAAATATGCAATTTTTTTATGCCATGAAAACAACATTTCATTTATTGGTTTTTTATTTATTAAAATATTACCCGAGGTTGGTTTTATAAGACCAATAATTAAATCAACTATTGTTGTTTTCCCTGAACCAGATTCACCAATGAATGCTACAATTTCTCCTTTTTTAATAGATAATGATATATTGTCAATTACAACTTTATTTCTATCTTTATAAGAAAAAGAAGTATTTTCCAAATCTAGTGTTTCAAACAAAATATTTCTGCTAGTATTTTCATTTATTTTTAAATGTTGGCTATTTTTAAATCGATAAATATCTTCAAACAGTCTTGAAACTGAATTATTGGCAAATTGTATTTGAATTCTACTATGATTAATACTGGTGGCAATTGGAATTAAACGTAAAGAAGCAGCTCCATATATACCTAGAATTAAAATCATGTTTGCAACATCATAATTAATTGCCATAAAAGTAATTGTTAACCCTACAACAAATATAACCATAATAAATTCAACCAAATATCTTGGAGCCATTGAAATCAACTGAAGTCTTGCTTGATAAAAGCTACTTAATTCCGCACTCATTTTAACTTTTCTGTAAAAAAAATTGGCTTTGCCTAAAATCCTAATTTCCTTAAGTCCGTCTATACCTTCATTTACTCCTTGGAGCATTGACATAGAAGTATTATTGAGCTCTGATCCATATTCCCTTAGTCTTGTCCTAAATAAAAAGTCATAAATTAGAATTAGACATGAAAAAATACAAAATAAAACAAATAAAATAGTAAAATTTATGGTGCCCAACATTACAATTATTACAATTGCTATAATAACATCTCCTGAAACTCTTAAAAGGTTAAGAACTACACTTTGTGAAAACTGGCTCGTTATTGTTTGAATACTATGAATAAACTCAGAACTGTTTTTTGATAAATACGTCTCAAATGGCATGCCTTGATAAGATTGCATTAGAAAACTTCTAAGTCTGATTTGTAGTTTATGACTAAACTTAATTATTGTAAAATTAACTAATATAATTGAAATTGTTTTTGTTAAGAATATAAAAATAATAGCTAATCCTAAATAAACAAAAATTTTGTTTTCTGGGATATCCAAACCTGTAATCTGGAAAAAATTGATAATCCATGCTGGAGTAGTACTTGGGTTAGCTACCAAAGCAATATAAGGACCTATTAGGCCAATACCTATAATATCTAATAGAGATACACCAACAAAAAGTAAGATTATTAATGGTAATTTTTTCTTATCTTCGTCTAATATATATAGAATTTTTTTTAAGTTTTTAAACAAATTTTAAACCAAATATTTTAAATAACTGTTCGGCCACCATCGACTGGAATTATAGCTCCATTCAAATATCTAGAATAGTCTGATAACATCCAAATCAATGTGCTTTGATATTCATTTACCCCAGCCATTCTTCCTAATGGAATTCTAGAATTTAATTTTCTAATAAATTGTTTAGACTGGCCATTTTCCACGCCACCTGGGCACATCGCATTGCATCTTACATTACTATCTGCCCAATAAGTAGAAAGATATCTTGTTAAACCAATAAT